>Ga0196970_1000637_pt1 | contig 36992 bp, 18 predicted proteins | sample S1v_513CmetaG_FD_148672 | JGI IMG/M metagenome (GOLD analysis project Ga0196970, IMG submission 148672) | Soil microbial communities from Anza Borrego desert, Southern California, United States - S1+v_5-13C | ecosystem: Environmental > Terrestrial > Soil > Desert | place: USA: California... | reverse complement strand
GGCCACAGCCCGAGCCGAAGCGAGCCAACTCCGGACAGGAACCACTAAACGGAAAGCCGGATGCGGGAAATCCGCCCGTCCGGTTTGGAGGGAGGGGCGAGGTTAATCCCTCGCTCCTACCCCTATCCGTTATGCGGCTTTTTCGCTGCGGGCGGCTTCGTTGACACCCCCCAAGGCCACTGTTAGTTTTCGGGCTCTTTGCGATGGAATATAAAGACACATTGAACCTGCCTCGCACGGATTTCCCGATGAAAGCGGACCTCGTCGCGCGGGAACCGGAGCGTTTGAAGCAGTGGCAGGGCGCCGGCCTTTACCAGAAAATCCAGGCCACGCGCGCGACTTCGCCCAAGTTCGTCCTGCACGATGGACCGCCCTTCGCCAATGGCGACGTCCACATCGGCACCGCGCTCAACAAGATCCTCAAGGACATCATCATCAAGTACAAGACGCTGCGCGGATTCAGCGCGCCGTATGTGCCGGGATGGGATTGCCACGGATTGCCGATCGAATTCAAGGTGTCGCAGGAGATGCGCAAGGCGGGCGACACCAGCGCCGACGCTGCGTCCATCCGCAGGGCGTGCGAAGCCTACGCACGCAAATACATCGACATCCAGCGCGAGCAATTCAAGCGGCTCGGCGTGCTCGGCGATTGGGAAAATCCGTACCTCACGCTGAACAAGGAATACGAAGCGGACGAACTGCGCTTGTTCGCGGATATCGTCCAGCAGGGCTTTGTCTATCGCGGCAAGAAGCCAGTCTATTGGAGCATTCCTTGCCGCACTGCGCTGGCCGAGGCCGAAGTGGAATATGCCGATCACGTCAGCCAGAGCGTTTACGTGAAGTTCCCCGTCATCGGACAGCCGAACGTCTTCGTCGTAATCTGGACGACGACGCCCTGGACCTTGCCCGCCAACCTCGCGGTGGCTTACAGCGAGAAGCTGCAATACGTCAAAGTCGCTGTTGCCGGCGAAACATTCATCCTCTTTCGCGGACTGGTTCCTGGCGTGGCGGAAAAATGCGGGTGGCAAAATTACTCCGAAGCGCCGTTTGAAACCGCTGACCTTGCTGCGCTGGAATACCAGCATCCGTTCTGCAATCGAACGGGAAAACTGTTCGCCGCAGACTTCGTCACGAGCGACACAGGAACAGGTTTCGTTCACATCGCCCCAGGCCATGGCCTCGATGACTACAATCTCGGCCGGCAAAAGGGACTTCCGATTTATTCGCCCGTGGATGATGACGGACGCCTTGCGCACACGAACGATTTGCCGCTTGAGCAGCAGATGCCCGCCGACATGGTTGGCAAATCGATCCTCGAGAAGCATGGCAAGAGCGACGCCAATGAGTCCGTCCTGCATGAACTCCGCGTTCGAAAGGCGTTGCTGCACCAGGAGAATTATCATCACAGCTATCCGCATTGCTGGCGCAGCAAGACTGCGGTGATCTTCCGCGCAATGGACCAATGGTTCATTCGCATCGATTTGATGGGCAGTGAAGTTTCCCGTTCGGCGAAAACGTTCCGTGCCCGCGCGCTCGAAGAGATTGATCGCGTCAGTTGGATTCCCGATTGGGGCGTGAATCGAATCAAAGGCGCGGTGGAATCGCGTCCCGATTGGTGCATCTCGCGCCAGCGCACGTGGGGCGTTCCGATCCCTGCGTTCTATGACGCGCAGGGCGAGCCGATCCTCGACGCGCGAATCGTCCGGAATGCCGCCGACCTGATCGAGCAGCACGGATCGAACGTGTGGTTCGAGAAGTCCGTTGCCGACCTTTGGGCTGCAGTGAAGCCGAAGGATTGGCAGGGTTCCGACGCCGTCGCGAAATCCAATGACACGCTGGACGTGTGGATCGATTCGGGATCTTCGTCGCGCGCCGTCATCGCCCGCCGCACCGAACTCGCCGCCAAGGTCCCGCCGCAGGCCGATATGTATCTGGAGGGCTCCGACCAGCATCGCGGCTGGTTTCAATCCTCGCTGCTGCTGTCGTTGGCCGGGAATGGAGCCACTCCCTTCAAGACCGTGTTGACGCACGGGTTCATGGTCGATGCCGATCGCGAGAAAATTTCCAAGAGCAAGCAGGGCGCCTACGAAAAGCCGCAGACGGCCGAAGCCTACGTGAAGAAGTGGGGGGCCGATGTGGTGCGACTCTGGGTGGCATCGCAGGATTTCCGAAACGACATCGTGGTGAGCGAGGAGCGCATCAACAAGGTGGGCGAAACGTATCGCGGCATCCGCAACGCCCTGCGCTATCAGCTTTCAAACCTGTTTGATTTCGATCCCGCGCGGCACACGGTTGACGACGGGCAATTAACGGGATTGGATCGCTGGGTCCTGTCGGAGTTTTCGAAGCTCGAGCAGGAGGTGGTTGAGGCGTATGACCGATTCGAGTTTCACGTGGTTTACCAGAAGCTCAGCCAGTTCCTCGCCGTGGAGTTGTCCGCGATTTACCACGACGTCATCAAGGATCGCATGTACACCGATCCCGCGAACTCCGCGCGCCGGCGCTCAACGCAAACGGCCTTGCATCGGCTCGTGACGGGACTCTGCCAGATGCTGGCGCCGATTCTGGTGTTCACCGCCGACGAAGCATGGGGGTTTGTTCCGGGCAACTCGGGGCAAAACGTGCATCAATCCGATTGGCAGACGCGCCGCCTCGCTCTTTCAACAGAAGAATCGGAGCAGATGGCCAGTCTGTTTGTGCTGCGCGAGCTCGCGCTTCCCGCGCTGGAGAAGGCGCGTCAGAACAAGGAAATCGGCAAGGCGCTCGAGGCGAAGTTGGTTCTCCGCGGTTCAGGGCCGGTGTTGAACGACGCGCGAAAAAATCTCGAGGCCGTTCGCGAACTGTTGAACGTGTCGCAGGTTGTCCTGCAGGAAGCTGCGGACACAGTCGTCACCGTCACTGTGGCGAAGGCCGACGGCCAGAAATGCGAACGCTGCTGGCATTGGGAAACCGATGTCGGGTCGGCCACTGACCATCCCACGATCTGCGCCCGCTGTGTTGAAGCTGTGAAGTCGTAGCGCAGGTGTCACAACCCGCCACGGATCGCCGACTTGCATTCGGCTCAGGGCTCCAAATGGCACGAGACCGCCAAATGGCCTGCAAGGTCCTCTTTTTCAATCCGGACGCAACTCTCATTCTGCGCGCGGTCGGTTCTTTTGACATCGTATACGGCTGGAAGCCGGCGTTCCCGCGTCAGCTGGCACGCACGGTGGCGCGTCACTCCAATCCGCGCTCAAACAAATCCTGCTCGTTCAAGCCAAGGTAATGTCCGAGTTCGTGCAACAAGGTCGTCCTCACCTCCGCGCGAAACACAGATTCATCGCCGTCGGCCAGGTTCCAAAGATTTTCCAGAAACAGGATGATCTGCGGCGGCATGGGAACAGTTTCCTCATCGACGAATTCCGCGCCCGTGAATAGTCCGAGTGTGTCAGCAGTGATTCCGTCCTCCTGCAACGCCGCATTGGGAATCGGTTCGAACGTGATCGGCAATGCCACGGCACGCTCGCGCAACCCTGCGGGCAACGCGGCAAGCGTCGATTCCACTTCATCCGTAGCCATGGTTATCAGTTCATTCCAATTCATAACTTCGGAGCGCAGGCTCTTCAGCCTGCTTCAGCGTTAAGCATGCGACAATCGCAGACCTTGCCCACACGCCTCTCGATCCAGCATTCAAGCGGCGTGAACCCCGCGCTCCGCCGCGGCGCCTTCCGCTTCGGCCGCTTCAAGGAACTGTCGCAGAATCTCAACGCGCGGCACCGCCAACTCACGCGAGCGTACGAGTCGCAGTTGCGCAGGCAGCGATTCCAATTGCTGCCGCAGCGCCCGCAGCGCGTCGGGGAATGTTTTGAAGCGCGTATCGCGTCCGATCTTGCACGTCGTGCGCAACACAGCGGTTGCGCCGAGTTGCTCGAGGATATCCGCATCCCGAACGATCGCTGCCTCGATTGACGCTGGTTCCGCGTTGGACTGATGCGTTCGAATCGCTTCAACCGCAGCAGGAATTTTCTCCTTTGGAAAGCCGAGATCGGCAAGAATGCGTGGCGCTTGCTGAACGGCATACGCGACGCAATCCCAACGCGCCAGGGCATCGGGATCCTCGGGCCGATGTCCCACAAACACGCCGAGATCATGGAGCCAGACGGCGGCGAACACGACATCATCATCGCAAGCCTCACCCGCGCCGATCAGCCGTGTCAGCGCGTAAAGGCGCGGCTGATGGCTGAACTTGTCGACGGGCTTCGCGTTCTCATGGATGAAGCTGATGATCGCGTCGCGGAAATTGTTATTGGCCATAACACAGAGTCATTCGCGCGCGATAGTGTTCGCCGCCGGGCGACGCTTCACCACAAAATTCTGCTGACACCCATTCAATTTTGTTGTCGCGCTGAGACTTGCGTCGAACGTGGGAAATAGTTCTTGCAGAGTTGTTGTTTATTTTGATAGGAACTTCACACCTTCAGGGCGGGTTACAAAGGGAACCATCCAGGGCGATCGTAACAAAGCGGGCAAAGGAATAGGGGACATCATGGGATTCAAAGGGCTTGGGATTCATCTCGTCAAACACGCAGGGATTTTTCTTCTAATCAATGTCTTCTTGTGCGCGTCGTCGCTTCGAGGGGCCACTTCCGGCTGTGAGTTGTATCCCATCGCCGTGCCGTGGAGCGCAGTGGCCAACATCAGTCCGGGAGCGGTGGTGAATGCGTTTGGGAACGGCACACAACCGGGGAGCTTTGGGTGGTTGAGCTGGAACGGAAGCGCCAGCGAACCCACGCTCGTTGCAAGTCTCACGCCTCCCGGAAATAGCGATCTATTTGTCGATGCCAGCGGCGCTGCGCATCCCATGCGCCAGGGAGCTTGGGTGCGATCCAAGCCTGGCGTGTCGAATAGCAAGAAGGTGCGGGATGCGTTGGATCGGCTGAAATCCCAAGATATCGTCGTACCTGTTTGGGATGCCGCGCGAGGGCAGGGCGCCAACGCAGAATTTCGTGTTCGCGCGTTCGCACGAATCAGGCTTCTCGACTACCAACTGCCGCAGCAGAACCGAATAGACGTTCGTTTTCTTGGCTTTGTAGGTTGCGGCCAGCACAACGTCGCTCCAACGGTCAACGCCGGACCAGACCAGACATTGGAGCTTTCAGAAACGGCATCGCTCGCTGGCGTGGTCACTGATGATAACCTCCCAATAAACCGGATAGTATCAGCAAACTGGTCGAAGCTGAGCGGACCCGGAAACGCCCTTTTTGGGAACTCAGGTGCGACCCACACCACGGTGCGATTCGATGCGCCAGGTTTGTATGTGCTGGAGCTTGCCGCGAGTGATTCGGAGTTAATAGCGCGGGACCAGATCGTCATCACGGTCAATCGGCCAAACCGCCCACCTGCAGCGGAGTCCTTGCACGTCGCGACCGACGAGGACATTCCAGTAAACGTGTTGCTCACAGCGTCGGATGCAGATGGCGACGATGTCAGCTTCTCGTTGATTGAACTGCCTGTACGCGGAACCATTTCCGGAACTCCCCCGAATCTGGTTTATGCGCCCCCTTCCGATTTTTACGGCTTCGACCACTTTGTCTTCAGTGTCAATGACGGCCAGTTGGATTCCTCAAACGCCGTGGTGAACGTCACTATCCGTGCTGTAAACGATCCACCAGTTGCCGACGCACTTGTCGTCACAAACGTGGAGGACACCGTTTGCGAAATTCTATTGAGTGGATCGGACGTGGAAGGATCAGCGCTCAAATATGGGATCTCGGCAAACCCACAACACGGCACATTATTTGGTGAAGCGCCGCGCATCAACTATGTGCCTGCACTGAACTTTCATGGAACGGATCAATTTCAGTATCGCGTCAATGACGGGACGAATGATTCGGCTGTCGCAACAGTTCACATTGTGGTGCGTCCCGCAAACGATGTGCCGATTGTTAGCGCCGGGTCGGATGTTCTGCTGGGTTGGCCAACCAACACCGTGGAATTGAATGGTTTTGTAGCGTACGACGATTTCCCCGGGTGGATCTCTGAAGTTGAGTGGCGAAAAATCAGCGGTCCCGGAACCGTGACATTCACGCGCGGGGAGCATGAGAGGATCGCCGCTACGTTTTCGGAACCCGGCGTGTACGTGTTGCGTTTATGGGCAAGTGACTCGTTTGTTTCTGCGGATGATGATCTTTTGGTCACGTTGAATGCTCCGCCCGCTGTTGAGGTTGGAAGGGACGTCGTGAACACCCTTCCCGCCGGCGTGGAGTTGTGCGGTGCAGCGACAGACGATGGTCTTCCGACAGGTGGCTGGCTGGTGTGCGAATGGACGAAGGTGAGCGGCCCGGGAACAGTCGTGTTCTCCAATGCCGGTTTAACCAATGCCGTCGCGAGTTTCAGTCACGAAGGGCTATATGTGCTGGCGTTGACGGCACAGGACGGAATGCTTGAAAGCCGGCGGATGCTCCAAGTGCTCGTCAATCGCGCACCGGTCGTGGACGCCGGGTCAGACCGGATTACCACGAATCTTCAGGTCACGTTAACAGGGACTGTGTTCGATGACGGCTGGCCCTCCGGGGTGATCAGCGGCCGTTGGGAAGTAATCTCCGGACCCGGAAACGTGTTGTTTGATCCGGTGGAGGGCTCTGGCGCTGGTGCCACCATAGCGACATTCTCCGAAACAGGAACGTACATTCTCCGATTCGTTGGCGACGATTCGCTGGCGCTGAGTTCCGATGATGTCATCGTCAAAGTCAATGCTCCGCCATTCGTCGATGCTGGCCAGGATCGAACCGCGACAGTGGGCGAGTCGATACAGTTGGAAGGCGTTGTGTGGGATGACGGGATAGGCGCAGAGCTGCATGCGCGTTGGAGCTGCGTTGAACGGCCTGACGCAGCGGAGATTCTAAATCCCCACCTGCCTGTCACGACCGTTCGTTTCTTTGAAACGGGTAAGTTTGTTCTGCAGTTGGCGGCAGACGACTCGCTGTGCACATCAACGGACGAAGTGACGATTCGCGTGTTGCCGGTCAATGCGGCGCCTTCGATCGAACCGCTGCCAAAGCAATTTGTAATTCTTCCTGCAGCCGGAATACTGCAAGCGCAGGTGTCCGATGACAGCCTCCCCGAGGGGAAGCATATCACGGTATCATGGACGCAGCTAAGCGGATCAGGGGTTGCGCACTTCTCGGAATCCCACTCACCGGCGACCGCTGTTCACTTCTCTCAACCAGGCGATTACGTGTTGCGGGTGACGGCTTCGGATTCGGAACTGAGTGTTGCGCGCGACGTTGTCGTCGCAGTCCGAAGTGCACCCGCAAACCAGGCGCCGATAGTTGACGCGGGACCGGACCACGTTGTGGGACGGACGAATCGCGCATTGCTACGCGCGGCAGTTGTCGATGACGGGTTGCCGCAAAATCAGCTGTCGATTGCCTGGTCCATTCTTGACGGGCCAGGGTCGGTCGAGTTTGAGAATCCGGCAGCAACTAACACGCTCGCGACATTCTCGGCCGCAGGCACGTATCGGATCAAGGTGTCCGTCGACGATTCCGCGCTGACTGACTCGGATGAAGTTCTTGTGACAATTTACCCGGAGAACTTGCCGCCGTCAGTAGATGCGGGTTCGGATCAGGTGATAATCATTCCGGATCCTTCGCTCCTAAGCAGTGGCGGAATTTTGCCCCGCGATGTGAACAGTTATTTGAGCATGTCCCTCTCGCAGACACCCCGCTGGGAACCCGCGATTGGGCAAACTGGAATGACAGAGGGAGCAATGGGACATTCCTTCGCATTGGTCGAGCGAAACGGACTCGACGTGGCGAACGGAGTTGCTTACGTGGCGGGTTCTTTTCGAACAGCAGGTGGAATCGCGGCGAAAGGCATGGCCCGCTGGGACGGGCAGGGGTGGCGCAATTTTTTCGACACCAATGCCATCCCGAACACGTGCGGACATTCGGCTGGATGCACAGGGGGTATGGTGGGCTGGGTGGTTCCGGATTGCGCTTCGGAATTCTGCACGGAGTTTGTTTCGTGCATCGCAGCGCGCGGCAACGAGGCGTTTATTGGCGGTTACCTGAAGGATTTGGGAAACCTCGACGGCCAGATGGACATGACTGCGCGGTGGGACGGCGAGCGCTGGTGGTCATGGGTTTTCAAGCAGGCGGGCAACCATGTGCGGGTTATTCGGACTACTCCCGATCGCGTCTACGTCGGCGGCCATTTTGCCTTCCAACCGACGAACGCGACATCGCAGACCATCAGTAACTTTTCGTGGTCCTATCATATTGCCGCATGGGATGGAACCAACTGGATCGCGTTCGGAAGTGGAATTACAGACATCCGCGACACGCCGGGTTCGTTTGCTCCAGGCCTGAACAATTACCGGGCGACCGTGACAAGCCTGGCAGTGGCGGCGAATGGTGATTTGTACGTTGCCGGGGATTTTCTGATGGCAACAGCCACAGGTATTGCAACCAACGCCGCCAAATGGAACGGCCAATCGTGGGAACGGCTGGGCAACGGCTTGCGCAACGTCGCGGGCCTCCGTCCGATCACGACTGCTTCGGCTGTTGCTGAGAATGGCGATTACTTCGTCGGGGGAACCTTCGATCACGCGGGCGGGGTCGCGGCGCGAAATGTCGCCCGTTGGGATGGCAGTCGCTGGTGGTCGCTCGGCGATGCAACCACGAACGGAGTGAATCAGGCGGTCGAGGCGATCGCCGTGCGCGGGCATGAGATCTACGTGGGCGGCTCCTTCACGGAAGCCGGCGGAATTCCCGCTTCTCGGGTTGCCATGTGGAATGGGCAATACTGGTCCACCCTGGGGACGGGAGAATCGAACGGCGTGGATGGCGAAGTTCGGGCACTCGCTTCGGATGAATCGGGAGTTTACGTCGGAGGACGATTCACGCGGGCCGGTCCATTCAGCGTAAATAACATTGCACGATGGGCTTTCCCACGCACGCCGGCCGACCGCATCACCTTGCGTGGACGCGTCACTGATGACGGCTTGCCGGACTCTGAAACGCTCGCTGTCAGTTGGAAGACGACTGCCGGACCGGGAAGTGCGCTGATCAGCAACGCGGATTCAGCTGTAACGACTGCTGGATTCACAAATGCCGGAAATTACGTTTTGCAATTGACCGGCTCGGACGGAGAATTCGACGTCCACGACGAGATGTCAGTTCTCGTGCGGGTGAACACGCCGCCGCGGGTGGATGCTGGACCCGACAAGGCTATTGGACTCGACGAGCCCGTAGCCATAGTGGGTTCGGTTGAAGACGACAGCCTGCCTGAGCGTGCAGCATTGTTTCACACATGGACTGTTCTGCACGGGCCAGGACAGGTGACGTTCGATCGTCGGGAGGATACCAACACTGTAGCCCGGTTTTCACTACCAGGCATCTACGTGCTGCGGCTGCATGCCAATGATTCCCAATTTACCGCGTTCGATGACGTGCGCGTCATTGTGAAAGGACGGAATCGTGCGCCCGACATATATCCGGGCCCGCCGGCGATCGTCATGTTGGGCAGCGCGCGGAAGATGACCGCCGAGGTAACAGATGACAAGGCTCCGTCCGGAGTGCTCACATGCATGTGGAATCTCGTGAGCGGCCCCGCCCCTGTGACGTTCAGCGACACGTCGGCGACCAATACATTCGTCTCGTTCCCAACAAACGGAATTTATGTTCTTGGCATCACGGCCAACGATTCCGAACTTTCCAGTTCAGCCACAGTTACAATCACGGTGGTCCAGTCGGAGAATGCAAATCCCGTGGTGGATGCAGGACCTAATCGGACGATTACGAACCTGTTCATGCGTTTGCAGGGGGCGGTGTCCGATGACGGGCGGCCATGGAACGGCGCCTTGCGGGTTTATTGGGAATCGCAGCCGAACTCGTCCGGCGTTGTCACGTTTTCAGATTCCAACTCGCCCTCGTCGATGGTGACCTTCAGTCGGACGGGTGAATACAATCTCGTCCTCCGCGCATTCGACGGGCAGGCACAGGGTGTCGACACCGTTTCAATTATGATTCCGAACCAGAGCGCGATTGTGAATGCAGGCCCTGATCGTTGCCTGTTATGGCCAAGCAATGAGGTTCGCCTTGCGGGCCAGGTGGTGGACAACAGTCTTTTCACGGCTTCCTGGAGCCACGTCAGCGGCCCTGGCTACGTGGAATTCTCGTCCTGGAGTTCCTTGAACGCCACGGCGCGCTTCAGCACCAGCGGTACGCACACGCTGCGGCTCACGGTTGCAGACAACGGCAAGCTGATCTCCGATGACGTCGTGATTCGGCTGGTCACGGGCACCAATGGACCTCCGCAGGTTTTCGCGGGGCCTGATGTATCTGTCGGGGGTTTGGAGGATCCGTTAACCCTTACAGGGGTGGTCGAAGACGACGGTTGTCCCCAACCGCCCGGCCTCTCTGGGCGATGGGAGAGAGTCAGCGGACCGGCTGGAGTAACATTCAATCCCGAGGAATTTTTTCAGACTAACACAGCGGAAACCGAGGTGGTATTTCCCGTGGCGGGCACCTACACGCTGCGCTTGCATGGATCCGATTCACTGTTGACCAATGCTGATGACATCACCGTCACGGTAATCCCTCCGGCGAATGCGCCACCATCGATTTCATTGATCCCGGACAGGGTGGCAAGGGTGACGAACATTCTCGCCCTTGAAGCGCACATCATCGATGACTCGATGCCGGTCGCGGGCCAGTTGAATGCTCGCTGGCGCAAGGTAAGCGGACCGGGTTCCGTCACATGGTCCGCTCCCACGCATGCTTCATCGCCTGCCTTGGAATTGCAGGCATTCACCACAGCTTCGTTCAACCTCCCTGGAATTTATGTTCTGCAATTCTCCGTGGACGACTCCGTGTTCAAAGCCTCGCGGGAGTTTACGGTTACTGTGCTGCCGTCCGACGACAACAGCGCGCCCAGCGTGAATGCTGGACTCGATGCGACCGCAGTAGCTTATCGACCGCTCAACCTGAATGGAATTGTGGTTGATGACGGTCTTCCGGCCGGCGCAGGAGTATCAGTGAACTGGAGCGTGGTGAGTGGGCCGGCCCCAGTCTACTTCTCGGATGCAAATACGCTGGAGCCGTATGCGCAGTTTCTGGTGCCCGGAATGTATGTGCTTCGACTCATGGCGTCGGATTCCAGGATGTCTGCGCAGGACACATTGAGTGTTAGTGTTCGCCTGCCTGAGAACAACGCGCCGTTGGTATTTGCCGGGCTGCACCAGGAAATCACGCGCCCGCACTCGGCATTACTGCACGGAGTTGTCGTGGACGATGACCTCCCGCTGGGATATCCGCTGGCGACCGCCTGGTCTGTTGCGAAAGGGCCTGGCAGCGTCCGGTTCGATCCGCATCCCAACGACCCTGCGGCCTCCGCCTCTTTCACCGCGCCGGGCGAGTATGTACTTCGACTGACTGCAAGCGATTCCCAATTCTCTGTTTTCTCGGAAACCACTGTGCTGGTTCGCGAAGGCGAGAATACTCCTCCATCGGTAAGTGCCGGACCCGATTCCCTGGCCGTCTTGAACGAGCCGTGGGCCCTTGAAGGATGTGTTGAGGACGACGGCCTTCCAGGTGGCGGACTCCAGGTGAGCTGGCGGATGGCAAGCGGTCCTGCGGCCGTGTATTTCTCGACACTCGATGGCACGTACCACGCGACCTTTGTCGAGCCTGGAACTTATGATCTTGAACTTGCAGCGAACGACGGCGCGCTGTCGAACTTCGACCGGGTTCGCATTGTTGCACGGCACGTTCCGCCGCCGGTGGCGCGCATCGATTCGCCTCGGGATGGAACCGTCATCACGGCTCCAATGCAGATTCTGGGAACAGCTCACAGCGCGGAAATGGCCTGGTATCGCGCAGAGCTTCGTATGAAGTCCCCGGAAGATTCAGCCGAGAACACGGCCAGTTGGACGGTAATAGGTCAAGGCACTAGTTCAGTGGTGAACGGGGAATTAGCCCGGCTGGATCCGACGCTGCTGTTGAACGGTTTATACGAAGTGCGTCTGACGGCGACTGACCGCCTGGGACGAGTCGTTGAGACGGACGCGATTACGATCATCATGGATCGCAACCTCAAGCTGGGGCATTTCACGGTTTCATTTGCTGACCTCGTTACTCCAGTCCCAGGGCTGCCCCTTCAGGTGACGCGCACGTATGATACTCGCGCCGCCGCGGCGGGCATTCGGGGAGATTTCGGGATCGGCTGGACGATGGATATTCGGAATGTGCGTTTGCAGAAGAACCGCTCCCTAAGCCGCAACTGGACACAGGCTGCTTCCGGAGATCCATTTCAACTCACCACATCGTATCACCTTGATTCAGTCACACCGCGCCTGGTGACGATTACGTTCCCGGACGGGCGGGTGGAGAAGTTCCAATTGCTTCCTGATCCGATGCAGCAGCAGCTGATTCCGATCAGCTATCCGCGCTGGCGCTTTGTTCCGTTGGGGAACACGCGCGGATCGCTTGTGCCGGCATCCTATGATGAAGCAGACGGATCATTTCTGTTTTTTGCAGGTGAAATCCCCGGAACAGCTGACCTGTACGACCTGAATTACTTCTATGCGGCCCTCGATGATTCATCGATCAGCCAGGCGGATCTCGAACGTTATCCCACCTTGTTCCGCTACACGTCGCCCGAAGGCTTTCGTTACGTCATCGACGAGCGGCTCGGGTTGCAGAGTGTATCCGATCTGAATGGCAACGCGTTGGTGGTGGGCACAAACGGAATCACCTGGCAAAACGCCGCCGCGAGTACGAATGCATTGCGGATCGCTTTCGAACGCGACGCTCTTGGGCAGATCACCAACATTGTGGACGCGGCAGGAAACGCGATGTCCTACCGCTACGACACGAATTCCAACCTGGTGGGATTCTCTGATCGGGACGGAGGTACGAATGCCTTCGGGTATGACGCAGGCCATCGCCTGATTTCGATCACGGATGCAAGGGGTTTGGTGGTGATGGCAAACACCTATGACGGTCTTGGAAGGCTCGTCTCGACCACCGATGCCGACGGTGGCTCGACGACTTTCAGTCATAGGCTTGATGATCGAATTCAATGCGTCACCAATCGCGTTGGAGCGGTGACGCTTCAGGAGTTCGATGAGCATGGGAATGTAATCCGAACAACCGATCCGCTCGGCGCTCTCAGCACGTTCGAATACGATGCAAACGGAAATCTTCTCTCACGGAGCAATGGCGTCGATTGTGCCTGCGCTGTGCGATACGCCTATGACAGCGCTGATAACCGGGTTCTTGAGATCGATGCTGCCGGAAACACAACTGCTTACACATACAATTCACTTCGGAAAATTCTTACCGCGCGTGAACCCACAGGCTTTACCACAACCAACACGTATGATGCGGGAGGCAACTTGCTGGCGACTCGCGACGGCGCAGGGCAGGTCACCGTGTTTACATACAACGCACTCGGGAGGGTCGTCTCAATGACGGATTCCAAAGGGACCACGTCGTTTGGGTACGATGACTTTGGCTTCTTGATTGCCCAAACAAACGGCCTCGGTCACGTCACCGAATTCACAGTCGACGCCAACGGCAACCTGCTGAGTGAATCGGCTGCAATAACGCGCATTACGGGCCTCGCTGCCCGCGATTCGTTCAGGCGGGGAGGGTTGATAGCTGGGGCCTCGGTGGCGCCGGAACCGGTGACGAATCTCCATCGATTGGCGATGCGTTACGAGTACACTCCCGGTGGCCTGCCGTTGCGCACGCTTTACTACGACGGCTCAAGTTCTTCAAAAGGGTATGAGGCGGGACGGGTGGTTTCGAGCACTGATCAACTCGGGCGAACGACTTCATCAGAGTATAATTCTGCCGGCCTCCTTTCGCGCCGTGTTCATCCCGGTGGAGCAGAGGAACGCTTCAATTACGATGCCGAAGGGCAGTTGATCGAGTCCGTGGACAAACGGGGGTTCACAACTCGTTTCGGATACGACTTGCGTGGCAATCTTGTTCGCACGGTGTTTTCCGACGGTTCGGAGGTGCGTGCCAGTTTTTATTCTGATGGAGCGCTGGAATCCGAGACTTCCAAGTCGGGCGAAGTCACGCGTTACGAACTCGACTCAAATCGGAATCGAATCAGGGTGATCGATGCGTTCGGAATTACCCACTTCAAGTACAACTATCGCGGGCATGTCATTTCAACGACAGATCCTCTGAACCGGACAAACGGGTATGAGTACGATTCGCTGGCGCGCAACACGGCGCACATTTATCCCGACGGCGCGCGGAAATCGGCCACGTTCAGCGGGAAACGTGTCGCTTCCGAAACAGATCAGAATGGAAACGTCACACACTTCACCTACGACCAGATTGGGAATCTTGTGGCTGTTGTGGATGCGCTCGGTGCAGTGACGCGATTCACATATGACGAGCAGGGCAACAAGACATCACAGACCGACGCGCTTGGGCGAACAACGTATTTTGAATATGACGCAATGCGGCGTCTGATTCGCACGATCCACCCAGACGCTTCCACGGAAGGGCGCTGCTACGATCCCGCGGGGCGGCTGTTGATCGAAACGAATCAGCTGGGGGATATCAGAAGCTACGAGTATGACGCGGCCGATAACGTTGTGGCTTCGACGGATCCGCTTGGCCAGGTGACACGATACACCTACGACGCCGGCGGCAACAAACTCAGCCAGGTCGATCCGAACGCGAGCGTGACGAGTTACGAATACGATTCACTGGCTCGTCTCACTCGGACGCTTTTCTCATGCGGCACGGCGGAGTCAAACTCGTATGACGTTGCAGGAAACCTTGTGTCGACAGTCGATCAAGGGGGAAGGACAACCCGCTTCGAGCACGACCTGAAAGGCCGGGTGACGCGTATCATTGATCCTCTGGGAAACGAACACGGCATTCAGTACGACGCCGTTGGAAATCAAATAGCGGAGGTGGATGCGGCAGGGCAGAAAACTGTCCGGGAATTCGATGGTTTGAATCGTTTGGTCGCTACGCGATTCCCTGATGGCACCAGCATCCGCCGAAGCTATGATGGGATTGGACGGGTGACCCTCGAAGTCGACCCGATGGGCTCGGTGCAACGGTTTGGGTACGATGCCATTGGACGTTTGATCGCTACCACGAACGCGGCGGGGGCTGTAAAGCGGCGCGTTTATGATCGTGTCGGATCGCTTATCGAGGAGATAGATGCGGCTGGCAACCGGACGCGTTATGAACATGACATAATGGGGCGAGTGACTCGGATTCAGCTGCCAGATGGTTCGATTGAAACGACCCATTACGACAAGGCCGGATATCCGGTGACGACCACCGATGCGCTGGGTAACACGACGATCCATGAATTCGATGCTGCCGGCCGGCCCACTGCGGTAGTCAATCCTTTGGGTAGTCGCACCCGCTTCACCTATGACCCAATGGGGCGCCTGGCTTCAACAACCGACGCGGAGGAGCACACATCGATCTTCAACTACGATTGCATGGGTCGGATGATCGGGATGACCCATCCCGATGGCACAGGAACCTCCGCTGTTTTTGATTCTGCGGGCAGGCGGGTGATCGACCGAGACGCCAATGGCAATGTCACGCGTTATGCGTACGACGAACGGGATCGGCTGCTGTCCCGCACAGACGCGCTGAATGGAACGACGCATTTTGCTTACGACTCCATCGATCGATTGATTGCGCAGACCGACGCGCTCAATCGGACAACCCATTTTCAGTACGACATGCTTGGCCGGCTTGTGCGAACGGTATTTCCCGACGGCGCTTCCACGAGCTCCACGTTTGATGCCAAAGGCCGTCGCATCTCGCGGACTGACCCGCGTGGCAACGTCACCACCTTCGATTACGACAATCTTGATCGGCTGCTGGCGGAGACCGACGCCCTGGGACATGCAACGCATTACAGCTACGATTCTCTCGGACGTATCGCGTCTGTCACCGATCCGAACGGGCACCAAACGACTTACAACTATGACGATCGGGGCCATCTTCTCAGCGAGACGCTCCCCGATGGATACAGCTGGCAATTCGAGTACGATGCCAGCGGCCGCCGCGTTGCGCAGATTGATCCTGCAGGACAAGCCACCCGTTACACGTTTGATGCTGCGGGACGCCTGGCAGCGATCACAAACGCGTTGGGATTGGGTGCGACTCTTCAATACGACGCGCACGGACGACTCACAACACGGGTCGACGCTGCCGGCCGGGCCACGCGTTTCGAATACGATTCACGCGGACGTCGAACGCTGCGGGTGCTTCCCGGTGGCCAGGCGGAGAGCCTCGCCTACGATCCAAACGGCAATCTTACATTCAGGACCAACTTCAACGGGCGCGTCATTCAGTTCACGTACGACGCGCTGGATCGGTTGACTGCGAAGATCCCGGATGCGGAATTGCAAGCGTCGGGCTCTGTGCCGGTTCTGTTTACTTACAACCCCGTAGGCAGGCGGACTTCGATGACCGACTCCAGCGGAGTCACCCTGTATTCGTACGATTTACGGGATCGGCTTGCGGCAAAGGTCTCTCCCGAAGGCAGCATTGGTTACAGCCGCGACGCGAATGGGAATCTCCTGAGTATTCAGTCGTCGAACATCAACGGAGTGCTGCTGACCTATGAGCATGATGCTGTGAATCGGCTGAAGACGGTGGATGACGGCCGGCTGGGACCCCTGCACTACGAACACGATCCGGCGGGGAATCTCACAGCGGTGATACAGCCAAATGGTGTCACACAGCACTACAGGCGTGACGCGGTGGATCGACTGCTTCAGGTCACCGCGACCAATCGATTCGGCGAAAACATCAGCCGTCATCAATACTCGCTTGGGTTGGCGGGCCACCGGCTTGCGGTCAGGGAGACGTTCGCGATGGGTGAGCACCTCGAGATTTCTACAGCGCGCACGAACACGTATGACGCTATCTACAGGCTCAAGCGCGAGCAAGTCGAGCGGGATGGGCAATCAGCAACATTGGAGTACGATTACGATTTCGTCGGCAACCGGCTTGCGCAGCGCTCGACGTTTCCAGGGATTTCGTCGGACGCGAGCGTCTATGATCTAAACGATTGGCTTGCCTCCGACGAATACGATTCAAACGGCAATACCCTCGCAGCATCAATTGCAGACGCGGGCACGGGGCTTCCGGGATCCGTTGAGGACACATACGACTTTGAGGATCGACTTGTTCAGCGGCAAGGAACGATCAGCAATCAGCCGGCGACGATCATCATCACCTACAATGGGGATGGCCACAGGGTGCGGAAGGTGGTGATGTCGTCGGCCGGCGCGCTGACCAACTTGTTTCTCGTCGACGACCAGAATCCGACAGGCTATGCGCAGGTATTGGAGGAGGCTGTTGCCACGCCGGAATTCCCCATTCCGACCGTGACTCGCGTTTACAGTGTTGGAAAGACCCGGATCAGCCAGGAACAGGTTTCCGCCGGTGAATGGACTGCCAGTTATTTCGGGACTGACGCTCAAGGAAGTGTGCGTTACCTGACCGGGCGAGACGGCGAAATCACGGATACCTGGGATTACGATGCATTTGGCAACGTGATCCGTCGCAAGGGTCCTACCGCAAATCTATTTCTCTTCGGCGGAGAACAGTTTGATCCTGAACTGCAGCTCTACTACTTGCGAGCGCGCTATGCCGATCCCAGGCGGGGACGTTTCTGGACAGCGGACACCTTTGAAGGTTTCGAGAGCGAACCGGCATCGTGGCATCGATATGCCTTCAACCAAAACGATCCCGTAAACCGCAGCGACCCGAGCGGGCATATTTCATTGGGCGAGAACCTGATGGTGAGCGCACTCGCCCCGATGGTTCGAGGGATGGTTTTGCAGGTGTTCGACGGAGCGAACCATTATTCGCACGGGCTGGCTGGAGGTAGTGCGCTGAAGGCGACGAGCCGCGCGGAAGCGTACATGATCGACAGTTTGGCTCGTGGTGCGGGCTGGCAAAGCGGCAAGGAGGAGTTCTGGGCAACAGTCCGTGGCGCGCCATTTCTTCTGGCGCAAAACCCGAACGTGGTTACCGCCGCTAAGCCGTGCAGCTACGAATGCATCACGTTCGACTTGGACGCCCCGGTCTACGGCCCCGCTGCGCGACATCCGATGTTTGAACTGCAACCCGGTGAATTGCTGGGCGAACTCACCGATGTGCGGAACGGATCGCTTCTCGCCGCCACTCTCCGCGCCGTCGCGGCCTCCTATGCTGCGGCTGGCGAGGATTCAACAAGCACCGGAATGAATTTCCTGCAGAACATGCAGGCGTCATTGGTGGGCATCGCAGCGAATGCGGCGACCCCGCAAAGCTATGTTGACGGCTATCGCGAGCTCAATAACAGGGCGCACTCAGTCATGCTCCGAGAATTTGACTCAGGTTCGGGTGACGCGTGGGCGGGAGCGCAGGGACTGTCGAGCCTGGTCGGCGATCTGATAGGTTACAATGGAGCGCTGGAAGGTGGTTTTGGCATAGACCGCCACGAACTGCAGATGCTGGATTCCTCCGACCGCTGGTCCCGCGGCTTCGCCGCACTGTCCCAAGCCGCGTCAACCCTCGCCGGAGGGCTGAAGGGCTATAATCCCGAAGGTTTGGGAGTGCGATTAGCAACTCCGAACACACCGAAACCACCACGATGGATTACGCCAGTTGACGCATGCTCACGAAACATTGCCGAAAAGCCTCCGTGGAGACCACGGGTTAAGGCCTGGTCGGCAATACAAACGGACGGCATTCGCGGCTATAGTCGTAACGCACCTTTGTTTTACTCGATTCCTAACTCCAATAATGGAAGAATATGGGTCTCCGTTGAAGTCGTCTCACAATTGGACTTCGCGCCATTGGTCGAAGCTGGTGTTTTGAAAGGGAATGTTACACTATTGACCGGAACCCACGGCGACAAGTTTGGGAACTTAATTGCAGAACGTGCCTTTTTCGACGAAGACCTCTTACAATGGCGGGATCGCGTCGATAAGGTTAAAGTCATCGACGTGACCAGGTTGTCCCCTCGTCAATTACGAATTGTCCTTAGCAGGGACGGAAGGATAATATGCGCGTGGTGTGTGAGCGAAAGGTCGAAGGACCTTCGTAAAGCTATGCGAAACTGATATGGCCTTTTACGCCGACTTGTCTCCTTATTCATACTACTCGAGGTGTGCCCGACCTGGCACCGTTAATGTTGGATGGCTGGAAGGTGAATCTGATTTCCAGTCGGGATCCGTGCCGGCCGGATTTTTACGGAATCTGTGGGAGTTCTGCAAGGTTCCGACTTGTGCCTTGAGAGGCTACCACACTTGCAGTTTATGTGGCGACCCCGTATTTCCGCTCGCGATTACTTTCGAAGGAGAAAAGCTAAAGCTGGGCAACGCCGAAATCCGCGTGGTAGGGCAATCAGGAAAGCTATATGCCGCCCCAAACATGGTATTTCATTACGTTCGAGATCATCGATACCAACCGCCCGGAGAGTTTGTCGAAGCGGTTATGTGTGGGCCCTCAGCGGGTAGTGCGGAGTACCTCGAAAGCATGCGTGCAAAATTTCTATTACGGTAAGGTATAAGGCCCATCACGGAGATCCGGGATGGATCGTAAATCTCCGACGGGGTGGCTTGCTCCTGAGCTGCAGATGTGCGCTGGTTGCAACCCTGATGCGGGCTTACTCGAACGCTGAACACTGCATTTCTTCTGGCGCAACTGCGGACGGCCGCGACCTCGTCGTTGAGAACGGACTCCCAGGGCTTAAACTCAAACGTGATCCAAAACTGTTGAGCGAATCCCGGTAAAAGAGACGAATACAGCTACACGTTTCCGCCATTCGGGTGACGCAAATTCGGCGGGTTCGGCGAGGGCAATATCCGTGCACCGGAGGGGACCGATTACAACGTTTGTGGTTGCGTAAGGTCCTGTTAATCCTACCGGACGATAGCGTAGGCATTTTGCATGTTTCGTACGTTTGCATTCAGAACGTCGGGATTATTGTTGAAGCGGAAAAGCATTGCAGAGTGTGATCTGCCGCTTGGGTGGTTTTCAGACCGCTGCATTATTTGGAACCTGGGCTGGAAGGAGCCTTTGGTTTTCGGAATTTGGGTTTCACAAAGTCCGACGGGCTTGCGCCGTGTTTCTGCCGTGTTTCGGCCTTGAAAACGCTGATTTCAAGCTTGCGTTTTCGGGGTGTCACCCAAACATTGCACCCCCTATATGGAATCTGATGTCACGCAATCTGCCGCATTTTTCCGGGCATGGGCCTGGGCCGAATCGCACCGGAAACAAATTTTGTGGACGGTCGGCGGTCTGTTGATTGCAGGATGCGTCGCCGGCTTCTATCTCTCGCAGAAGCATCAAAAACAGGTCTCCGCAAGCGAGGCCTTGTCCCGCATCTCCAGCCAGAGCGCGCTCACCGGCAAACCAGCCGCTCCTGACGCATTCCAGCGGATCGCGTCCGAATTCCCAGGCACGAGCGCCGGCGAAAGGGCATTGCTCATCGGTGCCGCCCGGTTCTTCGCCGAATCGCAATTCACCCAGGCTGAAACAGAGTTTCGCAGGTTTCTGCGCGAGCATCCGGGTTCCGACTTCGCCGGAGCCGCGTCCCTCGGCGTCGCCGCCTCGCTTGAAGCGCAGGGGAAAACCGACGAGGCGTTGAAAGCCTATAAGGAAATCACCGAGCGGCGGACGACCGACCCCGTGATGCCATCGGCAAAGCTTTCGCTGGCGCGGTTATACGAGGCCCAGGGCAACCTCACGCAGGCACAGGAAACCTATCGCCAGATGGCCCGGCCCGAGTACGGCTCGCTGGCACAGGAAGCGATGATGCAGTTGCAGATGATGATGCGACGGCATCCAGAGCTGAATCAGCCCGTGACGCCGCCCGAAGCAACTTCTGGCGCCGGTGGAACGGGCACGAACGGTCCGGTGTTGCAGCTTCAGTAGTTCGGGTTTCGTCCGAGTTCATTGTTCTATGAAGCTCACCATAATCGGCACCGGCTATGTCGGTCTCGTGACGGGAACCTGTTTTGCCGAGGTTGGCCACCAGGTTATCTGCGTCGACAACGATGCTGCCAAGGTCAAGACGCTTCGCGAGGGCGGCATTCCGATCTACGAGCCTGGACTTGAAGAGATGGTGCGCAAGAACGTCGCGGAAGGCAGGCTCAGCTTTACGACCAGCACCGCTGAAGGCGTTGAGAAATCGGACATCATTTTCATCGCAGTCCCAACGCCGCCACAACCCGACGGCGCCGTTGACCTGAGTTTCATTGAAAAGGTCGCCCGCGAAATCGCCGGCGCGATGACGAGTTACAAGATCGTCGTCGACAAGAGCACGGTCCCGGTCAAGACGGGCGACAAGGTGGCCGAAACCATCAAGCGCTATTGCAAGGCGAAGGTCGAGGTGGATGTCGTCAGCAATCCCGAATTCCTGCGCGAAGGATTTGCGGTCGATGACCTGATGCATCCGGATCGCATTGTGATTGGAGTGAAGAGTGACCGGCCAGTGGCGGCGATGAAGGAGGTTTATCAGCCGTTCAACGCGCCGATCATCGTCACGGACATCAACTCCGCGGAACTGATCAAACACGCCTCCAACTCGTTCCTGGCGCTGAAGATTTCCTACATCAATGCGATTTCGGTGCTGTGCGAGGCAACGGGCGCAAATGTGACTGAGGTTGCGAACGGGATGGGCATGGACGCGCGCATCGGCCGCCGGTTTTTAGACGCATCGCTCGGGTTCGGCGGCAGTTGTTTTCCAAAGGACCTCAGCGCCTTCATCAAGATCTCGGAGCAGGTGGGTTATGAGTTCGGCCTCTTGAAGGAGGTGCAGAAGATCAACGCCGAGCAGATGGAGCGATTCCTCAAAAAAATTGCGGAAACGCTTTGGGTCTTGAAGGACAAGACCATTGGCGTGCTCGGACTCGCCTTCAAGCAGAATACGGATGACGTGCGCATGTCGCCGGCAATTGACCTGTGCCAGCGATTGCAGAAGGAAGGCGCTGCACTGCGCGTCCATGATCCAAAGGCAATGGACAAGGCGAAGGCGGTGCTCAGGGATGTCACCTACGTGGAGGACATGAACAGCGTTGCCGAAGGTTGCGACGCGCTGGTGATTGCCACGGAGTGGGAGGAGTTCAAGCAGCTGGATATCGCAAAGGCGCGCCGCGGCATGTCTCATCCGATCATGTTCGACGGCAGGAATTTGTTTGATCCTGTGGAGATGGAAAAGCTCGGTTTCATTTACAAGAGCATCGGGCGATAACGATGGGAACACACAGGGACGGGCTATTGGAACGTTTTGCCACTCTGGTTGTTTGCGGGACAGCGGCCGCCCTTTGCGTGCGATGAACAGCGAGGCTGACCTTCCGTCCGACCGCCACGGAACGACTCGTCGCAGCCCGGTGATTGAAGTGGCAGCGGGGTTGGTTTTTCGAGGCGGAAAAGTCCTGATCACGCAACGCTATCCCGAAGCGCATCTCGGAGGATTGTGGGAATTTCCTGGTGGGAAACGCGAAGCGACTGAGACATTCGAGCAGTGCCTCGCCCGCGAACTCCGGGAGGAACTTGGAATCGATGTGCAAGTGGAGGAAGCGATTGCGGGGATCACCCATTCATATCCGGAAAAGACAGTTCAGTTGAAGTTCTTTCGTTGCCGTTGGAAGGCGAACGAACCGCAGGCGCTGGGATGCGCGGACTTTCGCTGGGTTGGGGCGGACGAGTTCCAACATTACAGATTTCCCGCGGCTGATGTGCAGCTGCTCGATCAATTGCGAAGTTCGCCGGCACTCTGGATGTGAACTGAATTCCGGCGGGAAGGTTGCGGTTTCTCCGTCGCCTGAGACGCAGGAGCCGGAGAGGGGCTCCGGAGAGGGTGCTCTGATCATTCCGAAGCGTCGCCGTCTCCAAGTTCAAACGCTCCTCCTCTCCCCAGCCCTCTCCTCCGCTCCGAGCGGAAGAGAAGGAGCTTTTCTCGTGTCGTTGCGACGCACCAGCGCGAGGCTCGGCCGCGGATCGAGAACAGTCTCAGGATGCGCCTCGGCTCATCGCCGGCGGCAGCGGCGGCAATGCATTCCTTGACTCCCCGGAGCTCCATTCTATTATTTCCAGCCTTTAAGTTAGTCTTGTGGATACGAAAACGAAAATGAGCACGATCTATGATATTCAGGCGCGTGAAGTTTTGGATTCACGCGGTAATCCGACCGTGGAAGTTGATGTGATTCTGGCAGGCGGCGCAGTCGGCCGGGCGGCAGTTCCGTCGGGCGCCAGCACGGGAGAACACGAAGCTATTGAACTGCGCGACGGCGACAAGAAGCGGTTCCTCGGCAAGGGCGTTTCAAAAGCCGTGAACAACGTCACGGAAAAAATCCTTCCCGCCCTGCAAGGCGTCGATGCGCTGGATCAGCTTGCGGTCGACAGGACCATGATTGATCTCGATGGAACCGAGACCAAGTCCAAGCTGGGCGCCAACGCGATTCTCGCTGTCTCACTGGCGAATGCCAAAGCAGCGTCGGAAGCGCTGGGCATTCCGCTGTTCAAATATCTCGGCGGACCGAACGCCAAGGTGCTGCCCGTCCCGATGGCCAACGTCATCAACGGCGGCGCGCATTCCGATGCCCCGATTGATTTCCAGGAGTTCATGGTGATGCCGCACGGGCTGCCGACGTTCAGCGAAGGGCTGCGGGCGATCACCGAGATTTTTCACGCCTTGAAGGCTGTCCTGAAGAAACGCGGATTGAGCACTGCGGTGGGTGATGAAGGCGGTTTCGCGCCGAAGCTCGATAGTGTTGAAGACGCGCTTGAATCGATCCTGCAGGCGACGAAGGATGCTGGTTACAAGGCGGGCAAGGAAATCTTTCTGGCTCTCGACGTCGCGAGCAGCGAGTTCTACAACAAGAACGGCACCTACACGTTCAAAAAGAGCACAGGCAAGACGCTCTCGGGCGAGGAACTGGTGGATTTCTATGTGAAACTGTGCGGCAAGTATCCGATCGTGAGCATTGAGGACGGTTGCGCAGAAGGCGACTGGAAACATTGGAAGCTGCTGACCGAGAAGCTTGGCGACCGCGTGCAGCTGGTTGGAGACGACTTGTTCGTCACGAATACCAAGTTCCTGAAGAAGGGCATCGACACAGGCACGGCGAATTCGATTTTGGTGAAGGTGAACCAGATTGGCTCGCTGACTGAAACCCTTGACGCTGTGCAACTCGCGCAATTCAACGGCTACACCGCAGTCCTGAGCCATCGCTCGGGCGAAACCGAGGATGCAACGATTGCTGACATTGCGGTCGCAACGAACTGCGGTCAGATCAAGACGGGGTCGCTCAGCCGTTCAGATCGCCTGGCGAAATACAATCAGTTGCTGCGCATCGAGCAGATGCTGGGAAGCAATGCGGTATATGCAGGCATGACGGCATTGCCCAAGGGCCGCTAAGCAACAGGATCTTCGAGCGCCGCGACCCGAAAGGTTTGCGGCGCTTTGTTTTTTCCTAGGAGGCCGCCATCACTTCAGGTGCGTGATCCTGATTTTGGATGGGTCGCTTACGCCGAGTTCAAGCAGTTCAGCGTTCGAATAAAGTTCCATGTTTGGCTTGAGACGCGGCGTCTTTGCGAGTTGCCGTTGCCGTTCCAATTCCTGCAGCGAGAGGGCGTCGAGTGCCACGGGATCACGGCTGAAACGCAGCTGATTGAGCGATGCTGAATAATGAAGCAGGCTGCGCTCTTCACCTTCGTACTGGCAGACGAGGGCGTCGACGATGTTGAGCGCGACACGATCGGCCAGCACAGGCAACGCAAAGACTTCAGGCACGGCCGTTGCGAGGCGCGCGGATTCGTCTTCGAAACGCCGGGTGTTGTCGACACTTCCGATCGCAAGGTTGTAGAGAGCCCCCACGACGCCGGCCTGGTTATGATTCATCATGGGCGTGACGTTGATGATGCGGGTCATCTCCTGCGTGACGAGTTTGGAGACGTAAGAACGGCGTCCCACCGTTTCGTCTTTTCGTCCAAATTCGAAGTCGCCCCAGACGAGCGTTCCGAGGATCGAATTTTCGTAGAACGTCGCAGGGTCGTATCCCGAATCGGCGCTGCCTGCCAGGCGAACCCCAAACCGGCTTTCGAGTTTTCCGTAGCCGGCCAGGCGCAGGTGAATGATGTGTTTATCCCAAACAATGAGGTTCTTTGCAGGAATTCCGGCGGCCAGCAGGCTTTTCACGAGGGCGGCAACGACCGCCTGGCGCGTGCCGCTATTGGGACCTGGTTCGGTGAAGACTTTGATCCCGATCACGTCCTGGGTTCGGACCAGGCTGAGCCAGGCATCCCTGGGATTGGTTTGGGTGGTGAGATTTGTAAGACCGCGCAGCAGCATCCGATCAATGACTTCCTCCACGGGGCGGAACGCCACGGTTGCGGCCGGATCCTCAACGATGAAAACTTCCGGCCGCCCCAGATTGGGATCACCAGGCATGCCTGAGACATGATGCGTGAGCAGGATTGCAAGCGCCAGTCTCAGCACGAGACAGCATTGCGACCACAAACCTGTATTTCCGGGTGCGTTTCTTGACACGTTCGGATGCGAATGGTACCACGAGTTCACATGCGCATCATCAAAAATTGGGGTGCAGCCTCGTTCGTGTTCGTGCTGCTGGTGGCAGGACTGTGCGGATGTGCTCCGAAAGGAACGCGTGCGTTTCTCGAGGCTCGCGAGATGATGGAAGACGGCCGGTTTGCTGAGGCAGTCGAGGAGTTGGAAATGGCGGCGAGTCTCATGCCCACGAACGCAGTGATCTGGAATCAGCTGGGGCTTGCATACCACCACACGGGACAGTTCACAAATGCCGAGCAGGCCTACGTGAAGGCGCTGACAAGTGATCGAAACCTCGCGGAAGCCCATTATAACCTCGGATGCCTGCGTTTCGAAAACGAGCAATTTGAGGGAGCGCGATCGGCGTGGGTGGTGTTCACATCGCTTCGAGCAACTGTTCCAGAAGGCTGGCTTAGGCTCGGAACTGCCCACTTGAAGCTCCGTGAATTCCCGCAGGCTGAACGCTGTTTTGAGGAGGTTTTGCGGCTGGAAGGGAAGCATCTGGAGGCTCTCAACAGCCTGGGCTTGCTTCATGCCCAGCGCCGGGATTTCCGGCGCGCAGTGTCGTGCTTCACCGATGCGCTTGAGCAGAAGCCGGATTATGCACCCGCGTTGCTGAATCTTGCCGTCCTCAATCACACACAGTTCAATAATCGCCCCGTCGCACTGCAGTATTATCGGGAGTACGCGGCCGCAGCCGGGGAAACAACGGAAGCGAAGGCAGCACGACAATGGGCAGGTTTGCTGGAAACCGAACTGGCACCCGCGGCACAGGCAGAGAGCGGCTCCGCTCCGGGAGCGACAACACCGGCGGCAATTATCGGAAGTGCGGGTCAGGAACCGGACACAGCACGTCCCGTGCGGCCCCCGCCAACCGCGGTTGCCGAGAGCGCGAGCGCGTCACGTTCTCCCACGACGTCTGTTGCGCGCGCTTCTGTTTCGACGCGAACACCCGCTCCCGTGGCCCGCGCTGAAACGCCCGCCGCCCGCACGAATCAACCTGGGTTTTTGCAGCGGATCAATCCGATGCGAGTGATTCGGAATCGCGGTGAAGATGAACCGCGCGCTTCTGATGCGCCGAAGCCGGTTGCGCGTGCGCGGGTGGAAAGCGAAGCGTCGCCAACTGCGGCTGGGTTCCCGCGCTACAGCTACCAGAATCCGCCCAAGCCGCGACCCGGTGATACGGCCGCCGGCGAGCGCGCGTTTCAGATTGGCAGCCGCGCTCACCAGACGACGCGTCTCACCGAGGCGATCCAGGCTTACCGCGAAGCCACGCGGCTCGATCCTGCAAATTTCGAAGCGTTCTACAACCTCGCCCTGGCATCCCTTTCCACGGGTAATCTGTCTCAGGCTTTGACAGCCTATGAGCATGCGCTCGCAATTCGGCCCGACTCCCTGGACGCGCGTTTCAACTTCGCGCTTGCGTTGAAGCAGGGTAATTACGTTTCTGATGCGATTCGCGAGCTCGAAACCATCCTGGCGCGCTATCCGCGGGAATCCCGGGTGCACGTGCTGCTCGGCAACATTTACTCACAGCAACTGCGTCAGAACGCGAAAGCGAAGGAGCATTACCTCACGGCGCTTCAGCTCGATCCCCGTAATCCGCAGGCGCCGAACATCCGCTTCTGGCTGAGTTCCCATTAATTCCCGGGTGGCACGGAAACGGCTTGTTTGGGGAGGATGACCTGCGTTTAAGCGCCAGGTGTCTCAAATGAACGCAACACTGCCAATCAACTGGTTTGATGTCCTCACTGTGATGGTGCTCCTTTTCGGTGTGCGCCAGGGTCGCAAGCACGGGTTATCCGAGGAACTGATGAGCATGCTGAAGTGGCTGGCCATCGCGCTCGGGTGCGCATTCCTTTATCATCAGGTTGGGTCTGCCCTGGCCGACCATTCCGTGTTCAGTCTGCTTTCCAGCTACCTCATGGCGTACGTCGCGCTCGGCCTGGTGTTCTTCATTGGCTTTTCCTATTTGAAAAAGGCGGCTGGCGGAAAGCTGATTGGAAGTGATGCGTTCGGCAGCAGTGAATTCTACCTCGGAATGGTCGCGGGAGTAGTGCGGCTTGGGTGCGTGCTGATCGCCAGCCTCGCCCTGTTGAACGCCCGCGCTTACAGCACCGCTGAAATCCAGGCTGCCGAGAGGTACCAGAATGAGGTTTACGGAAGCGATTTTTTTCCAAGCCTTTACGAGGTGCAGTCCCAGGTTTTTCAGCACTCCTTGACCGGCTCGTTCATTCGCGGTCAGCTCGGATTTCTCCTGATCAAGCCGACGGTGCCCGAGTCGAAGGAATTCCAGCAGCGAGAATTCGCCACCCCTTGAGTTCCCTGCAATCAGCCTTGTTTCGATTCCGCCGCTGAATAATCTGCCCGCATGCCGGGCTTCATTGCTCCCGCCACCCTGGAACGGATTCGTGCCGCCAGTGATATCGTGGACGTCATTGGATCGTATCTGCCGTTGAAACGCGCGGGTGCGAACTTCGTCGCCCTCTGCCCGTTTCACAAGGAAAAAAGCCCGAGCTTCAACGTCAATCCCAGCCGCCAGATCTTTCATTGCTTTGGCTGCCACAAAGGCGGAGACGTGTTCACGTTCGTCAAGGAATACGAGAGCGTGGATTTTCCTGAAGCTCTGAAGCGGCTCGCCGACCGCGCGAAGATCCCCCTGGAATTTGAGCAAGGCGCGGAACAGGTTCAGTCCCGCCACCTCAAGGACACACTGCTGCAGATTCATGAGCAGATCACGCAGCGGTGGCAGAACTGCCTTGCCAACGAAGCTGCCGGTCAGGCGGGGCGCGATTACCTCGCAAAACGGGGAGTGACGGCTGACGCGATCAGGCTGTTTCGGATTGGCTGTGCGCCAGACGCGTGGGACGACACCGTCAACTGGGGCCGCAGCAAGGGGTTTGCGGCTGACATGATGGAGAAGTCCGGTCTCGTGCTGCGCAAGGAGGGCAGCGATCACTTCTACGATCGGTTCCGCGGGCGGCTGATGTTCCCGATTTGCGACGAGCAGGGCAGGGTGATTGCATTCAGCGGGCGTGTGCTGGCTGGCGACGAGAAGTCGGCCAAGTATGTCAATTCGCCTGAGACGCCGATTTTCACAAAGAGCAAAGTGTTCTTTGGACTCGATAAATCCAAGCGCGCGATTCTCGATGGCGGTTTCGCGATCGTCTGCGAAGGCCAGCTGGATTTGATCGCATGTTTTATGGCGGGAGTGGAGAACATCGTGGCGCCGCAGGGAACAGCCCTCACCCATGAGCACGCGCGCATCCTGAAGCGTTACACCGACGAGGTCGTGCTGTGTTTCGACTCCGACAACGCGGGCCAGAACGCCACGGTTCGGGCGCTCGACGGCTTGCTGGAGACCGGGTTTGCTGTTCGCGTGGCGATCGTTCCGGCGCCTCATGATCCCGACAGCCTGATCAAGGCGTCAGGCGCTGACGCGTTTCGAAACGTGATCGCCGCCGCGCAGGGATTCTTTGACTATTACCTCGGGAGGCTCACTGCACTGCACGACGTCGGCACTGACAAAGGGCGGCTTGCGGTGCTTCGGGAGATGGCGCAGGCCGTGTATAAGACTGGAAACAACGTATTGATTGATAAATACGCGCAGAAGACCGCGCTGCACCTGGGAGTTTCCGCCGAATCGGTGCGAGCCGAATTTAAAAAGTCAGGCCTGAGTTACAAGTTGCCTGATCGGGAGCCAGCGGCCGGGGGGCCGCCTGACGAGGAGCCGGAAATGCCGAGGCCGACGACGCAGGAGCTTTGGCTTCTTAAAGTCATTTTCCGACACGAAGACCTCGTTCGCTGGTGCGCATCGCACCTTGATCTTCGCTGGATTCAACACGACCACGTTCGCGCGGCGATTGCGAAGCGGGTGGAGCTAGAAACGGGCGAGGCGTGGAGGAACCTTGGCGATTTTTTAAGCCAGCTGGAGGATGCCGCGATGCGCAGCCTTATCACGGAAGCCGCGGCTGAAGATCGACCGCTGCCGAATCCCGCGCAGCAGCTCGCGGACATTGCGACGCGTTTGCGAAATCAATTTTTTGATCGGCAGATGCAGGCCCTCGGCCGGCGCGCGGGGCTGTCGGAAATTTCCGATGCGGAGCGCGATGAGCTGCTTCGCCAACAGCAGGATCTTCGTCAACTCAAGCGGCAGCCTTTGCCCGTGGTAACTTAACAGACGCGGCTGAATATCGTTCAACGAACAATGAGGTTTGTGACAGCGACGAAGCGGCGCCCGTCAGGCAGCAGCGCTTCAGCGTCAATCCATTGTCTTCCCGATTTCGCGGGTTCGAACACAAACGTCCTTCCGATAAAGGGTTCTCCGCCAGTTTCCCAAACAGTCCGTGCCTCAGAAAGATCGACGCCGTCCACGGTCAGCTCTAATCGATTCGTCTGCCCCGCGCGCACGCCTGCGGGGATGCCGCTGATGCGGGCCAGTTGAGGTTTCCATGGCTGGGCTTTCAACGGGGTTTGCGCCATCAACCACGCAAGTGCCGCGAGTCCTCGCGCCTGGTTTGAAACGACGAACTCCTGCTTCAGGTTGAAGCTGTCGCCCCAGCGGTCGTACATGGGATAAGGCGCGATCGAATCGTCGTCCGCGGGATAACTGATTTCCCCGAGTTCCTTTCCGTAGTGATCCAACCAGCCGAATCCATCGTGAATGTTCCCAAGCGGGATTCCAGCAGGCGGAAGAATTCTGCGGTCGTTCTGGGCGTATTGATGAACGACCTCGCGTTGAGGACGCCATCCGATCCCGGTGAGATAACACACGTTGACGGGGTTGCAGCCAAACTCGAAGTTCACGTTGCGAAGGATCGCGTTCATGAATTGCTTTCGAGGATCGTTCATCACGGGGTATTTCAGCTGACAGGCCACCGCGAGGTCGAAAGCCGCATCGCTCGAGAAATACCAGCCCGCGCTGCGTGTGCGTTTGGTTTCGATCGGGAAACTGGTGCCATAGGCGCTGTTCTCGGACCGTTGCAACTGATCCATTCCCGCAGTCTCGATCTCCAATTCGCACTTCGCGACAAGGGAGCGGTCGAGTTGATTCGCCTTCAGGCGCCCGCTCCGTTCAGCGAAAGCATAACTTCGGATGGCATGGCCATACGCTTCAAACAAGCGCCACCAACTCCATTTGCGCGTGGCAGGATCCGAGGGATTGAGCCATTCCGCCAGACGTTCCGCGTAGCGATCTTCTCCCGTGGCTGCGAACATTTCGCACGCAGCCCAGGCGAGTTCGTCATCATGTATGAAATCATTCCCGTAATGCGTGATCTTCTGGTAGGCGCCGTCCTTTCCATGTTTTGCAATGGCTTTCTCCAGGAATTCCCATCCCTTGCGCGCCTTTACAAGATACAGTGCCGCGGCATCCGGAAACTGCCGTTTGAAGGCAGGAGACGAGGCGCATTGTGCCAGCGCGGCTGTTGCGGCTGCGGTAACCGCGGTTGTCTTCGGGAACACGACCTGCGGATCGCCGTGATCGGGCGTGACATCGTTTTCGTAGCGGCGCTCGCGCGGATACACCAGGAAATAAAAGCCGCCGTCCGCATCCTGCATTTTCGCCAGAAAATCCGCCTCCCATTTTGCTTCCTGAAGAATGTCACTCTTTCCATCGCCACTCTCCGGCAGGCCGAGATTATCCAAATCGGCGACGCCCGGGAAATTGTCGGCTGCGAAGACCAGCAGATGCACCAGGTTCGCGCTGTTTTCGGTGTATTTGCTGTAGTCACCGGCATCATGGTGTCCGCCCCGAACATCGACCGGCCCTTTGTTGATGAACGGGTACAGGCTGGCAGCGACATCCTTCAATGGACGCGCGGTATGACGTCCCTCACGCGCGCCTTCTGTTTCCTGTTCCAGGACATAATTCACATTTTCGAACCGTGCCGAACGGTCTGGAACTTCCGCGGGCGCCGCATGGCAGTCGCCATGCGTGAAGCGCGTGAAGGGCAGGACGTTGTCTGTGCCGCAACGCTGGTGATAAAGTCCCAGCGCGTAGGTTCGGGTCCACGCGGCGGCGGCATCGTCACTGATTTGGAACGGCCACGACACGCCTAATCCCGGCACGAACACCCGATACGTGCCGGGTTTCTCAAACTGTGTGAAATCGGCTTCGTAAACCTTCTGGTACGACGCGAACGGGAAGCCCCGATCCAGCCGTGTTTTAAGTTCACCCTGGAACACTGAAGCGCCCGTGGGGTCAATAAGATGAAAGACGGGTGTTCCATTCTTGAATACAGAGCCCAGGTCAAGTTCGCCAAGAGAACCGAGATAGTAGCCTATCATTGCGGCCTTGTGCTGCCGCGGAAGATAGCCAATCTGATTTATGTGAATGGCGGGCGACCAGCGATCTGGCGTGGCTTTCGTGGATAATCTGGTGGGACCGGTTCCACCCCGGGCGCCCGGGATTCGGACTTCGATCACATCGTTCGACCCAGGGGCGGTGCCCAGCTGAACGAAGAGGTGATTTCCAATCCGCAGATCGCGTTCCTTCAGGGGTGCGTACAGCACACGTCTCCTGAACCCAACCTGCTCAACGGGTATAGATCGGCCGCTAGCAGTCACGGAAATATCGGCGGGTGCAGGCAGGCGTGCGCGTCCGTCTCGTCCGATAAAGTTCCACTGGGTGACAGGGGCCGCCTGGCTTGGTTTCGAGTTGACCAGTGTGACTTCCACGAGCTGGGGCGCGAGAAGGCGCGCGCTGAGGGCACCGGCCGCCGGAAGTTGCAACGGCTGTTCCTCGGAGGCCAGAGGTTGCGCCCCGGCGTGCAGGCATCCGGCCAGACAGAGCACGGGAATAAGGCGAAGTCTCAACATCGGGCGGATACTGCCGCTGTGCGAGAGGCCCGTTCATGGGGTTTTTCCCGAACAAGATTTTCCAAAATGCGTCTGGCACAAACCGGATCTCGCGTTAGGTTCGATGTGAATTTACAACGAGAGTACACACCGACATAGGTATGCAAAAAATTACGGTATTTCTTGCGGATGATCATACGGTTGTCCGGCAGGGGTTGAGGGCGTTATTGATTGCGGAAGGTGACATTGAAATCGTTGGAGAAGCGGGGGACGGCAGGACTGCTGTCCAGAATGTCAAAAAAATGATGCCTGACGTGGTTGTGATGGATATCGCCATGCCGCAACTCAACGGTTTGGAGGCCACCCGGCAGATCGCGCACGCGCTGCCGGCGACGAAGGTTCTGGTTCTTTCCTCATACAGCGATGATGAATATGTCCAGCAGCTAACCGAAGCTGGGGCAGCGGGATACCTCATCAAACAAACGGCGGCAAACGAGTTGTTGAAGGCCATCCGGGAGGTGCATCGCGGGAATGCCTATTTCAGCCCGTCGATCGCCAAGCGTTTGCGGGACCAGTGTCGTGAGGCATTCGCGAGCGGCCAGCCCGCACGGCGGCGGACGGATCACCTGACGACACGCGAAGCAGAGGTTTTGCAGTTGATTGCCGAAGGCCGCGCAAACAAGCAGATCGCTGCTGAGCTGTGCATCAGCATCAAAACGGTTGAGAAGCATCGGCAGCAGGTGATGAACAAGCTGGGAATTCACGACGTCGCTGGATTAACCCGGCACGCGATTGCCAAGGGCATCATTGAAAGCCATACCGGATTGAATGCTTAAAGCGGGAGGCGCTGACGGAATTGTGATTGCGCTGATACTGTAGATTCTTCTGCCATTTTCGTAGCGCAGGTTCCCAACTGTCGGGTCTGTCCGGAGGTTTTCGGAAGGAAATCGTTTTGCAGTTTTCAGCCCCGGCTTTCATCCTAAAGGCATGACTCAACCCTTGGCGCTGATTGCTTACGAGAAGCTGCTGCCTGGAACACAGGTGGCGAATCGGCTCCGGGATCTCAACTACCGCGTGCAGGTGGTTCCCATCGGGCACGAACTCGTCAAAAAAGCGCTGGAGAGCCGTCCGCTGGTTGTGCTCGTTGACTTGTACAGCCAGGCCTCCGACGCCTGTTCAGCCATTGCCGAACTGCGAAACACCTCGGAGACGAAGCATATTCCAATCATTGCATTTGCCTCGGACGCCGACAGCGGCTTGCAGGATGCCGCCCGTGCGGCAGGTGCCACCCTTGTCACGGCGGACACCACCATCCTCCCGCACCTGGAGCAGTTCCTTGAAAGAGCTCTGAACGTGGAGTGACGGATTGAACCTGGACATCGCAGGTGTGAAAAAACAGCGCCGCCCAAACAGGGCGGCGCTTTGAGAAAAGGAATCAGATTGTCGCGGACTCGTTATTCGAAACGCACCGCCTTGAATTCGAAATAGGAATCGCTCGCTTGAATAACCCCTTTGGTGACTGCGGAGGTTTTCTTGCCGTTATTGAAATTCCCGATGGATGCTCGCAGAACGTCGTTTGTCCCCGTCCTTTCCTGAATGGCGAAACCAATCTTCTTTTGTCGAGAGATCATGGCCACGCTTCCTCCCTCGTAAGGGTATTCGTATGTAGGCCCGCTTCCTTCGATGATATAGACGTTTGGCACTTCCGACAGGGCGAGGGAGAAGAACTCCTGATCCACGACGTTCTTTATTTTCCTGGCTCCATACCACCCTGAGGCATCGAATGTCCCGCCGCCTTTGGGCGTGACGGTTCGAAGCGGAATGCCACGGAAGGCTACCTTGCCGTAGGTCGTTGAAGCGACGAGGGTCAGGCGTTTGTTAGCCTGCGCCTTGCCGCGGAAACTGACGGAGTTGACCACCTCTTCGCCTCCGACGGCTCCGATGAATGTATAGAAGCCAACGGTATTTCCCTTCAAATCCATCATCCAGGTTCCAGAGATGGGGGTGAAGCCGAACCAGTTGGTTCGCTTGGTCTGTGCGTTCGTGCTCGCACCATCAGATCCATCGCGAGACGCGGGCACGCCACGTCCATTATCCTTGGGAGCCTTCTTCTGAACTCCAGAGAACAGGGCGTAACCGGACACTGTATTGTCCGCGCCGAACTCCAGAATCATCAAGGCAGCCTGGCCTCCGCCGGAGGCGACCACATCCCAGGAACCAACTGGCGAGTTGCGTTGCGCGTGGGCCACCGTCGCCGCCATCGTCGCGACGACGAGGACTGCGAGCCACTTGACGTGACAGAGCATGAGTTTACCGATCGAGTGTTTCATATCGCTGCTTTCAGGTCGGGGTCAGTTGGCGCTGGAAAAGTCCTGGAACTTGGCGTCCGACTTGTTTCGACGGCTCCAATCCTTGGGCTTGCCGCTGTCCCACGAGGACCATTCTTTTGAATCTTCCTTGGGCACGGGGTTGCGGAGGAACGTGGTCTGCGTTGGCTGATAGTCTGAATCCTGCACAATTGTCGGGGTGATGAAAATCAGTAGGTTGTTCTGTGAGCGCTCCTTGCTGTCCGTGCGGAAGGCGCGGCCGAGGAAGGGAATGTCGCCGAGGCCTGGAACCTTCGTGTTGCCAGTGCGGATGTCGTCTTGCACGAGACCGCCCAACACCAGGGTGTTTCCGCTAGGGATGACCACCGTTGTTGTGAGCACGCGCTTGTCGAATGTATAGACTGTGTTCTGTGCGCCGCCGCTCTGGACCTCATCGATGCTGAATACGCGGGAGACTTCCGGAGTTACCTTCAGGTTAACCGTGTCGTCAGCGGAGATTCTGGGAGTAACATTGAGAATGACGCCGACGTTCGAATAGGTGATCGATGATGCGCCGGGGGTGTTTGCTGAGGACGGCGAAGTCGTGATGATCGGGATCTGTCGAACGACATCAATCTTAGCGGTTTCATTGTCGAGGGTCACGGTGCGGGGCGCAGAGATGACTTTGGCCTCGGCGTTCTTGTTGAGGAACGCGAACACCGCACTGACGCCGTCTGCGTCGAGGAACGCCGTGCCGGGATTGAAGCCTCGTGCTGTGTCAAACATCATCTTGGGCCATGCGCTTGCGAGCGGCTTGTTGTCGGACTGTCCCGAGTCCTGCGGCTGGCTCTGGAGATTGTTTCCGAAGCTCAACTTCTGGGCCTGAAGCGTGCCTGTCCAATCGAGTCCCTTGACTGTCTTCGGGTTCATCGAGGTTTCGAGCAGGCGGGCTTCGATCAGCACCTGGCGGGTGGGGAGATCCAGGCGCAGCACCATTTCGTCTATCGCGCGAAGTTCCTTCTCCGTCGCTACGACGACGATCTGGCTCGTGCGCACATCTGCGATCACCTTGCTGCGCCGGTCGACGAAACCAGACTGCACCGAGGTGATGAGATTGCTGGGGCTGGCGTATTTCAACTGGATGATCTTGGTGAGCAAGGGATCGGGCGCGGCGGGATCCTTGAGGGTGATCCGTGCAATGCGTGTCTTGGGATCCTCCACCATCTGGAGAGTGTAGTTGTTGAGCAGCGCGTTCAGCGCCTGTTCGGCTGAAATGTTTTCCCAGCGAATTGAAACGTTTGGCTGCGGCACGGGACGCCCATCAGCTCCCGGCTGGCCGAACACAAGGCGCGGGTCGAGCATGTAGTTGATGTTGGCCTGGCGCGCGAGATTCTTGATGGCGTCGGTTAGCGGAACCTCGTCCATGACGATCAACGGGATGATCGCCGACATTGTGGCGGAAGGGGCGGCATCGTGATCCGACGCCGGGGAAATGCTGCTGACAGGCTCGTTCTCGACGTTTACTTCGACAGCGGCAGTGCTGTCGGCTGTCGTTGCTGTTTCAGCAGGCGCAGTCACATCAGCAGCTGGAGCTGCGTTGGGGGTTTCTGAGACAGGTGGATTGTCCTGGGCGCATACAGCCAACCGGCCGATCATTAGTCCGGCAGCAATCAGGAAAACGAGGTTACGTTTCATGTTGTTAAGATTCCGTTTGTCCAAAGGTGCTTCGGACGTTCTATTGTGCATTGAGCAGTCGCAGTGCCAATGGATCGTTAGCAGGAGGATCGCTGGTAAACAGCGGAGTAAGAATGTTATTTGTATTACCTCTGGACAAACGTCACTTACCGGCGAGGCAACGTTGCCGCTGAAACCGTGAAAAAAAATGTCTCATGCGGAATGCGCATGAGACAGAAGAGTTTACGAATCCAGCTGGGGATCGAGGCTATTTCTTGTCGCCGAGTCGAAGGGTCATCTGCCGTCCGTCGATTTCCACGACGACCGTTTCGCCCTGAATTGACACGCAGCGCAGCGTGGCCCGCGCCGCACCGGCCCGAAGTTCTGTTGATTCACCAGGGGCAAGTGTTCTGCCGTTGATGATTGCCAGCGGCTTCTCGGCTGTTCCGGAGAGGCCATTATAGAGCAGCTTGATTGCAGGCCGCGGCGCCGATGTCTTGGTTCCGGGTTTGAGGCGGACGGACTCAGGGAAAAATGGATCACGAGCCTGGCTCTCAGGCGAAGGTATTGTGAATACCGATTTGGGCACGTCGTTCGTGATCAGGTCAAGCGGACGCAATCGTGGAATGGCCCGCGATTGTGCCTCTGCTGCCTCCT
>Ga0196970_1000636_pt1 | contig 37007 bp, 33 predicted proteins | sample S1v_513CmetaG_FD_148672 | JGI IMG/M metagenome (GOLD analysis project Ga0196970, IMG submission 148672) | Soil microbial communities from Anza Borrego desert, Southern California, United States - S1+v_5-13C | ecosystem: Environmental > Terrestrial > Soil > Desert | place: USA: California... | reverse complement strand
GCCCGGGCTGATGCAGGCGGGGCGGTGGACGTCGCCGGTGATGCCGGCGCGCTACACCGAGCGCCTGCGGGCGACGCGGGGGGCGGTGGCTCGGGTGCGGCGGGGAAAGGACGAGCGAAACTAGCGGGCGGCTGAAATATGCAGGCAGAGTGAATGCCCCTGTGGCACCGACCAACGTTGCAATTCATATCTTTCCTGGCTGCCGGCCCGTTGATTCCATTGAACTTGGCAGACGTCCGAACGGCTTCGGGTCATGCGATCAAGAGTGTTTGACGCTGAAAATCTTCAGTGAAAATTTTCAGGAGAAAGCGACAGCCGCCTCGTCCTCGGGACGCCCGCTGCGGGCAACGGCCGCGGTCGCCGCCGTGAGCGCCAGACGGGTGGCCCAGGCGCCGGCGTGCGGGGCCGCCGCCGTGACCGCGGCATCGAGCACGGCGAGGGCGGCGCCGATCTGGGCGGGCCCGGCGGGGGTGGCCTGGTCCGGTCCGCTGCGGTCGGACAGGCAGCGGGTCGCCCAGGCGGGGAGGAGCAACGGGGGGACGGCGGTGGGGGAGGGCGGCGTCATGGACCAGGATGGCAGGGGGAGGAGGGCAGGTTGGGGGACACAGCGTTTTCGGGATCGGCCGGACGGGGATCGGCGCTTTTTCCGGGTTATAGCACAGGAAAGCGCCGGAGCTAAGGGAGCGCGGGTCATGTCCGATAAGCTTGGCTTATCGGACATGACAGAGACCCGGCCACCGGCTACACTCAAGCACCCCAAGGGCGCCTCACTCCGCACTACCGAGCAGCCCACCGGCACCGCGGCCGGCAAGGCGTTCCTCGACATGCTGGGCGTGTTCGCCGAGTTCGAGGCGAATCTGCGGAAGGAGCGCCAACTCGAGGGCATTGCTCAGGCAAAGGCCGAAGGCATCTACAAGGGGCGGAAGCCGTCGATCGATGTGGCAGAGGTGCGCAGCCTGAAGGCTGAAGGAGTAGGGGCAGCGGAGATTGCCTGGCGGCTAAGCATCGGTCGGGCCAGCGTCTATCGGCTGCTGGGTGACATGCCGACGGTTTAGTGCGAGGGGGCATGGACAAAATGAAGGCCGCCTAGCGGGAGATGCAGGCGGCCTTCAGTATGGATCGGGAGGAGCTTGCCATAGATACGAACCCAATTGGTTCACCCTCTGAACAATCAGAGGTGGCGACATGTTTCCCTGTCCTGAAGCGATATGCCCTCAACTCCGAATTCTTCGCAGAATGGCGTGGGAATCGCTCCTGGCCGAAGTTGGGTTGGTGCCGGATGAGAGGTAGAACGCCCTCACGGTTCAAAAAATCGCCTATATCGCCGACGCTGTGGCATGGATAGTGGCCGTTATCGGCTAGTGGTGACTTCCTTTGCGCTGGGATCAACGAGGTGGCCCAGTGGTCGCGTAAGCGAGCCGGCTATCAACGACAAGTTAACTGCGGCATTGTTGCCGATAGGCAGACAGACACTAGACTACGCAAGGTTGTTTAGCTATTGAGCTAAATTAGTTCATCATTGCACGCGGGAGTGAACGATGGCAGGCGGAGTTCACATCCTCGTCGCTGAAGACGAAGATCTCGTCGCAATGGCTTTGGCAGAGGTATTGAAGGCCGAAGGATTTCGGGTGACCATGACTTATAACGGGCAGGAAGTGATAGATGCTGATGCATTTGGCCCTGCCGATCTGCTGGTGACCGATATGAGAATACCAGTCCTTGGTAGGAAGGTCTTGATCGAAACCCTGAGGGAGAGGCGTCCGAGCCTTCCAATCATCGTCATGACTGGGTACAGTGAACACCTTCCTGACGATGACCCGGGTCGTTTGGTTGTTCTACGGAAACCCTTCTCCATGTCCACGTTGGTCCGACATGCTGAGGCCTTTCTGCGCTATCCCCCACCGGTATGCCGCGCCAGGGGGGCTCTGGAAAGGATAGGGGGATGCCTCTAAACACCCTCCAGGGGCGGGGGATCGACTATGCAGCAGCCCGTTCAAAAATTACGGAAAAGAAAAAGGCCGCTGCCAAGAAGGCGCGATCTTTAGTTTTGGTTCGGGAGGAAACGTGAACCTGGAGGCAACATAGGGCTCCACTGCGAAACAGCACGCAGGTAAGCCCCCAAGGGATCTCGTGCTTTCAGCAGGTTACTATGCCGATCGGCGGCGAAACCCCCTGCCGATTCACAGCGTCACCCCCTCTCGTCCTTCAGATTGTCCCGGCATCTTCTCAAGGAAGGCATTTTCGCCGCGGCACGACGGCTGGCGGCCTGCGGAAGCCGAGGCAGATTGCGGCCGCTTTGCTTCCGTCCGACAAGACGCGTTCCGAGCGCTCCGCCTCGCATCATTCTTCGTCAGTGGTTGAGTGATGATCGGCTTTGCTCTGCGGCATGACCGCCACCGTCACGACGTTCTTTATCAACATCGTCCGGTGATCCTGGACATCAATCCGGTGATCCTGGTTAATGTTCCACCGATCCTGGGAACGCGGACGACTTGGATTTGCTTGAATCTGAGTCTACCGATCCCGGAAAACCGACAGCTTTTCCGCTCCGGATGCCCGATCGGCCATGGCCTCAGACACCGTCCCCGTTCCCGCCCTCCCGCAGGATCAGGCGCTCGACCACCTGTCCGAGTTGGCTGACAAGGCCCGCGCCTACGCCCGCAACGCCAAGGCCGAGAACACGCAGCGCGCTTACGCCGCCGACTGGCGCCACTACAGCGCCTGGTGCATGCGCCGTGGCGTCTCCCCGCTGCCACCCGATCCGCAGGCGATCGGCCTCTACCTCGCCGACCTCGCGTCCGAGACCTCGGCAGTGGGCCGCCGTTCGCGCTCTGCGGCGACGGTCGAGCGCCGGCTGTCCGGCCTTGCCTGGACCGTCCGCCAGCGGGGGTATCCGCTTGACCGCAGTGACCGGCACATCAAGGAGGTGCTGGCCGGCATCCGCCGCAGCCACGGCCGTCCGCCCGTCCAGAAGGAGGCGTTGCTCGCCGCCGACCTGCTGCGCATGCTCGGCTGCCTGGGCAGCGATCTGCGCGGCGTGCGCGACCGCGCCATCCTGCTGCTCGGCTTCGCCGGCGGGCTGCGGCGCAGCGAGATCGTTGGCCTCGACCATGGCGCTGAGGAGACCGCCGATGGCCGCGGCTGGGTCGAGGTGCTGGAGGGCGGGCTGGTCCTGCACATCCGCGGCAAGACCGGCTGGCGTGAGGTCGAGGTCGGGCCGGGCAGCACGCCGTTGCGCTGCCCGGTGGCGGCGCTGAAGAGCTGGATGGAGCTGGGCCGCATTGCCCATGGGCCGCTGTTCCGCCGCATCGCCCGCGACGGGAAGCGAACCCTGAGCGACCGGCTGTCCGACAAGCATGTCGCCCGCCTGGTGCAGGCGACCGCCCTGGCTGCCAGCATTCGCGGTGATCTGCCGGAGGGCGAGCGCCGCCACTGCTTCGCCGGTCACTCGCTGCGCGCAGGGCTGGCCACTGCAGCCGAGGCGGAGGAGCGCTTCGTCCAGCGGCATCTTGGCCACACCTCGGCCGAGATGACCCGGCGCTACCAGCGCCGCCGCGATCGCTTCCGCATCAATCTCACCCAGGCAGCCGGCCTGTAATAAAGCCGTTGGTTGCAGTTGCCGGTACAGTCAACCTTAAACTGATGGCCCTCTGGAAAACCCGGCGCAGGCACCGTCAATTTGATTCCTCCACCCTACGGCGTAACCCCTACTCGACCTTGAGGGCGACGGAGGGTACGCTCTCGCAAAAGTGAGGCAATTCGCCGCACGCGAGCCGGGAAAATCACTTAGGATCCTATCTAATAAAATATGATTGTAATATTAGTATATTAATTATGCAGCTGCGCCTTGACGTCCTGTCCCGCCGGCTACCATGCCGCCGTATGGCAGGTATTTGAGCAACGAACGCCGCTGGGCCAGCTGGCGAGGATCCATTGCAGAGGTTCGCATGCCTATCGGGTTGAACGAAGTCGCCAAGCGCAAGAAGACCAAGTTCGTCTACAAGATCCTGATCGCCGCCTCGCTTCTCATGATGGCTGGCATTGGCGGCTTGTCAGCGCTGAGCGTGTCAATTGCCGAGAAGACGCTCCTGCAGGGAGTCGAGACGCAGACGCGCCTGATCGGTGACTCCGCCGCGATGGGAATCACAAACTGGCTGGATGGCCGCCAGCGCCTGCTCGAAAACCTAGCGCAGACCCTTGAGGTTGCGGGCGTAACCGAAGGTGTCGACCGCCTGCTGCAAACGAAGGCGCTCACCGACAGCTTCGTGCCGGTCTATTTCGGTAGGAACGACGGCGTCTTCATTCGGCAACCCGCCACGAAGCTTCCGGAGGGCTACGATCCACGGAAGCGGGGATGGTACGAAAGCGCCGCCACGGAAAAGCGGACTGTGATCACCAAGCCTTACATCAGCGCCTCGACCAAGGTGCTGACGATCACCATCGCACGTCCGGTCGCCGGCAAGGAAGGCATCGCTGGGGTCGCCGGCGGCGATCTCGAGTTGACGCGCATTAACGAGTTCCTCTCCGGCTTGTCCCTGGATGGCAAGGGCTTTGCCTTCCTTGTGGACGCGGAGGGCACCGTCCTCGTCCATCCCGACCAGAATCGAGTGATGAAGAAGCTGGCCGACAACGTCGATCCCGCAAGCTTTGCCGCCACCGGTGGTCCCGTCGAGCGCGGCGACGGCACGATGACGAGCTTCTTCCCCATCAAAGGGTTGTCGTCGGTCACCTGGTACGTCGGCATCAGCATGGACCGGGCGAAGCTCATGGAGCCGATCAATGGCTTCCGGACGCTCCTGGTCGTCATTTCCGTTGGCATGGTGGTCTTGCTGGTCCTGGCGCTGGGCGGGCTGATCTACCGCCTCGTAGCGCGGCCGATCACGCGGATCACGCAGGCCATGCGCTGCCTAGCCAACGGTGACGTCGAAACCGAGATCCCCGCGCGGGAGCGCACAGACGAGATCGGCGAGATGGCGGAGGCGCTGGGCATCTTCCGGCAGAGTCTGGTGGACAACAAGAACTTCGAGGCGGAACAGGCCGCCTTCAAGGCGCACGCCGAGGAGGAGAAGGTTAAGGCCATGCGCCAGTTGGCCGACAGCTTTGAGCGAACCGTCGGCGGAGTCATTGGCGCTGTTACCAGACGGGCCGAGAGCATGGAAGTCCGAGCTCAGGAGATGGCCCGCGCCGCCAGCCAGACCGGCCAGCTTGCCAGCAACGCCGCCGCCGCGACCGAGCAGACCTCGGCCAACGTGCAGACCGTCGCCGCGGCGTCCGAGGAGCTTTCCAGTTCCATCGCGGAGATCAGCCGGCAAGTCGGCCACTCTTCGCAGATTGCCGGAGAGGCGATGAGCTTGGCCGGCCGGGCCAACGAGAAGGTCGCAGGCTTGGCCACCGCGGTCGAGCGGATCGGGGCGGTGGTCGAGCTGATCAACTCCATCGCCAGTCAGACCAACCTGTTGGCCCTGAACGCCACCATCGAAGCTGCCCGCGCGGGCGAAGCCGGGAAAGGCTTCGCCGTCGTTGCCTCCGAGGTGAAGACGCTGGCGACGCAGACTGCCAAGGCGACCGACGACATCGCGGCGCAGGTCGCCACCATCCAGGCGGCGACGGGGGAGGCTGTCCAGGAGATCAAGGACGTCGTCCGCGTCATCACGCGCATCAATGAGGTTGCTACCTCTATTTCCTCGGCCGTCGAGCAGCAGGGCGCCGCCACGCGCGAGATCAGCCGCAACGTGCAACAAGCGGCCCAGGGAACTCAGGAGACGTCGCGCAGCATCGTCGGCGTCAACGATGCAGCCGACGGCAGCGGCAAGGTGTCCTTCGAAGTGCTGGAGGGCATTCGCGAGCTAGCCCTCCAAGCCAACACTCTTAGCGATGAGGTGGGGCGGTTCCTAATACGCGTGCGCGCCAGCTAAGAGGCTGCTTGCATGGCAAAAGCATGGCTCTGGACATCGCTATCTGGTTTGCCTATCGCCTGCAGGCTGGTCTGTGCGCTGACGCTATAATAGGCGCGTAAGAGCAACTAACAGAACTGGTTGAGGGCTGTCGGGAGAGCTGCGGGGTTCTCCTTCGACAGCTCTCATCGTTTCTCTTGTGTATTCAAGCTGATCAGCCGATGCCAATGCCCACTAATGGCCCGCGCCGAACGCGCAGTTACGTTCTAAAAAAGATGTCGGCAGTGAGCCTCTCCCCGAAACTCCTCCACCTGAAACGAAAGTTTCGGCGCGTCATGGGCCGGAGGTACCCCGGCCCATGACGCGAATTCGCGGACTTATGTAGCACCCGCCACCGCCTGATCCTGCCGCGTCGCCGCCCTGCCAGCTACCCTGTCGCCCTGAAGCCGAACAGGAGGGGCATGGAGTATGGGCGAGCCGCACGTCGTCAGCGCCTTGCGGGAGAAGCGGGCTGAGATCTCCGGGGCAATCCTTGAGCTTGAGAAGCGAATGGCTCAGCACCGGGGTACGCCTCCGGTGAGTGCCGCCTTGGCAAAATAGGGTCCGACGTCTGAGTTTTGCGTGGCGCGTCATCGCGCGGACGCAAACGAGTTGCAAACGTCATGGCTTATCAGCGGGTCGAGGTTCTGACGGGGACGGAGCGGCGGCGAAATTACACGCCGGCGGAGAAGGTCCGAATGGTCGAGGAGGCGTTCCGCCCCGGCGTGGTGGTGACGGAAGCGGCCCGCCGGCTGGGCGTGCACGAAAGTCTGCTGTACCGCTGGCGAGGGCTGATGAAGGCGAGCGGGACCGCCGTGGCCGAACCGTCCAGCTTCGTCGCAGTGACCATCACGCCGGAGCCGACCGTAACCGAACCCCCGGTCTTGGAGCCCCCTGAACCATTGCCGCCTCCAGCGGGTCCGGCCACGATCCCGGCGATCCTTGAGGTCATCCTGCCCAGCGGGGCACGCCTGCGTCTGGAAGGACCGGTCGATCCGGCTCTGGCGGCGGCCGTCGTCGGTGCCCTGGCATGATCCCGGTGCCGAGTGGCGTGCGGGTGTGGCTGGCCAGCGGACACACTGACATGCGCAAGGGCTGGGCAAGCTTGGCGTTGCTGGTGCAGGAACGCTTCGCCCAAGACCCGCACAGCGGCCATCTCTTCATCTTCCGCGGACGCCGCGGGGATTGAGCGTCATTCAGCATACAGTTTCGAGTCGGCGCGGGTTGAGTACCCGTGGCACCCGCTTTACGGGAAGACGCTGCGGGTCGTGAACCGGACAGTACGCGGTGGCCACCCTGTCTTGTGGCTCGAAGAGCGCCCCGGAACGGCGCGTGAATTGCCGGCCTGGATGTGCGACGCGGCGTACTGCCTTGATATGGCGGCCTTAGGGGCGCCGCAGGCCACGGCCAAGGCCCTTGGCGCATTGGCGGCAGTTCTCTCGGATTTACGGCGCTCGGCCAGGGATCGCGCAGCATCGGACAACTCACCCACGGAGGAGGTTGCCGATGACCAGACGACCGCGGCCGACATCCCAGCTCTCGCTTGCCCTCACGGTTCCACTCCCGGGTTTCGTGGTTCCGGACGAGGTCGTGCAGGTCCTGGCGGACCTCCTCCTGGAAGCCGTCGGAGCCCGGCTGGGCACGGAGAAAAGGGAGGACGGCCATGAGCCCCAAGATCACCGCTGATCACCTTGGCCGCGGTGCCGCGATCTATGTCCGCCAGTCCACACCCGGCCAGCTGATCAATCATACGGAAAGCCGCCGGCGGCAGTATGCCTTGGCCGACGCTGCACGCACGGCGGGGTTTGTCGATGTCATGATCATCGACGAGGACCTTGGCCGCTCCGGGTCCGGCCTCGAATCCCGCCCCGGATTCCAGAAGCTGGTGGCGGCGGTCTGCGCCGGTACCGTCGGTGCGGTCTATTGCATCGAGGCTTCGCGGCTGGCCCGCAACGGCCGGGATTGGCACCACCTCATTGACCTCTGTGCCCTGGCTGGGGCGTTGGTCGTCGACCCAGATGGGGTCTATGATCCAAGGCTGCTGAACGACCGCCTTCTGCTCGGCCTGAAGGGAACAATGTCGGAGTACGAACTCAGCCTGCTGCGTCAACGCGGCATCGAAGCCCGAGACGGAAAAGCCCGTAGGGGCGAACTGCGGTTTACGCTACCGCCTGGCTACTGCTGGAACGAGGCCGGACGGATCGAAATCGATCCTGACGAGCGCGTTGCCGGCGCGATCCGGATGCTGTTCAGCAAGTTCCGCGAACTGGGCAGCGCTCGCCAAGTGTTTCTCTGGGCGCGCGCCACCGAACTGTCGCTCCCTGTCGTGCGGCGCAATCTCACCGCCTGCAAGATCCTCTGGCAGCCGCCGGCCTACCACACGGTGATCCAGGTCCTGCAGAACCCGATCTATGCCGGCGCCTACGTGTTCGGCCGGCGGGGCAACCGGACGCGGGTTGTTGAGGGACGGGCCCGCAAGACGAGCGGGCATAAGCGGGAGCGCACTGAGTGGAATACTCTGCTGCGCGACAACCACGAGGGCTACATCACCTGGGCCGAGTTCGAGGAACATCAGCGCATGCTGGAGGAAAACGCCCACATGCAGAAGCGTGCCGCCCGCAAGGCCGGCCGGGGCGGCCGGGCACTGCTGACCGGGCTGGTTCGGTGCGGGCGCTGCGGCCGCAAGATGCGGGTGTTCTACGGCATGCAGTCTGGACATGCGCACCGCTACCAGTGCCGGGGTGACGACGCCCATGTCGGTGTCGGTCTGTGCGTCGGCATCGGCGGTATCCGCGTTGACCGGGCGGTCGTGGCCCAAATGCTGGAAGCCGTTTCCGCCCGTGCGGTGGAGGCGGCCCTGCTGGCCACTGACCAAGCGGCCGCGGTGGGGGCGGAAGAGCGGGCGGCGCTGGAGCGCGAACTGGAGGCGGCCCGCTATGACGCTTCGCTGGCGGCTCGTCGATACGAGCTCGTGGAGCCGGAAAAGCGCCATGTCGTGAGAGAACTGGAAGCGCGGTGGAACACGGCTCTGGAACGGGTGGCACAGATCGAACGCCGGATCGCCGAGACCGAGGCGCGTTCCGCGGCGCGCCCAACGGTGGACAGGGCGGCTCTTCTGGGGCTGGCCCACGATCTGTCGGCGGCCTGGAATGCGCCGACGGCGGACGCGCGAACCCGGCAGCGCCTGACCCGGCTGCTCGTGGAGGAGGTGGTGATCGACCTCGACGACGCGGCGCACGAGGCGGTGCTGCGGATCCATTGGGTGGGTGGCCGGCACACCGAACTGCGCGTCCCACGGGCCAGGACCGGGCGTCGGCCAGACAAAGGACATCCGGGAGCGGTGGAGGTCGTGCGCAAGCTGTCCGGCCACTGGCCGGACCATGAGATCTCCGTCACGTTGAACCGCATGAAATGCCGGAGCGAGAACGGGGAGACCTGGACGACCGTGAAGGTTCGGCTGTTACGGGAGCGACTTGGCCTTCCCGACTTCGACCCGACCGTGCCCCGCCCCGAGACGCTGACGGCCGACAAGGCGGCGAAGCGGCTCGGCATCTCCATCCCATCCGTGCACCGCCTCATCCAATGGGGGATCCTGCCGGCAACACAGCTTGTCTCCTCGGCCCCTTGGCACATCCCAGCCGCCGCCTTGGACACGGATGCCGTACGAACGGGCGTGAACGAGATAAAGGCGCGACGCCCGAAGAACCTCGTTGATTATCAAAGAGATGAGACGATGCGGCTGCCAGGATTGTGAAAGGAGGGATGCACTATGTCACGCAATTCTGACGCTACCAAAGGGCACTTTGTCATACCAGCACAAAGCTGAAAAATGCTTGATATAGCTATTGAATCATAGCTGATATCAGGGCATGATGCACGGATAAGTTACTAATGATTGTTTCATATTCTCTTTTTCGGCGTATGATCAGGGATCTTTCTGGAACGGAGGTCATTGTGACCGGCGGAAACTCTCTCGTGCCTGGACAGCATTACGAAGTCGAGTGGTCTGAGCGCTACTCCCCTCCTGCGCCGGGAATGGCTCTCCTCGACGAACGTCACACAGCCGATGGAGGGCGTGCGATGTTTGTGTGGGGGTGGGGGCTGGGCTCCGGCTGGCGGGAGATCGTCTGCTGGTCCGAACCCGAGGATGCTCTGCTCACAGATCTCCTGTGCACTTGCGACTGTGGTTAGGGGACGGTGATGGTTTGGACGCCGATCACCCCTAAAACTGGCCTACTGTTCCACGCCGATGCACAAACCTAGACGTTCTGCTTCTGGGCTGCGTGCGCCGGATCGAAGCAGGACGGAACTGACGGGGCGGCGATGGACTTCATATTTTTTCATGAAACCATATCATGTTACTTTGTGCTGTTCTGATGATCGTCTCAGCTATGGACAGGGGCCATGGAAAGAGGGTCATGAACAGAAGATGAACTGGTTTTGTGACGAGATGCTGGGCCGGCTCGCCCGCCTGCTGCGGGCCGCCGGCCATGACACCGCCCTTGCCGCAGCCGGAACTCCCGACCATGCGCTGCTGGCCCAAGCACGGGCGGAAGGGCGCATCCTGTTGACCCGCGACCGCCGGCTGGCCGAGGCCGCCGGTCCGCAGGGTCGTCTGCTGCTGGGCCAGTCGGTGGAGGAGCAGGCCCGCTCGCTGGCCGGCGCCTTTCCGGTGGATTGGCTGCACGCCCCCTTCACCCGCTGTCTAATCGACAACAGTCCTCTCCACCCGGCCCCGCCGGACAGGCTGGCGGAGATCCCGGCGGGCGCCCGCGGCCTGAGCTTTCCCTCCGGGAGCGGCCCGTCGGTCACCAGTTGCCCCTGCTGCGGACGGCTCTATTGGCCCGGCAGCCATGTCCGCCGCCTGACCGGCACGCTCCGGCGGTTGGCGGATGCGGGTGGCTGACGCGATATCCGGGTTGACAAGCCCCCCGCCCCAGCGGCTTTTCGACCCGGCCGGCTCCCCGGACCGACTGTATTTTGCGAGGAGATGCGCATGCCCGACGATTTCACCCCGGCCCAGAACGCCGCTGCCGGCGACGGCCGCCGCAGGGCCGCCTTCTTCGACCGCGACGGCGTGCTGAACGAGGATATCGGCTTCGCGCACCGCCCTGACCAGATCACTTGGATGCCGGGAGCCAGGAAGGCGATAAAGCGGCTGAACGATGCCGGCTTCCTGGTGTTCGTCGTCACCAACCAGGGCGGGGTCGCCCGTGGCCTCTACAGTGAGGAGCATGTGCGCACGCTGCATCGCTGGATGCAGGAGGAGCTGCGCGCCGTCGGCGCCCATGTCGACGCCTTCTACCATTGCCCCCACCATCCCGATCATGGCGAGCCGCCCTACCGCACCGACTGCCGCTGCCGCAAGCCGGAGCCGGGAATGCTGCTGCAGGCGATGGCGGAGTGGCCGGTGGAGCCGCAGGGCAGCTTCCTGGTCGGCGACCGCGAGACCGACGTCCAGGCGGCGCAGCGGGCGGGCATCGAGGGCACGCTCTACCGCGGCGGCGACCTCGACGCCCTGGTCGCCGACATCCTTGCACGCCCTGGGGCACGCCTCGGGGCACGCTCCGGGGCACGCTCCGGGAGCGGCGCGGAGGTCGAAGCCGTCCGCTAGGGCAGCCACGCCTCAAGCCAGGGGGACAGCCACAGCCAGAGCAGGACGGCGGCGCCCAGCCACAGGGCGACCATCACCGCCGCGGCGGCGGCGCTGACCGGCCGGGCGGCTTGGCGCGCCGCAGCGGCGGCGCGGTGTTCGGCCAGAAGCTGCGGCGGGATCAGGCGGACGACCAGCAGGATGCCGAGCGGCACGATCAGCAGATCGTCCAGATAGCCCAGCACCGGGATGAAGTCGGGGATCAGGTCGATCGGACTCAGCGCATAGGCGGCAACCGCCATCGCCAGCAGACGGACATGCCGGGGCGTCCGCGGGTCGCGCGCCGCCAGATAGACGGCAAGCACGTCACGCTTGATCCCGCGTGCCCATGTTTTGGCGCGTGCCAGTGTCGATGCTTCGGCGTTCGGCGTCATGACGCTGATGTCCGGTTGTGGTCCCTCCCATCGGCCGAACGGCAGGCAGGGTGAAAGGCTGTAACCCAACCCCCGGCCGCCTGTCGAGCCCGGCCCCCATCGGGACCACAGGCCCGATACCACCCGAACGAGAGGGGAGCGTGATCTCGGCCGCTTTGGGTAGGATCGGCGATCCTTTGGAATAAACCTCCCGCGTCCTTCCGGTCATGCGCAATCAGCCGTAGGTTTTGCTGCCCCTACAAGCAGGTTTTCCAAGAAGCGCCTTTGACCAAAAACCCGGAGGCTCCCTATGCGGTTCCCGGTACTCGACGGATGGCGCGGTCTGTGCGCGTTATGCGTGGCCCTATACCATTTGCACACGCTCGATCATTTCCACCTGTTCGGCTTCGTGCGCGGCAGCTATCTTTTTGTCGATTTCTTCTTTGTTTTGAGCGGTTTTGTCATCACCCACGCCTATTCCAACCGCATCGGCGGATCCGCTTCGGCCGGGTCCTTCCTGGTCCGCCGCTTCGGCCGGGTCTGGCCGCTGCATGCGGCGGTGCTGCTGGCCTTCGTGGCGCTGGAAAGCGTCAAGGCACTCTCCGGGCCGGCGGCGGGAAATGCCGCCTTCACCGGCGCCTTCGCCCCGTCGGCCCTGGTCAGCAACCTGGCGCTGGTCCATGCGCTGGGGGTGGAGGACCAATGGACCTGGAACATTCCGAGCTGGTCGATCAGCGCGGAGTTCTTCGTCTACATCACCTTCGCCATTCTGTTCCTGACCGTGCGGCGGACCAGGATGCTGATCGCGGCGATGGTGGCGCTTGCCGCCCTCGGCGCCGGCGTGGTGATGGGGTTCTCCGCCAACCACATCGACACCAGCATCGACTACGGCTATTTCCGCTGCCTGTACGGCTTCTTCACCGGCTGTCTCGTCTATCGGCTGTATCAGGCGATCGGCGACAGGCGGATGTCCCGCCCTGCCGGCGGGCTGGCCGAGGCGGGGGCGCTGCTGGCCGTGATCGCCTTCGTCTCGGCGGCGGGGGGCAACGCCCTGTCGCTGGCCGCCCCGCTGCTGTTCGGGTTGGTGGTTCTGGTGTTCGCCTTCGAAGCCGGGCCGGTCTCCCGCCTGCTGGCGACATCCCCCTTCCAGCGGCTGGGCGCCTGGTCCTACTCGATCTACATGGTGCATGCCCTGGTGATCGCCGTGCTGCAGAAGGGCACGATGGTGGCGCAGGGTGCCCTCGGCCGGCCGCTGTTCGTCGAACGCCGGATCGACGGCGAGACCGACCGGCTGATCGCCTTCGGCGATGCCTGGATGATGGATCTGGTCGGCGTCGGCTATCTGCTGGCGGTGATCGGCCTGTCGGCCCTGACCTACCGCTTCGTCGAGCTGCCGGGGCAGGCCATGGTCAACGGCCTGCTGGTCCGCTCGCGCAAGGCGGCCCCGGCCAGCCCGGTGGCCGAGGCGGCGTGATCGCCGCGACGGGCAAGGCGGCGTGATCGCCGCCTTCCTCCGGCCCTGCCGGCATCAATGGCGGGCGAAGACCTGCGGCCCGCCGGCACCGCCGAACAGCACGACCTGATAGGGCTGGCCGGTGCCCATGTCCATGCCGGGGGCGTCCTGCGGCATGCCGGGCGCCGACAGCCCGCGGGCCTGGGGCCGTTCGGTCAGCAGGCGCGTCACGTCGGCAGCCGGCACGTGACCTTCCAGCACATATCCGCCGACCCGCGCCGTGTGGCAGGAGCCCAGCTCGTCCGGCACCCCGGCGGCCTGCTTCACCGGCGTCATGTCGTCGACCGTATGGACGGTGACGTCGAAGCCGGCCGCGCGCATGTGCCGCACCCAGCCGTCGCAGCATTCGCAGCCCGCGGACTTCCAGACCTCCACCGCCGCACTGGCGGCGGGGGCTGCGGCGCGGACCATGTCCGGCAGCGCCACGGCTCCGAGGCCGAGCGTCAGGACGGCGGCCGCCGCCCCCCACACCATCGTCCGCCGCGTCATCTTCATCGGAACTCTCCAAATCAAATCAGTGTCTTGCCGCATCCGTTCAGGACCGGACGGACAGAAGCCTCAGGGCATTGGCGGTGACCAGCACGGTGGCGCCGGTGTCCGCCAGGATCGCCGGCCACAGCCCGGTGACGCCAAGAACGGTGGTCACCAGGAACACCGCCTTCAAGCCTAGGGCCAATGCGATGTTTTGACGTATGTTGGCCATGGTGCGGCGTGACAACGCCACCATCGCCGCCACGTCGCCGACCCGGCCGTGCAGGATGGCGGCGTCGGCCGTCTCCAGCGCCACGTCGGTGCCGCGGCCCATCGCGATTCCGACATCGGCGGCGGCGAGCGCCGGGGCGTCGTTGATGCCGTCGCCGACCTTCGCCACCCGCTGCCCGCGGGCCTGAAGGTCGCGGACGATGCGCAGCTTGTCCTCCGGCAGCAGCTGGGCATGCGCCTCCACCCCCAGCATGCCGGCGACCGCCCCGGCGGTCTCGGCGGTGTCGCCGGTCACCATCAGCGAGCGGATGCCGGCGCGATCCAGCGCCTCGATGCCCTGGCGGGCGTCGGCGCGCGGTTCGTCGCGCAGCGCGATCAGCCCGGCGGCCCGCCCTTCAACCAGCAGGACCGAAACCGTCTTGCCCGCCTGCGCCAGGGCCGCGACCCGCTCCGCCTGCTCAGGCATCAGCGACGGTGCGGCGGCCCGCGGCGACAGCAGCGCCACCGCAAGCCCCCCGACCCGGCCCTGCAGCCCGGCGCCGGGAAGGGCGGTGACCTCGTCCGCCGCCGGCGGGGCGATGCCGCGCTCCGCCGCCGCGGCCAAAATGGCGCGGGCCAGCGGGTGGCTCGACCCGGCCTCCAGCGCCGCGGCGCCGGCCAGCAGTTCCGCCTCGCTCCCGCCGCCCCCGCTCCTGCCGCCCTCGCCGCCGCCAAAGGGGATCAGGTCGGTGACGCGGGGCTTGCCCTCCGTCAGGGTGCCGGTCTTGTCGAAGGCGACGGTGGTGATGCGGCCGAGCGCCTCCAGCACCGCGCCGCCCTTCAGCAGCAGGCCGCGCCGGGCGCCGTTGGACAGACCGGCCGCAATGGCCGCCGGGGTGGAGATCACCAGCGCGCAGGGGCAGCCGATCAGCAGGACCGCCAGGGCGCGGTAGACCCACTCCGTCCAGCCGCCGCCGGAAACCAGCGGCGGGACGACGGCGACCAGGGCCGCCACCGCGACGATGCCCGGCGTGTAGAAGCGGGCGAAGCGGTCGATCAGCCGCTCCGTCGGGGCCTTGCTCTCCTGCGCCTCCTCCACCAGCCGGACGATGCGGGCGATGGTGTTGTCGCGCGCCGCGGCGGTGACGCGGACGCGCAGCGCGCCGTCGGCGTTGATGGTGCCGGCGAAGACGGGATCGCCCGCGCCCTTGGGCTTCGGCACGCTTTCGCCGGTGACGGGGGATTCGTCGACGGCGCTGCTGCCGGACAGCACGATCCCGTCGGCCGCCACCCGGTCGCCGGGGCGGACCAGGATGACGGAGCCGACCGCCAGCCCGGCGGCGGGAACGGCCTGCGGGGCGACGCCATCCTGCTCCAGCAGGGCGGTGTCGGGGACCAGCGCCGTCAGGCCGCGGATGCCGGCCCGCGCCCGGCCGGCCGCCACGCCTTCCAGCAATTCGCCGACCAGGAAGAGGACCAGGACCGTCGCCGCCTCCTCCACCGCGCCGATGACGAGCGCGCCGACGGCGGCGACCGTCATCAGCGTCTCGATGGAAAAGGGCGTGCCGGCCCGCGCCGCCGCCAGGGCGCGGCGCGCCACCGGCACCAGCCCAACCATCAGCGCCAGCGGGAAGGCCCAGCCCTCCGTCTCCGGCACCAGCAGGCCGAGAAGCGTCGCGGCGGCGAGCGCGGCGCCGGCCGCCAGCGTCAGCACCGCCTTGCGCCCGCGCCACCAGGGCGCCTCGGCCGGATCGGCGTGGGCGTGGGCAGGGGGATGAGCATGGGGATGGAAATCGGCGGCGTCGGAGTGGGCAGGCCCGCAGCAGCCCCCGCCGCAGGCGGGCGCCGGGGTCTCCGCCACCGGATCGGCGGGGGCGGCGCCATAGCCGAGGGCGGCCAGCGGCCGGACGACGGCGTCCACGCCCAGCGCCGCCTCGTGGGAGATGGTCACCGTTCCGCCCGGCACCGACACCCGCACCTCGCGGATGCCCGGCACCCGGCGCAAGGCGGTCTCGATCTTGGCGGCGCAGGATCCGCAATCCATGCCGGAAACCCGGTAGCGGCTGGTGCGCAAGGCGGCACCCCCGGTCCGGACCCCGTCCCCCATTCCATGCATGGCGAAGCTCCTCGATCATGGTGCGTTGTCGGCAACGTCGCGTGAGCCTAAAATCTCCAGCGACTGGAGGATCAAGAGGGAAAAGGACCGCCATGCCCACATCAGCCCCCACTTCGGCCCCCACTTCGGCCCTGGCCATCGGTGCGCTCGCCAAGCGGACCGGCGTGAAGATCCCGACCATCCGCTATTACGAGAGCATCGGCCTGCTGCCGGAGGCGCCGCGCACCGGCAGCAACCGGCGCAGCTACGACGAGGCGTCGGTCCGCCGCCTGCGCTTCATCCGCCATGCCCGCGAGCTGGGCTTCGAGGTGGAGGCGATCCGCCAGCTCCTGACCATGGCCGACGATCCGGGGCGGCCCTGCCGCGAGGCCGACGTGCTGGCCCGCGACCATCTGGCCGAGATCGAGTCCAGGATCACCCGGCTGGAGGCCCTGCGCGACGAGGTGCGGCGCATGGTGGAGGGCTGCGCCCAGGGCGAGGTGCGCAGCTGCCACGTGATCGAGGTGCTGGCCGACCACGCCCACTGCCTGCATGAACGGCACTGAGAGCCGGCATCGAGAGCCCGCATCGGGTGCCGCCGGGGCAAAGCACCGCAGCGTCCGGCGGCCCCTATGACCTGGAGCCGGTTGCCCGGCCGATGGGGGTGTTTATAGTCTGGTCCGCGCAGTGTCGAAACCTTCCGTGCCTCGGCCAGGCGGGCGCCGGGTCCCGCACAAGGATGGTACGGGGGGAATCGATCGCCATGGCGACGGCAAGGGCCGGGGAAACAGGGCTGGGACAGGGGTGCGGGAACGGTGGTGAAGGTGGATCGGGCGCGGGCGTCATGCTGCGGCTTTTGAGGACCAACCGCCCGCTCCAGCGGATCGTGGTGCTCGGCGGGGTGGTGCTGGCGGCACTGTGCGGCGGCACCGTGGCGATCCTGGACCGGCTGTACGACGAGACGGTGGCGGAGGCCACGCTGGGCCTTCGCACGCTCAACGCCTCGCTGGCCGAGCAGACGGCGCGCACCATCGAAGGCATTGCGCTGACCGTCGACGGAATCGCCGAGCAGATCCCGGCCGAGTACCGGCGCAGCCCCGAAGCTTTCAAGCGACTGCAGGGGGACCGGCAGGTCCACGAGATCCTGCAGGCCAAGGCGTCCAGCCTGCCGCAGCTGGAGGCGCTGAGCCTGGTCGCCGCCGACGGCAACCTGATCAACTTCACCCGCCAGTTCCCGGCCCCGGCGCTCGACCTGTCGCAGCGCGACTATTTCCTCGCGCTCAAGAACGAGGATCCCGGCCGGATCTACGTCAGCCGGCCGGCGAAGAGCCTGGCCACCGGGGAATGGACGCTCTACATCGCCCGCCGCGTCAACAGCCCCGACGGCGGACTGTCCGGGCTGGTGGTCGGAGCCATCCAACTGTCCTATTTCGAGCAATTCTACCGCAGCCTCCATGTCACGCCGGGCAGCGGCTTCAGCCTGTGGTGGCGCGACGGCATGCTGCTGGCGCGCTTCCCGCCGACGCCGGACAAGGTCGGGACCATCGCCACCAGCCCCGGCGTCGCCGAACAGATCGCCCGGCATGAGGCCGGAACTTACGCGGCACCGATTTCGGTCGACGGCAAGGACCGCATCCTGTCCTTCCAGGTGCTGCGCAATTACCCGCTGGTGGTCGGGGTCAGCCGGACGCGGGCGGAGATCCTGGCCCGCTGGCAGAGCTCGGCGCTGGTCATCGCCGCTGCCGGGCTGGTCAGCGCGGTGGCGCTTGCCCTGATGCTGTGGGCGATGGCGCGCCAGTTCCTCGCCTACGAGGCCGCCAACCGCGCGCTCGGCGAACGCCGGCAGGCGGTGGAGGCCCGCCACGAAGCGGAGGAGCATGTCCGCCAGCTGCAGAAGATGGAGGCGCTGGGCCAGCTGACCGGTGGCGTCGCCCACGACTTCAACAACCTGCTGCAGGCGGTGCGCTCCGGCCTGCATCTGCTGGAGGCCGGCGGCGAGATTCGGGGAACGGAGACCCGCCGGGCTCTGCAGGTCGCAAGCCAAGCGGTCGACCGCGGCGCCACCCTGACCCAGCATCTGCTGGCCTTCGCCCGCCGCCAGCGGCTGGCCCCGGCGCCGGTCGACCTCGGCGCCCAGGTGGCGGGAATGGCGACGCTGCTGGAACGCACGCTGGGCGGCGCCATCGGCATCCGCATCGACCGCGACGCCGCCGTGCCGTCCGGCGTGCCGCCGGCCCTGGTCGATCCCCACCAGTTCGACATCGCCCTGCTGAACCTCGCCATCAACGCCCGCGACGCCATGCCGGAGGGCGGCACCCTGACCATCGCCGTCACCAGCCTGTCGGTGGAGGACAGGGTGGCGGACGACATGGCGGCGGACCTGGGGATTTCCCCCGCCCTGGCGCCCGGCGGCTATGTCGCCGTGACCGTGCGCGACAGCGGGACCGGCATGCCGCCGGACGTGCTGACGCGGGCCTGCGAACCCTTCTTCACCACCAAGCCGGTCGGGCAGGGCAGCGGGCTGGGGCTGAGCATGGTGCATGGCCTGACCGCCCAGTCCGGCGGCGGCATGCGCCTGGAAAGCCATCTCGGCCTCGGCACCGCCGTCACCCTGTACCTGCCCCATGCTCCGGCTCATCCTCCGGCCGGAACGCCTGCCAATGGCGCTACCACCGCCGCCGAACCGCCGCCCCTGCCGGCCGGCCCCGCCCGCGTCTTGCTGGTGGAGGACGACGCCCTGGTCCGCATGGCGAACGCCGCGGTGCTGGCCGAGGCCGGAATGACGGTGACGGAGGCCGCCACCGGCGAGGAAGCCCTGGCCCTGCTGGAGGCGGATGGCGGGATCGGCATCCTGGTCACCGACTTCGCCATGCCCGGCATGACCGGTGCCGATCTGACCCGCCTCGCCCGCCACCACCGCCCCGACCTGCCGGTCCTGATCGTCACCGGCTATGCGGAGAAGGCGGTGCTGCAGGATTTGGGCGCCGAACCCGGCATCCGCATCCTGTCCAAGCCCATCCCGCCTTCGGCGCTGATCGGGCACATCACGGCGGTGCTGTAAGGGACAGGATCCGGTCGGCGCCCCCGCGCGATGGACCCCTGCGCGATGGATTACCGCCCCTCCACCGCGAAGCAGCCATGGCCGGCGGCCTTCAGGGCGGCGCAGGCGGCGTCGGCATTCGCGGCCGGGAAGCCGGTCAGCCGGGCCTTGTAGAGGCCGCCGGAGCGGACGATCTCGGGGCTGGCGCCGGCGGCGAGCGCCCCCAGGCGCCTGGCGGTGTCGCCGGCGCTGCGCGCCGCGGCGGCACGGCTGGCGAAGGCGCCGACCTGGATGGACCAGGGTCCGCCGGCGGCCCCGGTGGAGGGTTTCGCGGAAGGCACGGCGACGCTCACCGCCGTGCTGCGTTCGGCGGCCGACGAACTCTTCCTGGTGATCACCAGCTCCGGGGCGGCGGGCGCCGGATTGGCCGGGCTGGTCGGACGCTTGAAGCCGATGTCCAGCAGGTCGGCAACACGGTCGTCGCGGGTGGCGGCGCTGTGGCCACCCATCACCACGGCGATCAGGCGGCGGCCGTCCCGCACGGCCGAGGCGGCGAGGTTGAAGCCAGACGCGGCGATGTAGCCGGTCTTGATGCCGTCCATGCCGGGATAGCGCGCCATCAGGCGGTTGTGGCCGTGGACCGTCGTGCCCTGCCAGTCGAAGCTGCGGCGCTGGAAATAGGCGTAGTGGCCGGCGTGGCGGCGGATCAGCGCGCGGGACAGGATCGCCATGTCGCGCGCCGTCGTCCGCTGCAGCCGGTCGGGCAGGCCCGACGCGTTGCGGAACACCGTGCGGCGCATGCCGAGCGCGCGGGCACGGGCGGTCATCTTGCCGGCGAAGGCCGCCTCGCTGCCGCCCAGCGCCTCCGCCAGCACCACCGCGGCGTCGTTGGCCGAGCGGGTGACCAGGGCCAGGATCGCCTGCTCCACCGTGATGGTGCTGCCGGGGGCCAGCCACAGCCGCGAGGGCGGCATCGAGGCGGCATGCCGCGACACCACCAGCCGCTGGTCCGGCCGCAGCGTGCCGCGGTCCAGCGCCTCGAAGGTCAGCATCAGCGTCATCATCTTGGTCAGCGACGCCGGGTAGGTCGGGGTGTCGGCGTTGCGCGCCTGCAGGACCTTGCCGCTGCCAGCCTCCATCAGGATCTCCGCCGCCACCGGCGCCCAATCCGCCTTGCGGCTGCCCTTGGCCCAGGCCGGCTGCGAGACCAGCAGGGCCGAGACCAGAAGGACCGCGGCCGACAGGACCGCAAAGGCGGTCAGGGAGAGCGGCGGCGTCGAAGCACGGGCGAGCAGGGGCATCGTCTCAGGTCCGGCGGTTGGCGCAGCCCCGCTGCGGCACGGGCGCTGTCGGCTTTGTGGTTTCCCCCATGGGGTGGAAAGGGTGGGCGGAGCAGGGCTGTCCTGCGGCAGGCGTCACCGGCCGGACAGCATGGAGCCGACCATGGCACGGAAGGCGTCGACCGCCACCGGCTTGACCAGCACCCGCGTGTTGCGGCCCAGCCCGTCGGCGCCGTCGCCGGGCCGGTCGTCCAATGCCTGGAAGGCATAGCCGGTCAGGAACAGCACCCTCAGGTCCGGATCGCGCGCCTGCGCCATCTCCGCCAGTTGGCGGCCGTTCAGGCCGGGCAGCCCGACATCGGTCACCAGAAGGTCGACCGCTTCGGCTTCGCTCAGCCGGGCGAGCGCCTCGGTGCCGTCGGCGGCCTCCAGCGTGGTGTAGCCGTCGCCCTCCAGCACCTCCACCAGCAGCATGCGGACCAGTTCCTCGTCCTCCACCACCAGCACGGTGCCCCGGCCGGCCCGCTCCGGCGGCGGGGCGGGGATTTCGGCCGGTCCGGTTCCGCCGCCGGGAGTGGGGCCGGGAGCGGGAGCAGAGGCGGGGGCGGCATGATCGCGCGGCAGGCACAGATGCACCGCCGTACCCCGGCCGACCGCGCTGTCGATGCGGACGAAGCCGTCGGATTGGCGGGCGAAGCCGTAGAGCTGGCTGAGCCCCAGGCCGGTGCCCTGGCCGATCGGCTTGGTGGTGAAGAAGGGCTCGAAGACGCGGGCCAGCACGTCCGGCGGCATGCCGGTCCCGCTGTCGCGCACGGTCATCGCCACATAGTCGCCGGGCGCCACCCCGGGATCGTTGACGAGGTCGGCCGCGGCAAAGCTGGCGTTGGCGGTCTCCACCGTCACGGTTCCGCCGCCGGGCATGGCGTCGCGGGCGTTGATGACCAGGTTCAGCAGGGCGCTTTCGATCTGGTTCACGTCGGCATGGACCGGCCACAGCGGCTCCTCCAGCCGGCGCTCCAGCCGGATCGTCTCGCCGACCGACCGACGCAGCAGGTCCCATAGCCCCACCACCAGCGCGTTTAGGTCGGCGCGCTCCGGCTTCAGCGGCTGGCGCCGGGCGAAGGCCAGCAGGCGCCGGGTTAGGGTGGAGGCACGGTCCACCGCGGCGCGCGCGGTGGCGGCGAAGGGCGCGATGTCGGTGCGGCCGGCCTCCAGCCGCTGTTCGATCAGTTCCAGGCTGCTGCTGATCGCCTGCAGCAGGTTGTTGAAATCGTGGGCGACGCCGCCGGTCAGCTGGCCGACCGCCTCCATCTTCTGCGCCTGGGCCAGGGCTTCGCGCGCCTCGTCCAGCGCCTCCTGGGCCTTGCGGCGTTCGGTGATATCGCGGGTGATCTTGGCGAAGCCGCGCAAGACCCCGGTCTCGTCGCGGATGGCGTCGATGACGACGCTGGCCCAGAAACGGGTGCCGTCCTTGCGCAGGCGCCAGCCCTCCGCCTCGAACCGGCCCTCGGTCAAGGCGGTGGCGAGCGCCCGCTGCGGCATTCCGGCGGCGCGGTCCTCGTCCGTGTAGAAGCTGGAAAAATGCCGGCCGATGATCTCGTCGGCGGTGTAGCCCTTCATCCGCGCCGCGCCCGCATTCCAGCTGCTGATGCGGCCGGTGGTGTCGAGCATGAAGATCGCGTAGTCGACCACGCCTTGCACCAGCAGGCGGAACTGCTCCTCGCTGCGCCGCAGGGCCTCCTCGGCGATCTTGCGTTCGGTGATGTCGCGGGTGACCTTGGCGAAGCCCAGCAGCGTGCCGGTCTCGTCGCGGACGGCACGGATCACCACGCTGGCCCAGAAGCGGGTGCCGTCCTTGCGCACGCGCCAGCCCTCCGCCTCGAAGCGGCCCTCGGTCAAGGCGGTGGCGAGCGCCCGCTGCGGCATTCCGGCGGCGCGGTCCTCGTCCGTGTAGAAGCTGGAGAAATGCCGGCCGATGATCTCGTCGGCGGTGTAGCCCTTGAAGCGTGCGGCCCCGGAATTCCAGCTGCTGACGATCCCGTTCGGATCGAGCAGATAGATCGCGTAATCGCCGACGCTGTCGACCAGCAGCTGGAACCGCCGTTCGCCGGAGAGGAGCTCCCAGGCGGACGTGGCGTGTTCAACCTTCATAACAACGACTTTCCGGAACACGGGTGGAGAGGAAACAAGGCCACCGATGATCCGCGGTCGATGCCGACAGGGTCAATAACCCAATGCGAATAGTCGGGTATTATTCCGCCGCATCAGGCGAAATATTCCCAAAAGAGCCCTCGGGAGCTCTGAAAGGGGATTTTCAATCGTCGGGACAGCGGCCGGTCGGAAAAGGGGCCGGCAACGGGAAAAGAGGCGGGATAAAAAGGGGCGGGGCGGCGGACCGCCCCGCATGGTCCCTTTGGCAAGGGCCGGACCCGCGCTCAGCGCGGGGCCAGCACCATGACCATCATGCGGCCTTCGACCCGGGGCATCTGCTCGACCTTGGCGATGTCCTGGAGCTGGTCGCGCACGCGGACGAGCACGTTCAGACCGAGATCCTGGTGCGCCATCTCGCGACCGCGGAAGCGCATGGTCATCTTGACCTTGTCGCCTTCCTCGATGAAGCGGATGGCGGAGCGCATCTTCACGTCGTAGTCGTGATCGTCGATGTTCGGCCGAAGTTTGATTTCCTTCAGCTCGATGATCTTCTGCTTCTTCCGCGCCTCGTTGGCCTTCTTCTGCTCCTCGAAGCGGAACTTGCCGTAATCGAGGATCTTGCAGACAGGCGGATCCGCCTGGGGCGCCACTTCGACGAGGTCGAGGTCGGCATCTGCGGCGGCTTCCAGCGCTTGGCGGAGCGGCACCACGCCGACCATCTCGCCGTCGGCGCCGACGAGTCGGACCATCCGGGCGGTGATTTCACGGTTGAGGCGCGGGCCTTCGCGGACGGGGTCCGCGTCGTAGAGCTTGGCTATGGTGATCTCCTATGGCTGTGGAGGGGTAGAAAGGGACGAGCCCGGGCTAAGAGTCTCAGCCCAGGATGTCGAGCACAATCTGCCGCAGTTCGCCCCGGGTCAAGCCGGACGGCTCCGGATTGGAGCGGAAATCCGACTTTTTGCCGTCAACTGCGGCGAATTGGCCGGCAGAGGAGTGGGTGGAACGGCGGGTGGCGGCCAGATGGGCCGGCGCAAGCGCGGACTGGGCGGCGAAATGGCCAGTGGAATGGGAAGCGGTCGACAGGATCGGGGTCGTCATGAAAATCCTCCAGGCCGGATGGGCGGACCGATGGACTCGGGGGCCGGCCGGCTCTTTCGTGAGTGTGGCGTCTTGAAACGGGAGCCTTTGCGGCGGACACCGCCCGGCAAGGCTCCGATAAGCGGGACCGGCCCCGGAACGGGCATGCCCCCAAAAGACCGGCGTTCCCGAGGAAAGCTCCCCCTCGATGAACCGGAGGGGGCAGGGAAGCGCACCGCGAATGCGGTGTCGGCCATGTTCCGAGATGGGGGTGGGGACAGGTTTTTTCAAGTTGCTCCGCTCATCTCCTCCTTCTGGCTAAGGGGCCTCCAGGGAACGCGCGGGCGGCCCCATGGTTTCGTCTCCACCGGTCCGTCGCGCAGGATGGCCGGAAGGAGGGCGGCGATGCGGTGGCAGGGCGGACGGGAAAGCGAGAATGTCGAGGACCGGCGCGGCCAGGGAGGGATCGGCGGCGGAGGCTTCGGCCGTGGAGGGTTCGGAGGCGCAGGCCGGGGCGGCATCCGCATCGGCAAGGGCGGGCTGGGCATCGGCGGGGTCGTCGTGCTGCTGCTGGTGTCGGTGGTGCTGGGCGTCGACCCGACAGTCCTGCTGAACGGTGGCGACCCGGCGGACCGGAGCACGGCCGGGCGGACGCAGATCGGCGAGGCCGCCCCGCGCAGCCAGGCCGACGACGAGCTGAAGCGCTTCGTCTCCGTCGTGCTGGCCGACACCGAGGACACCTGGCGGGGCCTGTTCCAGCAGATGGGGCGCCAGTACCAGGATCCGACGCTGGTGCTGTTCACCGGCACGGTGTCGTCGGGTTGCGGCCGGGCCCAGGCGGCGATGGGGCCCTTCTACTGCCCGATGGACCAGAAGCTCTACATCGACCTCGGCTTCTACCGCGAGCTGCGCGACCGCTTCCAGGCGCCGGGCGACTTCGCCCAGGCCTATGTCATCGCCCATGAGGTCGGCCACCATGTGCAGACCCTGCTGGGCATTTCCGAGCAGGTGCAGGCGGCCCAGCAGCGGGCACGCAACCCGGCCGACGCGAACGCCCTGTCGGTGCGGCTGGAACTGCAGGCCGACTGCTTCGCCGGACTCTGGGGCAACCATGCCAACCGCGACCGCAAGATGCTGGAGCCCGGCGACGTCGAAGAGGCGCTGACCGCCGCCAGTGCCATCGGCGACGACCGCCTGCAACGTCAGGCGAGCGGCACCGTCAGCCCCGACAGCTTCACCCACGGCAGCTCCGCCCAGCGCGTCCGCTGGTTCCGCACCGGCCTGGAAAGCGGCCGGATCGAGGCCTGCGACACCTTCGGCACGGACCGGCTGTAAAGGGACCAGGCTTGACCATTATGCGTTACGTAACACATAATCATCCGCGAGGGAGCGCGGATGCCGATAAGAACCTGTGCGGACAAGCGGACAGCTGATTTCCTGGCCGGCAAGCGGGTGAAGGAGTTCCAATCCTTCGAGCGTCAAGCCGCCAAGGCATTGACCAAACTCCAGGCGGCCACCCGGCTGATTGATCTCCGGCATCCTCCGTCCAACCGCTTCGAAGCGCTGGGCGGGGAGCGGAAAGGCCAATACAGCATCCGGATCAACGACCAGTGGCGCATCTGCTTTCGGTGGGCCGTGGTTGGAGACGCGCAGGCGGATGCCGGCCTCCTGACCGTTCCAGGAGAGCCCTACGACGTCGCAATCGCCGATTACCATTGAGGTCGCCATGAGCCATCCCGCCATCGACAACCTGCCGCCCATTCATCCCGGCGAGTTCCTGCGTGACGAGTTGGAAGCGTTGAGTCTCAGCGCCCGGCGCTTTGCCGAGCATATCGGCGTGCCGCCCAACGCGGTGACCGAGATCATGAACGGCGAGCGCCGAATCACCGCCCCGATGGCGCTGAGGCTGGGCAAGGCCTTCGGAACCGACGCACGCTATTGGACCAACCTGCAGGGCATCTTCGAAACCAAGGTCGCGCGGGCGGAAATCGGCGATGCGCTGGATGCCATCAAGCCGCTGCCGCATCTGGGCAAGGCGGCTTAACTCCCCGCCCCGCGCATGAGCCGCAGATAGTCGAGCACGCGGGCGGTGCGCCAGTCGGGGTCGGCCCAGCAGGCGGCTTCCCGCGCGCGGCGGCAGGCGGCCACCGCCTCCAGCTGGGGCTGGCCGGTCAGCGGGCGCAGGTCGGCGGGGATCGCGGCGAGACAGGCGGCGGCGAGTTCCGCGGGCGGGGCGGGAGCGGTCTCCAGCCAGCGTTCGGCATCCCGGAAACGGTCGCGGCACATCAGCCCGATCATGTAGTCGCAGGCCGATTGCAGGCCGGGCGCCAGCCGGCCGGGGCTGACCGACAGGATCGGCAGCAGGGGCGCCAGGGTCGGCGCCAGATGGTTGGCGTAGAGCGTCGCCCCCCAATAGCGCTCCGCCGTCTGCCGGAAATGGGCGAGGTCGCGCACCGGCACCAGTCCGGACACCTCGATGGGCAGGATCTCCACCTTCGGCTTGGTGACCACCACCGTGTCGTTCGACACGTCGACATAGAGTGCGCCGATCTGCAGCGCGTTCTGGAAATACTGCTCGCGCAGGACGCCCCAGACGCTTTGCAGCACGCCGCCCTCCTCGACGAAGGCGCGCAGCGCGCGCTCCACCGGGCCGGCAGGCTGGACCAGACGCTGCGACAGGCGGGCGAAGAGGTCGCGGGTGATCTCCTCGCAGCGGCCATAGGGATAAGGCTTGCCGCCGGCCGGCGGCAGACCGGCGAGCGCCCGGTCGCTCTCCTCGCGGAGCGCCATGAAGTAACCGTAGAGGGCAGCCGGATCGCCGCCAAGGTGGCGGGCGGTCAGCGCCGACTGGCGGTCGTCCACCGGAGCGATCTGCTGGGGCAGGAGGGGCGGGATTTGCGGCGGTGGCGACATCGCAGGGATCAGCCTGCCGTGGCCGCTGCGTGCAGACGTTGGAGGATATCCAACGCCTCAAGAATCTCTTCCCTGGACGGCGGGGGCGATTCATCCTCCGGCGGATAGCGATATTCCGTGGCCCAGGCGGTGAACGGCCGGCATCGATCGAGATCGGCGCTCAACATCGGATGCAACGGCGCCACGGCATCCGCCAACTCGTCAAGGTCATGAATTTTGCGAAAACCTACGCCAGCAGCGATCAACAAGCCCTTCATGGTTTTTTCCGCCGCCTGCTGACAATGATAGGCGGCGTTCCCCAGGGAAGGCGGCTCGATGGAAAGGCAGGCCCGAACCACACGCAGATCCTCGGCAGCGACGGCCCACCAACGCCCCGCCGCCTCCAGGACAACCTTGCGGTCAGTGCCGTTCATAGACGACGACACCTTCCTGATCGGCGGTATGGGACAAGGACCCGACCACGCCCCGCCTGCGCTCGAACACCGATTCCCGGCACGCGACGATGTCGACCGCGCGGTGGTAGGTCTTGCGCGCCTCGTACTTGCCTCGCCAGGACAGCCGCTCCGGCGGCGTATCGTCATCGACGATGATGAAGAGGTCGTAGTCGCTGTCATCCCCCGCATCGCCACGGGCTTGCGAACCGAACAGGATCACCTTGCGCGGCTGGAAATATTCCACGACCGGACGAAGAAGCTCGTTCGGCACCTCCGCTGCGGAAGCCCGGCTCTCCTGCTTGCCCCTTTCCTGCCCGACCGTCGCCATGATCGTTCCCTTCAGCAACGCTCAACCATAACAAAGACTACGCACGACCGGCAGCCATCCGCCGCACCGAAGCACCGTGATACCATAAGGAACGGGGGATTGAGGATGTTCCTGTAATGTTCTATATTCTGCTTCATGGCGAAGCGTGTGATAAAACTCTCTAAATGGGTAGCGGAGAACGGCATCAGCAAGCTGACCGCTTGGCACTACCCCACGGCCGGCAAGATCCCCGGCGCCTACAAGAAGCCGAACGGGCAATTCATCGTCGAGGTTGAGGAACCGGAACCGGAGACTTACGCCGCGCTCTACGCCCGCGTGTCTTCCCACGATCAGAAGGCCGACCTCGACCAGCAAATCGCCCGACTCGCCACCCATGCCGCCAACGCCGGGCTGAAGGTTGGCAAAGTCGTCATGGAGATCGGCTCCGGGCTCAACGACAAGCGTCGGGAGCTTACCAAGCTCTTCGCTGATCCCGCCGTCGACACCACCGTTGTCGAGCACAAGGATCGGCTCACCCACTTTGGCGTCGAACACCTCCACTCCGCACTCGCGGCCACGGGGCGCAGGATCATCATCGTTGCCCCTGGAGAGGTCGAAGATGATCTCGTTCACGACATAGTCGACCTGATAACCTGTCTGTCGGCTCGTCTTTACGGCCGCCGCTCTGCGCGCAATCGTGCCAAGCGGGCGTTGGAGGCGCTCAATCCGTGAGCCGCACCTTCTGCGCCCTTGTCCGCGATCCGCTTGCCGACGCCGTTCTGGCGCCGTTCGGCGCGATCATGGCTCGGGCTCGACATTGGCAGTTCCGCGAACTGCACATCCGCGGGTGCGCCAAACTCACCGTTCGCAAGGCCGCGCAGGCCCGGTTCGGCTTGACCAAGCGCCATGCGCTGGCCAACGAGTTCGATCTCGATCAGGCGGTCAACGCCTGGCGCGGCACGCTGGAGCACCGCCGGCAGTCCTTGTCTGTCGCCTCGAGACGGTCAGCGATCGCGTTGCCCGTCTCGACCGGCAGATCGCTGATCCCAAGACGTCGGACCGCAAGCGTCACCAGAAGGAATTCACGCGCCACCAGAAGAAGCGCCACATCGGCACGCTTCAGGCGGCGCTGATTCAGGTGAACCACGACCTGCGCGGTGCGCCGCAGGTCTGCTTCGGCGGACGCGCGCTATTGCGTGACGGCGAGACGGAGGCATGGCGCGTCAAGCGGAGCAGCCGCTTTCTGCTGGTCGGCTCCAAGGACGAGAGCGGCGGTAACCAGACCTGTCAGTACGATCCGGTCAAGGGCACACTCACGCTGCGTCCGCCGGACGCCGTGATCGAGGAGTTGCGCGCTGAGCACGGCGACCGTTTCGACCGGCATGGGCGCATCGTGCTGGACGGCGTGCGGTTCCGCTATGGCCAGGACCGCGTGGCTGCAGCCGTGGATCGGGGCGTTGCACTGACCTGGCTGCTGTTCCGCGACGAGCATGACCGTTGGCACGCGCACGTGTCCTTCGACGAGGACCCGGCCGAGGTCGTCACCGATCTGCGGGTTGCCTGTCTGGGTGTTGACCTGAATGTGGACCATCTCGCCATCGTGGTTGCCGACCGCTTCGGCAATCCGATCGACCGCCTGCGGCTGCCGTTTCCTGAGGCGGGGACCGAGGCGGGCGTGGCTGCGGCGATGATCGGCGATGCGGCGCGCGACCTGTGTGCGTTGGCGCTGAAGCACGGCGCCGGTGTCGCCGTGGAGAAGCTGGATTTCGGCCGCAAGAAGGCCGCCCTGAAGGAATACGGGCGCAAGCACGCCCGCCGTTTGTCGTCGTTCGCCTACAAGGCGTTCTACGAGGCGCTGGCGGCACGCTGTGCTCGTGAGGGGATCGATCTGCACGCGGTCAACCCCGCGTTCACCTCGGTCATCGGGGGACTGAAATACGCAACGGGCCGAGCCATGACGCGCCATGAGGCGGCAGCTCTGGTGATCGCCCGGCGTGCTCAAGGATTCGGAGAGCGTCTCGTCTGTATGCTGGATGGCACCCTCGACGCACCTGGAAGGATGCGCGCGAGGCATGTGTTCAGCCGATGGCGGGCCGCTGGCCGAAGGCTGTCCGCGGAAGGCAATGGTACCGTTCGACCGCGGCGGTCGGCTGGGGGAACACAACGGACCGGGGCGGCGTCGGATGGGAAACCATCCAGCAACGCCGGGCCTGCGCAGCGGACACGGAGCCGACGCGCGGAGAGGACCGGGTCCGGCTCCCAGCAAGTCGGGGGCGCCGTTGCCCTGGCGAGTCAGGCCTGAAATGTCTGATGATTAAATCACCAACGGTTGCGCAAAGCCGTGCCGGCCGTCACACATTCATCTGCCGCAGGCGGGATCCCCGTCCGGGCGGCCCAGTCCTTTCGAACGGAACGGCATGATGAGCACAGCGGACACCGCACCCGATCTCCAGGCGCCCGACATCCCGTCTCTGGAAAGCGCCTATCGCGGCCGCAACGCGCGGGTGGCGGTGATCGGGCTCGGCTATGTCGGGCTGCCGCTGGCCCTGGCGCTGACGGGCGCCGGCTTCACGGTCACCGGCTTCGATATCGACCCGGCGAAGGCGGCGGCGCTGAACGGCGGGCGCTCCTACATCCGGCAGATCGCCGACGGACGCATCGCCGAGGCGGTGGCGACCGGGCGGTTCCGGGCGACGACCGATGCCGACGAATTCGCCGCCTGCGACGCCGTGATCGTCTGCGTCCCCACCCCGCTGTCGCCGCAGCGCGAACCGGACCTGAGCTTCGTCGAGGCCTCCACCCGCCTGATCCGCGACCGGCTGCGGCCGGGCCAGCTGGTGGTGCTGGAATCGACCACCTGGCCCGGCACCACCGACGAGGTGATGCGGCCGATCCTGGAGGAGACCGGGCTGGCCAGCGGGCGGGATTTCTTCCTAGCCTATTCGCCCGAGCGCGAGGATCCCGGCAACATCACCTTCACCACCAGCACCATCCCCAAGGTGGTCGGCGGCGACGACGAGGGGGCGCGGCGGCTGGCGGTGGCGCTCTACGAGCAGGTGGTGCCGCAGGTGGTCCCGGTGTCCGGCACGCGGACGGCGGAGGCGACCAAGCTGACCGAGAACATCTTCCGCTCCGTCAACATCGCCCTGGTGAACGAGCTGAAGATCGTCTTCGAGCCGATGGGCATCGACATCTGGGAGGTGATCGAGGCGGCGAAGACCAAGCCCTTCGGCTTCATGCCCTTCTATCCCGGCCCCGGCCTGGGCGGCCACTGCATCCCGATCGACCCCTTCTACCTGACCTGGAAGGCGCGCGAGTACCAGATCTCCACCCGCTTCATCGAGCTGGCGGGCGAGGTCAACACGATGATGCCGCGCCATGTGGTGGACCGCCTCGCCCTGGCGCTCGACCGAAAGTCCGGGATCGGGCTCAGCCGGTCGCGCATCCTGCTGGTCGGCATGGCCTACAAGAAGAACGTCGACGACAGCCGGGAATCGCCGGGGCTGCGGCTGATGGAGATGCTGCTGGAGCGTGGGGCGGCGGTCGACTACCACGACCCCTTCATCCCGGTGCTGCCGGTCACCCGCGAGCATGCGGCGCTCGCCGGCCGGACCTCCATCGCCTGGGAACCGGAAACGCTGGCGGGGTTCGACGCGGCGGTGATCGTCACCGACCATGACGGCATCGACTATCCAAGCCTCGCCGCCCATTGCCCGCTGGTGGTCGACACCCGCAACGCGATGCGGACCGTCGAGGGCATCGAGGGCTTCGCCGACCGCATCGTCAAGGCCTGAGGAAACCCGGGCCGCCGGAGGAGGGCCGGCCGCCTCCCTCCCGTGGCCCCCTGCCGCGAACCGGTGCAGGGCTCAGAGTTCCTCTTCGCCGCCGAAATCGCCCCAGCCGCTGTCCTCAACCGTCTGTTCGACATGGTCGGTGGCGGCAGTGGCCGCGTCGGTGGCGGCGGTCGCGGCCTCAGCCGCCACCGCCTCGCCGCCCGAGAACATGCTGGACAGCGCGCTGCCGATCAGCATGCCGCCGGCGACGCCGGCCGCTGTCTGCATGGCGCCGGCCATGAAGCCGCCGCCGGCCCGCGGCTGCTGGGCATAGGCGGCGACGCGCGGGTCGCCATAGGCGGGAGTGCCGGGAGCAGCCGGCGGACGGCCCCAGGGCGAACCGGACGGCATGGCGGCAGCGGCCGGGGCGGCCGCCGGATATGACGGCTGCGGAGCGGGCTTGGCGGCACCGCCGAACAGGCTGCCGAACAGACCGCCACCGCCGGATTGGGCCGGGGCGGCTGCAGCGGCGGGACGCTCGCGCAGTTGGCGCTCCAGTTCCTCGTTGCGGCCCTGGGAGGCGGCGAGCGCCTGCTCCATCATCACGATGGCCTGCGCCATCAGATAGGGGGCGGCCGGCTGGCGGGCGATCCGTTCGCGGATCAGCGCCTCGGCCTCGGGATCGCGCGGGCCGGATTGCGCCTCGGCCTGATGCAGCTTGGCGAACAAGTCGTCGATGATCTGGCGTTCGGTGTGGTCCATGGCGATGCTGGTCCTCAAAGAGGGTTGCAAAAGGAAGGGAACAAAAAGGCCCCTGGTTCGGTCACCCCTCGGCACCTGTCGGCAGGCAGGAACGCTGGCGCGGGCCTGCATCCGCAGAATGAGTGAAAGACGGGATTGGACCAGGGTAGGGGCGGGGAGTGCCGCGCTTCGGTGCGGGGCTGTCGGTTTTTCAGCAAAGATAGTCCCTCCAAGTGCGCTGAACCTCCCCATAGCTAACGCCGGGGGTTCTGGGGGTGCCTGCGCCGGACCTCTCTGCGGCTCTCGCTTGCGCTACAGCATCCGCAGCCTCGGTCCGGCGGCCCTCCCCCTGCAACGGGCGATCCGCTCCGACGCCCTTTCGGACGTTGGGAAGGGCGAAGCCCACCCCAATCGCAGATTGGTTGAAGCCCGACGCCGCCCGTTTCAGCAGCGGTTCCGCAGCCGCCCAATGCACCGCGCATTGGGATGTGTCGAGCCTGTCCCATTCGACAAAGCGCGCCAGCCACGCCGAATACAAATCGCGCTGTACCCGGCTGCCATCAGCAAGCACGTGCCACCGCTGGGACAGCGGCTTCTTCACGTACTCGCCCGTGTCGTGGCTAATCTGCGACAGCCGCGTCGTCCGCGTTGCAAACTCGACCACCGAAGCACCGGCACTCGCAGCCTTGCGCTTCAGCATCGAGACGAACAGGGACGGCGCGCGACGCTTCACGCTCCGGCCGAAATTCCTCTGGAAACTCCGGTAACTCACCTTCTCCGTCTTGATGGTGTTCCCCTGCGCCAGCACCCGGTTGGCGAGTTCGCCGTGGGCACGCTTGCGCTCCGCTGCCAGACACCGTTCCACCTCAGCCTTCTTGGCCGCCAGGACGCGGTAGCGGCGCGAGCGCACTGCGATGCGCGCACCCCGGCGGTACGTGCCGTCCGCATTGAAGGCGTCGGGGTTGGTGGCGCGGCGGGACCGGTCCATGGCGCGCTGGAAACGGCGGATCGCCCGGTCCATGTCGGCCACGCCTGGGCAGAACGGCTCCAGCGTGGCATCCGTGTCCGACACGGCGGCGAGGGTGCTTGGCCCGAGGTCCAGGCCGACGATGCCTGCGCCGACCGGAAGGCGCTCCTTGCGCGGCGCCAATCCCTCCTGCACCAGTTGGGCGTACCAGCGCGTCTTGCCGCGCACGCTACGTCGCAGGACGCGGACGTACTTGGTCCGGCACGACAGCGCCTGCTCCTGCCAACCGTCGCGGTCGCGCGGATCGCGCAGGAGCGGCAGGACGAGGCCGTCCCACAGCACGACGGGTATTTCGTCCTGCCAGCGCAGGCGGATCACCGCGTCGCCCTTGCCCTCGACCGAGTGCAGGCGGTTCTTGCCCTTGAAGCGGGGGCGCCCCCGCTTGCCGAAGGCGTGCATCTGCACCGCCTTGAAGGCGCGCAAGGACGTGGTCTGCGTGTCGTGGCTGCCGAGGTGCTGGCCGATCCAGCAAGCGTCCCGGCACGCCTCGGCGTGCTTCTGGATCGATGCGGGGAAGAAGCCGAAACGCAGCACGGTCGCCTTGAACAACGCCGTGCGCTGCTTTCCTTTGAGCATGGCGCGGGCGGCCTGCCAGTCCTTGGACTGGCGCATAAGGGCAAGGCGCTTCAGCGCCTCGTCCAGGCAGGCATTGTATATGTGGCGTGCCGCCTCAAAACGCACCGCCAATACACGCTCGTCCGCCGCGTTGGTGCGCAGTGGAAGTTCGGCAATGAAGGACGGGGTGGCGGCGCGCATAGCTTTGACATTCCTCTGGTTGTCAATGGTCTGCGTAATGACGGCAAGCGGCGCCGCGCCGCCGGTGCAGGCGAAGTACAGGACTCGGCGGCGTTGTTCTTCGAACGATGCTCGCTTGTCGCTATTAGACAGCGCCTCCCTAGCCAACGTCCCCGCGATTTCGCCTGCGGCGAAGCAGCGCTGCTCCCATGGCCAAAGCCACGGACTTGCATGCTGCCAAGGTCACGCCCGTCGGCGCAAAAGCAGGTGAAGAGATCCGACATCGCGACCACGTCTAAGTCGCCAGAGGGGCCCGGATCCAGGTGTTGAGCACGTGGCCCCGTCCCGCTTTCCTGTCAAGACGGCACCTGCACAATTTGCGCCCCAAGGGGGCCGGGCTTGGAGCGGGGCCTGGACCGGCGATTTTCCCCATCCTATAAGAGGCCATGGCAACATTGCAGGAAGCGCTGATCGCAGCGCTGGATCATCAGGAGGCCGGGCGCTTCGGCGAAGCCGATATCCTGTATCGCCGCATCCTCGATGCCGCCCCCGGCCATCCCCATGCGCTTCACCTATGGGGCATCCTGGCAGCGCTGACCGGCCGGCCGGAGGAAGCCGCAGGCCGGATCGCACAGGCCATCGCCGTCACTCCCGACGTCGCCGATTTCCATGTCAATCTGGCGCGGGTCCAGGCCGCGCTGAACCGGCCCGACCAGGCCGCCCGGCATTACGCCCATGCCGTCACCCTGCGGCCGGACGAGGCGGGGACACGCTTCCAACTGGCAGGGTTGCTCCAGGATCTGGGACGACCGGCCGAGGCCGAGGAGCAGTATGAGGTGCTGCTGGCGGCGGCGCCGCTCCATGCCGACCTCCACCTGAACCGTGCGCTGCTGTGCGAGGCGCAGGGGCAGGCTTCGAGGGCGCGGGACGGCTTCCGCACGGTGCTGATGCTGGAACCGGCGTCCCCCAAGGCGCTGCTGCGGCTTGCCGCCATGGAGCAGGGGGCGGGGCGAAACGGTGCCGCCCTGGCCATCCACCGTCGCGGCATGATCGCCCTGGGAAACCTGTCGGATGCCTGGCCGTTCACCACCCTGGCCACGCTGCTGGCGGGGGAGGGGCTGCCGGAGCGGGCGGCGGAGGCCGCACGCATCGCCGTGACGCTCACGCCCGACGACCCCGTCCTGTGGAACGAGCTTGCCAACCGACTGAAGGGCCTGGGGCGGCAGGGGGACTCCCTTGCGGAGTCGGTGGCCGGCTATGGCCGCGGGCTGCTCCTGCTGCCGGGGAACCCCGTGCTGCTGAACAACCGCGCCGACGGCTGGCTGAAGCTGGGAAGGCTGGAGCGGGCGGAGCGGGACGCGCGGGACGCGGTCGCGGCGGACGCCGGCTTCGCCATGGGCTGGAACACGCTGGGCTCCGCCCTGATGGCGCGGGGAGATGCCGGGAACGCGCTGGACGCCTATGACCAGGCGATGCAGGCCGACCCGGCCAACCACGCTCAGGCCCGCTTCAACCGCTCAATCGCCCTGCTGACGCTCGGCCGGCTGGCGGAGGGGTGGGACGAGTATGAACAGGGTTGGGCCGTGGCCTCCGGCCGGTTCCCGCGGGTCGGATTTCCCCAGCCGCTTTGGGACGGGCAGCCCCTGGCCGATGGCGGGCGGGGCGACGGCAGCCTGCTGGTGTGGGGCGAACAGGGGCTGGGCGACGAGGTGATGTTCGCCAGCCTGATCCCACAGCTGGCCGGGAAAGGCGTGCGGGTGGTGCTGGACTGCGACGCGCGGCTGGCCCCGCTGTTCGCCCGCGGCCTGCCCAACACCCAGCCCGGCGTCACCGTGGTTGCGCGCAGCGAACCGTTGAGCCGCCGGCTGACCGCGCCGGATGTGGTCGCGCAAATCCCGGCCGGCAGCCTGCCGCGTCTGATGCGCCGGCGGATGGAGGATTTCGCCGGCCGCCAGCCTCCCTTCCTGAAGGCCGATCCGGATCGGGTGGCGGAGCTGCGGCAGCGGATCGGGGATGGGCGCCGTCTGGTCGGGCTTTCCTGGAGCAGCAAGAACGCCTCGGTCGGGCATCTGCGCTCCATCCCGCTCGACCGGCTGGCCGGGGCACTGGATGGGACGGATGTCAAACTGGTCAGCCTGCAATATGGCGACGTCGCCGCGGAGGTCGCCGCCGCCGGCATCGCCGATCCGGGGCTGGACGCCTGGGGCGACATTGATGGGCTGGCGGCGCTGATCGCCGCCATGGATCTGGTGGTGTCGGTGGACAACTCGACCGTCCATCTCGCCGGCGGGTTGGGGCACCCGACCTGGGCGTTGCTTCCCCACGCCGCCGACTGGCGCTGGATGCAGGGGCGCCACGACACCGTCTGGTATCCGTCGGTCCGGCTGTTCCGGCAGACGGCGCCGGGCGACTGGGACGGCGTGCTGCGGGACCTGCGCGAGGCGATGCGGCAGGGCTGAAGGGACGGGCCGGAGGCGCGATTTTGCCCCCGCCATATGGACGCCGAAGGGAACTGTCCGCTTTAGCCGGCAGGGGAATTCGGTCCGCAAACTTGCGAAGCGCTCGGGCGGGCATATATCAGAACAAACGCAGAACAGCACGGCGCTTATGCTTCTCAGCTACAAATACCGCATCCACCCGAACCGGCGTCAGCGCGAAGCGCTCGACGAGATGCTGTATTGGTTCTGCCAGCTCTACAACGCCGGGCTTCAACAGCGCATCGAGGCCTATCGCCGGAAGGGCGTTTCACTGAACTACAAGGCCCAGGCCGACGAACTCAAGCTGCTGCGCGCCGAGGTGCCGGAACTGGGCAACTATTCGTTCTCAGCCGAGCAGCAGGTGCTGCGCCGGCTCAACAAGACCTTCAATGCCTTCTTCGGTCGTGTGAAGCGTGGCGCCAAGGCTGGCTTTCCGCGCTTCAAGGCGTCCGCCCGCTTTCACGCGGCCGACTTCCGCTTTGGTGATGGCCTGACGATGAAGCCGGGGCGACGGTTGTCGATCGTTGGGATTCCAGGCCTGGTGAAGGTCAAGTGGCACCGCGACTGGCCGTCGGGTGCGGCGTGCGGCGCGGCCGTCATCACCCGCCAGGCCGGCAAGTGGTATGTCGTGTTCCAGCTCGATGCGCCGGTGGCCCACTCGGTGACCGGGCCGGTCACCGTCGGCCTCGACGCCGGACTGTCGGCGCTGGTGGCGCTGTCGGACGGCGCTCTGGTCGAGCGGCCGAACTGGACCAAGAAGGCCGCCAAGGGGCTGCGCAAGCGCCAGCGGGCGGTGTCTCGCAGCCGCAAACCGAATTTGCGGA
>Ga0196970_1000635_pt1 | contig 37067 bp, 33 predicted proteins | sample S1v_513CmetaG_FD_148672 | JGI IMG/M metagenome (GOLD analysis project Ga0196970, IMG submission 148672) | Soil microbial communities from Anza Borrego desert, Southern California, United States - S1+v_5-13C | ecosystem: Environmental > Terrestrial > Soil > Desert | place: USA: California... | reverse complement strand
CACCCGCTGCCCCACCATCGCCACCGGGCCGCCCACCTTGACGTCCCAGTCGTAGGCGACCCGGGTGGGCCCGGCGCCTGCCGCCTCTCCGCCTGCCACATCCGGCGCACCTGCTACTGGCTCGAGCACCATGCGGCCGTTGATCGCCACGAACCCGGTCGTTCCCTTCATATCAATCCGCAGGGTCATCGCCTCGGGCGCCTGCTTGTCCGTCACGGCGAGGCTGCCCTCATACGTCCCCTTCACGGCCGCCAGCCCCACCCGCACCTTGGCGGCGTACCGGTCCGGTTCCACCGGCACCAACTGCTCGCACCCTGGCAGACAGCGGGCCAGCACCTCCGGGTCGTTCAGCAACTGCCAGACCTCATCCCGTCCGGCCTGAAACACGAATTCGCCGGCCACCTGCATCGGGTTTCACTCCTTCGTGCGCACTTCACCATCATGCATATGACCTCGGGCGACGCCCCAAGACCGGCCACATCTAAACACCCGAAGTCACTACTCAAATTATTATTGTTATTCTATTTTTACCGATATCTCTCCTTCCGCCGCCGCAGATACCGAACATCCTCGCCGCAAAACCAGTACTATCCAGCAGAGTGATGCTGCTGGAGGGGATGGAGATGTGGACTTTGTCGGCCTGTCTGCACCTGACGCTCGCCATTGTCGGGTGGCTCGCAGCCACCCTGGGCGGCCTGTTTCTGCTGGGCTATGCAGCCCGGGGCCTGATTCCTGACACCCTCATCGCCCAGTGGCGCGGCCCGGCTACCTTCGTGCTCCTCGAACTGGTCTGGCTCACGGTCCTGCGCCGGTACGCCCGGCGGGGCGGCGTAAAGCCCCTCTTTCAAGATGAGGAGCTGCGGGACGGGCGCTTCTGGGCCACTCTCGGCCTCGCCCTTGCCCTGTGCGTGGGGGCCAACCTGCTGCACATGGGGCTGGTGCAGGGTGGCCTGGGCCCCGACTTGAGCACCGGCCCGGGGCCTGTGCAGTGGGGACCATCGGTGGCAGTCCTGGGCGCCGCCGTCGGCCTGGCGCCCGTGGCGGAGGAGTGGTTCTTCCGGGGCATCCTCCAGGGCGCCCTGGGCCGGCGGTGGGGCGCTCACATGGCCATACCCGTCACGGCGGTCCTCTTCGGCGCCCTCCACGGCCCGAGGAACATGTGGGTGACCACCGTCTACGGCCTGGTCTTCGGCTGGCTGGCCCACCGGCGGAGCAGCCTCACCCTGGCCATTCTTGTCCACGCCGCCGTCAACCTGATCGCCATGGGCGTGCCCCTGGCCCTGCAAATCGCACAAAGCTAAAAGAGAAGGGACCGGCAGCCATGCCGGTCCCTTCCCGTCCACCCGGGGCGCCCTCCCTCCAAACGAATACCGATCGGGCTGGAAAGGTCATCCTACTCACAGGAGTGAGGCGCATGAGCGAAGGCTTCGTCGTCGCCGTTCGGGCGGTCATCAGTTTTACGAGCTTGCTGGTCTTTGCCAACGTCCTGGGCAAGCAGCAGGTCGGCCAGCTGACCTTCTTCGACTTCATCACGGCGATCTCCATTGGCAACCTGGCCGGCGCCCTAACGGCCGATTTCGACTCCCGCGCCTGGCCGCACTTTGTCGGCCTTGGCCTCTGGGCGCTCATGGCCCTGGGCGCCCAATGGATCGCTCTCAAGAGCCGGTGGTGGGCACGCCTCCTCGGCGGCGAACCGACCATCCTTATCCAGAACGGCCATATCCTCGAACAGAATATGCGCGCCAGCCGCTACCGCTACGACGACCTCCTGATGCAACTCCGGGAGCGCGGGGTCTTTGATCTGGCCGAAGTCGAGTTCGCCGTGCTGGAAACCAACGGCCAGCTCAGCGTGCTCAAGCGGTCCCAGTACCAGCCGGTCACACCCCACGACCTCGGCATGCCCACGCAATACAAGGGGCTCGGTACAATGTTGATCCATGACGGCACCGTGCTGAAACGGGACCTGGCGGAAGTAAACCTCTCCGAATCCTGGCTGAACGCGGAACTGGACAAGCGCGGCATCCGTTCGCCGGAAGAGGTCTCCCTGGCCATTCTCAGCACCACCGGCTCGCTCTTTGTGGACCGGTACGAAGACCATGTGCAGCCCGCCTCGATCGACGATGAGCTGAAGGTGCACTAACCGATGAAACAGAGCAAACTCCTGCGCTGGGCGGTCTTTCTGACCCCGCTGGTCCTCTTCTCGCTGCTGATGAATGCCGGCCCGGTGCTCAAACGCCCCATGGGCAGCGACGACCGCTTCATGGCCTTTCTCGAAGAGACGGAGCAGGCCGCCCTCGTGGAAGATTGGTCAGCGGCGGCCGACGCGTGGCAGCGGACCGACCGGGCCATGACCCTGGTAATCCGCCGCATTCAGCTGATGGCCGAACGTAATGTCGCCCAGGAGATCGTCCAGGACCTGGCCCAGCTTCAAGGCGCAATCCAGGCGCAGGACCAGAGCGAGGCGCTCATGCAGATTGCCGTGCTCAAGGCGCTGTTCGAAGAACTGGGGCAGTAAAAGGGAACCGGCCCGCGCAGTTGCGCGGGCCGGTTTCTCTATGCACGGGCGAGGCCCAGCAGTTCGCTCATCTTGTTGGGCCGGAACCCTACCACGGGCGTCTCGCCAATCATGGCGACGGGGCTCGTGTAAATGCCCAGCTTAGCCAGTTCATCCATGTATGCCGGGTTCTCGGTCACGTTCTTCTCTGCGAAACCAATCTCCCGCTCCTGCAGCCAGCCTTTCAGCCGGGTGCAGTAGACGCATCCCGTCGAGGTATAAATCGTTACCTGTGGCACGCGTGAATCCCCATCCTTTGCGACTAGTCTTCCCGTTCTTTCGACGTATTTCGCATAGGAAGGGGCGCGCGGAAACGAGATATTGATGACCACAGATGTCACAGATGACACCGATACTCGGAGGATCGTTCCGGGTCATCGATAGATAATGACCTAGAGGGCCTTACCTGGTATCTGTGATATCTGTGACATCTGTGGTCAATGAAAGAAAAGGCTCACAAGAACCTACTTGGTCAGCACCATCAGCGCACCAATCATCAGGGACGCAAAGCCCACCGTGGCGCAGACCTTAAAGCCGTCATGCAGAGCGGTCGCCATCGTCTGGTTCTTGGCCCCAAGCGCAAGCGGCGTCAGCACCCCGATGCCGAGCAGGGCAACGACCACACCGAATCCGAAGATCACCATCATAACCCGTCTTCCCCCCTCGCACATCGCCGTCCGCCATACGCCCCCATTCTAGCACGAACAACATTTACATTCTACATCAATTTGTTGACGAATTCTGTGCTACCCCTCCACCACCAGCGTGGTGCCGAACGCCTTCCGGAACTCCTCCCCCAGCGCCTGCAGGCGGGCCACCTCATCGGCTGTCAGCGAATGCGACGTCAGCTGCAAATGGACGCCGCCCACCCGCAGCAGCACCGCCAACGCCCCTACCGCCCCGGGCTCGTAGAGCGTCATCTCCCGGGCCATCGCCGTCATCACGCCCAGCTGGCGAATCAGCACCTCGTCGCTTTCCGACAGAATCGCCCGGAACGGCGTCACCTGTTCACGCGCCCGCCCCGCGCGCTTATAGCCCGACGCTGCCGCCGTAATCAGCATCTCCCGATGGGTCAGCCCGTACAGCCGCCCATGGCAGAGTAAGTAAAACGTATGCTCCTCCTGCCCGTAGATATTGACCGACGCCCCCACCTCGGTCAGCGCCGCCGCCGCGGCCAGGCACCTGCGCCACCGGCCCCCGAGCCGGTGAATCGGCTTCAGCCCGTCAAACAGGTCGACAGCCAGCCGGACCGCCTCCCGCGACCGCACCTCATCCAGCCCGTAGGCATGGACCAGGTTGACCACGCTCTGCTCCACCACATCATCCACCAGGGGCACGGCGCGGTCCTTGAGCAGATGCCGGTAGATCAACCCGTCCCGGACGCCGGCCCCGCTGACCACCAGCTCCCGGGCGCCGCACCGGTCCATTAGCTGGGCGATCATGGCGCAGCCGCAGGCGATAATGTCGACCCGGTCCTCCGACAGGCCGGGAATCCGAGCCCGCTCGGCCAGCGACTTCCCCCGGACCAGCCGGTAGACCGCCTCCACCCGCTCCGGCGGCAGCCGGTAGTTGTGCAGCACCTCCAGCGGGTACTGCCGGTCGCGGCGGTCCATGCGGGCGATGTTGCGTACCGTGCCGCCCACGCCAACTAAGGGCAGGTTTCGCCCGCTTCGAATCCAGGGCACCGTACCCAGCAACTCGCCCAGGAAGGTCTCCAGCACCCGGTGCGCCTCAAGCCCGCCCTGCCCGCCGGGCAGAAACCGGTCGGTCAGGTTGACGGCGCCGAACGGCAGGCTGGTGGCAGCCACCACCCGGCGGCCCGCAAACCGGACCAACTCGGTCGAAGCGCCGCCCATGTCGACCAGCAGGCCATCCTGCTCCTCCAGCGTGTTCAGGGCGCCGATGAAGGCCAGTTCGGCCTCTTCCGTATCCGAGATGATCCGTAGATCGATGCCCGTCGCATCACGGATTGTCTGGATGAACGCGGGCCCGTCGGCCGCTTGGCGCACGGCGGCCGTCGCCACGGCGAGATACTGCTGCACCCCGTGCGCCCGTCCGATGCGCAGGAAATCTTGCAGCGCCGTCAGCGTCCGCTCAAGCCGCTGGGGACCGAGCGCGGCGGGCCCTGGGGGAGAGCCGGGGGAGTCCCAGCCCCCGGTCTCCGCCGCACCTAGCCCGGCCGCCAGCCGCAGCACCGCCTTGGCCGTTGCCACAATGCGGAACGCCCCCCCATCGCCCGCCCGCACCACCGCCAGGCGCAGCGAGTTGGAGCCCAGGTCGATCACCCCGATCGTCTCCGTCACGACTCCGCCCCCGCCTGCCAGACCACCTTCCGCCCGAAAGCAGGCTTCATCAGCGCGGCTTTCCGGTTGAGCAGGTCCGCCTGCGCTTGCAGGTCAATCCCCTCCACAGCCAGGGTGATCTGCTTCGGTGCCACATCCACCGCCAGCAGTCGGGCCGTCCCCGTCCGCTCATGATCCATGCCGTCGGCCAGGCGGAGCAGGGCGGCCAGCCGCAGCGCCCGCCGCCCCTCACCCCCGCCGCCCGGGGCCTTCGGCACTCGCTGCTTCCGATGTGCCCGCGCCAAATACGCCAGCACGGTCCGCTCCGGCTCGGGATATCCCCCCAGCGACGCATCCTGCAAAACCAAATACTCGCCGTGCCGATGATGCGCCCGGTAATGGACCGCGTGGCCGATATCGTGCAGCAGGGCGCCGTGCCGGAGCAACCCGGCCTCCGCCTCGCCCATGCCATGCAGGTCGGCAAGCGCTGCAAAGAGCTGCCCGGCCAGGTCGGCCACCCGCTTGCAGTGCATCTCTTCATACCGATACTTCTCGCACATGGCAAGCACCAGCGGCTCAAAGGGACCGACGTCACGACCCGGCAAGCTCATTGCCCCCTTCCAGCGCCTGCTCCACGCTGCTGCGCACCTGCTCATGAATCGCCTTCTTCGACGCGGAACCGTCCACCGTCACAAAGCCGTAGTGGTCAGCCAAGCGGTCGAAATGGACCTGCAGCAGGCCCTGATACGTCAGATGGCTGGTGAAGCGGTCGCCGGCCAGGCCCAGGTCCATGCCCGACTCCCAATAATCCAGCACCGGCGATTTGGCCAGCGCCCGGCCCAGCCGTTCCTGCGGCGTCGTTTTCAGGTAGATGACCAGGTCAGGCCTCAGCGCAAAACCATAGAGCTGCTCCAGCCACTCCGGCTCGGCGCCCCGGGCCAGATCCCGGGCCATGGCGGAGTAGATATACCGATCCGCCAGCACCACGAAGCCGGCCCGCAGGGCGGGAATCACCCGGTTCTCCAGTTGGTCAGCGAGGTCCGTGGCGTACAGCAGGCTGAGTGTCCGCCGCCCCAGCCGTGTCCCCTGCTTGGCACGGGCGATCAGCTTGCCGACCAGCGCCGAACGGCGCAGCCCGGTGACCAGCACCGGATGCCGTTGCCGCTCCAGCCACTCCTCCAGCATGGCGACCTGGGTGGACCGCCCGGCCGCGTCGGCCCCCTCGATGGCAATCAGCCGGCCGGGCCAGTCAGGCTCTTTCACCTGCGGTAGTCCCTGGCCGTAGAAGCTCCAGGTCCGGCTCATGGGGTCCCCCCTCCGTCGGCCGCCGCGGCCGCCAGGGCCGCCGGTGCAGTCACCTTGGCACCGCCGGCTGCCATCTCCGGTGCCTCGTACCCGTTCAGCATCTCCGCCACAATGGCCCGCATCTCTTCCTGCTGCACTTCGACCGACCTGGTGGCATCCAGCGTGACCAGCCCGCAGGGGCCGGCAAGGGAATCATACTGCTCCTTGATCAGGCCCTGGAACAGTCGGAACGATTCCGCCGGATCGTTCGAGAGCCCCAGGTCCATGCCCGCTTCGTGATACTTCAGCTCCGGGCGCCCGCCCAGAATCCGCTCGAGCGAGACCTCCAGGGGCGCGCAGAAATAGAAGGCCAGGTCAGGACGCACGGCGAATCCGTACGCGTTGCGCACCCAGTCCGGATCGCATCCCCGGACCACGTCGCGCGCCAACGCCGTGTAGACGTAGCGGTCCGCCAGCACCAGATACCCGGCCTGCAGGTGGGGAAGCATCAGCGTCTCGTAACGGTCGGCAAAGTCGCAGGCGTGAATCAGGCTGAAAGTCGTCGGCGTAAGCGCCTTCGCTTTCTTTGCCCGTTTGGTCGCCCCTTTGATCAGCTCCGAAGAGTTCCACTCGGTAAAGAAGACCGGGTACCCCATCGCCTCGAGCCATCGCTTCAGCAGAGCCAGTTGCGTCGACTTCCCTGAGCCGTCGCACCCCTCGACGATGATCAGCCGCCCGGGGTACGGGTGGGCAGACTCCATAAAAGCCATGTTGGGCACGCTCCACGTTCAGTCTGGCGCCTACGTCCATCAGAATATGGCCGGGCGGGCTGTCTGTTGCCAGGAACTGCTTGGCAATGTGGTGTAACGTGGCCGCCGTGAACGGTACTTACCTACAGAGACGATGAAAGGAGATAGCCATGCAGCGGCTCAAAGAGCTCTACCATCGCTACAAGGGCGGCGTATTCGGCTATCTCTACCGGATGACCGGTTCGGGGCCGGAGGCCGAAGAGCTGACTCAGGAGACCTTTTATCAGGCGCTCCTGTCGCTGCACCGCTTTCGAGGCGACGGTGCTGTGCTGACCTGGCTCCTGCGCATTGCCCGCAATGTCTATCTCAAGCGCCTGCGCAGCCTGGGGCGTGAGACGCCGGTGGAATCCGTCGGTGACATCACGCCTGACACCGACCCGGGGCCGGACCACGCCCTTGTGCAGATGGATGAACGCGGAGCTGTGCGGCGGGCGCTCGCCCGCCTGCCTGAGCAGTACCGCACCGTGCTGATTCTGCGGGAGGTCCAGGGCCTCAGCCACGCCGAGATCGGGCTGATTTTGGAGAAGAGCGAACCGACGGTGCGGGTCCTGGTCCACAGGGCCCGGCAGCGGCTCCACAGGCTTTACCTGGAGGAGGAGAATCAGTCATGAAGCAGTGTCCCGTCATTCAGGACTTGCTGCCGCTATATGTCGATGACGCCCTGAGCAGAGAGAGTTGGGTGCTGGTTGATGAGCACCTGGCGGACTGTGCAGACTGCCGACAGGCGCTGGCCGCCATGCGGGACGGCGGACCGTCTGTGGCGACGCCCATCGACCTGTCTGCGTCAGAGGAAGTCCGCTGGCTATCCCGCCTGAAGCGGCGGGTGGGCACCATCGTCGGCGTGGTTATTCTGCTGCTCGTGGCGGCGCCCTCGGTGCCTCTCATGTACCTCGGCTGGCGAGGGGAACGGGAGAAGGACAGGGCAGAGCAGGCCTACATGCAGGTGGAAAAGCGGGCGATAGAGACCATTTTGGCGACGACCCCCGACCCGTTGGCCCGCCTGCGGGCACGGGGTGTCAGCGTGACGTCTGTGGCAGCATATGACGGCCATCGACTGGCCGTCAACTACACCATGAGCGTCACCAGCCCCGCCGAAGCCGTCTACACCTTTAATTACCCTCCTGTGTCGGGGGCCCGCCTCATCGACCCTACCGATGGCAAGCTGATCGGGCGGTCCAGGGAAAGTGAGGGGCAAATCACCCCTGGGTCCCCCACCGCGGGCAAAGCGGTTTTTGACGATGTTCCGGCACTGCCCGCAGGGGCCAAGTTCCAGCTCCCGTTTCTCATGGTCTATCTCAAACCGGACCAGAATCTGAAGTGGGACGTGCACCGCCCGAGCAGGGAAAGTGAGGTTCCCATCGGTCAGCGCTTCACCACTGCTGGCGTTGAGTTTGAAATCGTGCGCATCCGGTTCACCGAGTATGACGCAGCTGAAATCGATTACCGTCAACTGACATCGGCAAGCCAGGTCGGCGTTCACCTGCTCAGCTTCCGCCTCAGCGATGGGATGGGTGGTACCTGGGGTGACGAACCTCTGCCAAATCAGTTCCCGGACCTCATGCAACCCAACCAGCACTTTAATCTGGTCACCTCGCCGAGCAAAAACTTTGTCATTGAACTGCAGCATGCTGTGCTGGCCCTGCCCGGCCCGGTCATCCCCCTGGAGATGCGGTAGGGTCGGCCCTGCCCGAGTAAATTTACTTGACATGGGCCGTTCGTTTTGGTATCAAATTAGATCAATAGCGATGATCGGGAGCTAGTAAACCATACCTGCAGTTTCAGAGAGCCGGGGGTCGGTGCGACCCGGTGCTGCGGCGGTTGAACGAGGCCAAGGAGTTGCCCTGCTGAACCGGAACATGCTTCCGGTAGGTGGGGCCGGCAGCCGCCGTTACACGGCAGTCAAGTGGACCGATAAGGTCAATCTGGGTGGTACCGCGGGAAGTAAAAGCTCCCGTCCCTGTTTAGCAGGGGCGGGAGCTTTTCTATATCTCCAGGAGGGATCTCAAGTGACCAACGTACGTGTACGCATCGCCCCCAGCCCCACCGGCAACTGCCATGTCGGAACGGCACGGACCGCTCTGTTCAACCTCCTCCTGGCGCGACAGCAAGGCGGCACCATGATCCTGCGCATTGACGACACCGACCGCCGGCGGTCGACAAAGGCTTCGGAGGAAGGCGTGTTGGAAGGGCTCCGCTGGCTCGGCCTCACCTGGGACGAGGGCCCGGAAACCGGCGGCGCCTATGGCCCCTACCGGCAGAGCGAACGGCTCGACATCTACCGCCGGCACGCCGATCAGTTGGTGGCGTCCGGCCATGCCTACCCCTGCTACTGCACCGAGGGGGAGCTCGACCAGGAGCGCAAGGCCCAGGAGGCTGCGGGGCAGCCGCCCATGTACAGCGGCAAGTGTGCGCATCTGACCGCCGATGAGCGGGCCGTGCGGGCTGCCGTCAACCCCTCCCCCACCATCCGGCTGCGAGCGCCCGAGAACGATCTCGTCTTTGACGATCTGATCCGGGGCACCATCCGCCTCGCCACCGGGCTGCTGGGCGATTTCATCATCATCAAGAGCGACGGGATGCCGACCTATAACTTCGCCACCGTTATCGACGAGCATCTGATGGGGATCAGCCACGTGCTGCGGGGCAACGAGCATATTTCGAACACGTTCCCGCAGTTGGCGGCCTACCAGGCCCTGGGCTGGACGCCGCCCCGGTTTGGCCACCTGAACCTGCAGCTCAATCCCGACCGGACCAAGATCTCCAAGAGGACCGGGGCGGTCTATGTGGGCCAGTTCCGGGAGATGGGCTACCTGCCCGAAGCGCTGATCAACTTCCTGGCCCTGCAGGGCTGGAACCCCGGCGACAACCGCGAGGTCTTCACGTTCGATGAGCTCCAGGAGGCCTTTTCGGTGGAGCGGTGCACGCAGGCGAATGCGGTCTTCGACATGCAGAAGCTGGACTGGTTGAATGCGGTGCACATGCGGCGCCTGTCGGCGGCGGAGCTTTCGCGGCGGATACTCCCCTTCATGCAGGGGGCGGGTCTGCTGCCCGCCTCGCCGGACGCGGCGGATTTGGAGAAGCTGGAGAAGGCGACGGAGCTGATTCACGAGCGCCTGAAGCGGCTGGCCGAGGCGCCTGAGCTGCTGGACTTCTACTTTGCGGAGCCCGCCCCGGCTGCGGAGGAGTTTGACCGGGCCATCTGCAGGGTGGCGGCTGAGCGGCTGGAGGCCCTACCGGCCTGGGACCATGCGTCGATCGAGCCCTGCCTGCGGGAGCTGGCGAAGGAGACCGGCAAAAAGCCGGCGGAGCTGTTCATGCCCCTCCGGCTTGCAATCAGCGGACGCCGTGTGACGCCGCCCATCTTCGAGACCCTGGTGATCCTGGGGCGTGAGACGACCTTGCGCCGGCTGCGTGCGGTGACTGAGTAGGCCCCCGCGGGTTATTGGGACGTTTTTACCGCAGATTACGCTGATTATGGGATTACGCAGATACCAGGTAAGTCTGTCCGGGCCATCCTTTTGAGGTATGACCTGGAATGACGTACCCAGTCATCTGCGTAATCCATAAATCTGCGTAATCCGCGGTAAAAGATAGAAACCCGCAGGGATCTACTTTCGCTCCGTTTTCTGCTGCTCGATCGCCTCGGCAATCTCGGTCAGCTCAGCCCAGCGGTCGAGCTTGCGTTCCAACTCTGCCTCGGCCGCTGCCTGGTCGGCCATGATCTGCTGGAGCCGCACGTAGTCGGTGGCGGCGCCCTCGGCCTGGGCCTTCAAAGCAGCCACCTTCGCCTCCAGTGCAGCGATGTCGTCCTCGATCGTTTCGAACTCCCGCTGCTCCTTAAAGGTAAACTTGAGCGCCTTCTTGCGGGGCTCTTCGGTGGGTGCGGCGGCCGTGGCCTTGGGCTGCGCTGCCGCTGCCCGGGTCGCTTCCTCCGCCTCTTCGGTCTTGCGGGTTTCAATGTACTCCGAGTACCCGCCCACATAGCGCCGAATCCGGCCTCCGCCTTCGAAGGCGAAGAGATGATCGACCACCCGGTCCAGGAAGTACCGGTCGTGCGAGACGGTAATCACCACGCCCGGGAAGTTGTCCAGGTACTCTTCCAAGATCGTCAGAGTCTGAATGTCCAGGTCGTTGGTCGGCTCGTCCAGCAGCAGCACGTTCGGCTCGGACATCAGGGTCCGCAGCAGGTAGAGCCGCCGCCGCTCGCCGCCCGACAGCTTGCCGATGGGCGTATACTGCACCCGCACCGGGAAGAGGAAGCGCTCCAACATCTGCGAAGCGCTGATGGTCCCGCCGTCGGCCGTAGCCACCACCTCGGCCACATCCCGGATATAGTCGATCACCCGCTGATCTGGATCCATATGGCCGCTCTCCTGGTCGTAGTAGGCCAGGCGGACCGTCTGCCCGATGACGATTTCGCCGGCGTCTGGCGACAGGCGGCCGGAGATCAGGTTGAGCAGCGTCGACTTACCGCTGCCGTTGGGGCCGATGACGCCCACCCGGTCACCGGGGAGCACAGTATAGGTAAAGTCCTTGATGATCGGCCGGTCGCCAAACGACTTGCCGATCTCTTTGATTTCAATGATCCGCTTGCCCAGCCGGTGCCCGCCCACGGCGATCTCCATATCGGGCCCTTTGGACTCCGGGCGGTCCTCCATAATCGCCTCGACCCGCTGGATGCGCGCCTTCTGCTTGGTAGAGCGCGCCTGGGCGCCCCGCCTGAGCCAGGCCAACTCCCGGCGCAGCAGGTTCTGCCGCTTATCTTCCCGGGCGGCGGCCATCTCTTCCCGTTCGGCCTTCTGCTCCAGGAAGGAGCCGTAGTTGCCCTGGTAGCTGTACAGCTTGCCGCCATCCAGTTCCACAATCCGGCTGACCACCCGGTCCAGGAAGTACCGGTCGTGGGTGACCAGCAGCAGGGCGCCGGTGAACCGGGCCAGGTACTCCTCGAGCCAGGCGACCGTATCGTTGTCAATGTGGTTGGTCGGCTCGTCCAGAATCAGCAGGTCGGCGGGCTGAATCAGGGCCCGGGCCATGGCGATCCGCTTCCGCTGGCCGCCGGACAGGGTGCCCACCTGCGCGCCAAAGTCGGCGATGCCCAGCCGGGTCAGAATCGACTTGGCCTGGGCTTCCAGCGACCAGAGCCCCTGGGCATCCATGCGGAGCTGCAAATCGGTCAGCCGGGCCTGGAGCCGTGTGTCGCCGGGGGCGGCGTCCAGGTCAGACAGCGTCTGCTCATACTCCCGCAGCACCCGAATCGCCGGCGAGTCACCGTGGAAAATCGCCTCCAGCACCGTGGCTGTGGGTTCAAACTGGGGCGTCTGGGCCAGGTACTCCACCGTCAGGCCCGAGCGGTAGGTAATGGTGCCCTCATCGGGCGGAACCATGCCCGCCACGGTCTGCAGCAGCGTCGACTTGCCGCTGCCGTTTACGCCAATCAGCCCAATTCGCTCGCCTTCGCCGATGCCGAAGGTCAGCTGCGTAAAGAGCCGCTTCTCTTCATAACTCTTGGAGATCGCTTCGACCGAAACGATGTTCATCGTGCCACCATCCTATCTCCCCTATATTACCTGAGGTTGACGGGCGGCGCACGGGGAGATTATGGTTGAATCGTCGCTACTCTATCTTCGGGGGTTGCACCATGCCGGTGGACAAAGCGCCGATCTGGAACCGTGACTTTACGCTGCTCTGGGTCGCCAACTTTCTGATGGCAACCTCCTTCTACTTTCTGCTGCCCACGGTGCCGCCCTTTTCGACCGACGTCCTGGGCGCCAACAAAGGACAGGTTGGCTACCTGATCGGCATCTACACAATATCGGCCCTGGCCATCCGGCCGCTGGCCGGCTACCTGCTGGACGTCGCGGGGCGGCGGGTCACATATCTCGTCGGCCTGGCACTCTTTGCGCTCATTATGTTCACGTACGGGTGGGCGCCCAGCTTCGCCTTCCTGTTGATCATCCGCTTCCTGCAGGGCCTGGGCTGGGGCACGCTGACCACCGGCGGCTCCACCGTCGCCGCCGACCTGCTGCCTCCGGTACGGCGGGGCGAAGGGCTTGGCTATTATGGCCTGACCATGTCGCTCGCCATGGCCTTCGGTCCCCTGCTGGCCACGCAGCTCCTGGGCGACGGGCAGTACACCCGCATCTTCCTGATTGCCGGTGCGATTGCCACGGCAGCGCTCCTGATGGCCCTGCTCATTCACTACCCACGGGTAGCGCCTGCGGGCAAGAAGCTCTCCTTCGACTCGTTTATCGACCGGAAGACGCTGCCCATCTCGACCATCAACCTGCTGACGATGTTCGGTTACGGCGGCATCATGAGCTTTATTACCCTGTTTGCCACCGAACGGGGCCTGGACAGCGGCCTCTTCTTCCTCTTCTATGCGGCGGCTCTCAGCCTCTCCCGGCCCTTCGCCGGGCGAATTCAGGATAAGCATGGTCCCAACATCATTCTCGGCACGGGTTTGACGTCGCTGGCGGCGGGCTTCTTCGTGCTGTCGGCGGCGCATAACCTGCCTATGTTGGTTCTGGCCTCGGTCCTCCTGGGCCTGGGCAACGGCAACGTCGGCCCGACGCTTCAGGCCATGGCGCTGGGCCTGGTGGCGCCGGAGCGCCGGGGCGTGGCCAGTTCCACGCTCTTTTCGGCCACCGACCTGGGCATCGGGCTGGGCTCTACCGTTCTGGGCTGGGTCGCCGATGCGACCTCCCTGGGCACCATGTTCACCGTCAGCGGTGCCCTGCTGGCCCTGCCCTTTGCCGTCTTCTACCTCTATGTGCGCCGGTACTACGCCGGCGAGGTGGCGAAGCTCCGGGCCGGGCGCCCGGCGTGATGCGAAAAGGCTCCCGAAGCTGCGTATGCTTCGGGAGCCTTTGATTTATGCCTTCTTCTCGCCCTCGGCTACCTGGGGTCCGGGAGGGGTCACCGCCTGACCACCGGACTGGGCGCCAGCCGCCGTGGTGGTGGTGGTGGCTGTACCAGTCTTCTCGACCTTCTTGTCACCGGTCTTGCGGGGCCGGGAAACCCGCTGCTTGGTCTTGGGACGCTTGACCGAAACGACCAGAACGGGCTGCTGCGTCCCATCTTCCATCTCAAGAATCTCCTCAACCAGCGGCAGCTTCAAGTTTCGGTCCTCCGGCCACTCCAGGGAGAATCCATGCAGACCAATCCGCATGTTGAAGGTGCCGGTCCGACGGGTATCACCCCGCTCGAACTCCGCGGCGCCAGGCTCCCCTTTCTCTGCGGCCTGCACGATTACAAGCCCCTTTGGCCGAACCGGGGTAAACTTCAGGTGCGTCACTTCACCCTCACGGAGCCGGTCAACGGCCTGGGTGGTCCTGACGTTCGCATACGTCAGGTAGTTAGGTGACAGCACAAACTCCAGTTCCAGGCTCTCAACCATATCATCCCGCGTAGCAGCCTTGCTCTCGGAAAGGGTCTTGACCAGGTACTTCTTGAGATCGTCCGAAAGGCCCACGGCGTCCCCACTCCCCGTAATGATTTAGGTATCCACAATCCATTACGTAGATCTGGGGGAGGGAGTTCTATACGCCGGGGGACTTTTGTCCACTTTTTTTGCGGTTTTTCGCTACCAAATGACGCCCGCGTTCTTGTTGTCCGTTACATAGGATTACTGGTAAATACATCCATTCTTGTTGCAGTTTTCTTATGATTACTGAGAGGCCTGTCCAGGGCTTCTGGTGCGCTGATGGTCCGTCTGTGGTCGGTTACTTACGATTACCTATCTGCATGCATGGGTCATCTACGATTACTTATCCGCATACGTGGGTTACCGAAAATCAGTTGCGCTTCACCCGGCAGTCACTTACGATTACCTATCCTCATATGTCCCCTGCTTACGATTACTGAGCTGCATAGCACCGGCAGTTCCCGCTCCGCACCTTGACTGGAATCCGCCTCGTCCTAAGGCGGGAGGGATTTCATTGAAAATACAGCATGTGTCCTGTCTTGCCACAAATCTGGACGCGATGAAGCGTTTTTACACCGGCCCCCTGCAAATGCCCCTCGTCGAAGAGGGCGCCGATCACTTCACCGTCCAGGTCGGCGCTTCGGCCCTGACCTACCGCCGCACCGAGCAGCCGGCCTTCTACCACCTGGCCTTTCTCCTCGCCCCCGAGGCGTTCGAAGGGATGAAGGCCCGTCTGGCCCAGGCCCCTGGCCTCCTGGCCGATACGGATGGCGCCACCCTGTTCACCTCGGGCCAGTGGAAGGCCAACCACTTTTACTTTGAGGACCCCGACCGGAACATTCTCGAGATCCTCGGGACCACCGCCGGCGAAGCGACCGCAGCGCCCTGGGCCCGGGTCGGCGAAGTGGGGTTGCCTGTCCCGAACCTGCGCCAGTTCATCACCCGGATTGCCCACTTGGTTCCCACCGAGCTGCCGGGCGAATCTGAGACCTTCCAGTTCTACGGCAACGCCCATGGGGTGCTTGTGCTAGTCAGGGAAAACCGCCCCTGGTTCCCGACGGACCGCGGTGCCACCGCACACGACATTGAGGTCGTCCTCGAAGGCGCGGAGGAAGGCGCAGTGCAGGTGGGGCCGGTAACGCTCAGAAGCACCGCCGGTGCGTAACTATATCGGCTGGTCCTTCGTTACGCTGTTCAGTAAGGTACAGACGGAGGAGAGACCCATGCTTCGCAACGCCCTGCTGACCGCGGCCCTGATCCTGACCCTCGCCATTTCCGGGTGCACGGGCAAGCCCGCCGCCACCACGCCCATAGACCCACCCAAGGCGCCTGAGCCGGCCCCGACCGCCCCCACCACCCCGGTGGACACCACAACGCCCACAACCCCTGCCACGCCACAGGCGCCTGCAGGGGCATCCCAGGTCTCCAGCACCATCAGCGTGCCAGACGAGCCCTGGATCACAGCCCCGGCTGGTGTCACTGCGCTGCCCCGGTCCATCCAGATCAAGTTCTCGGGGCCGGTGGACAAGGCCTCGGTCGAAGCGCAGCTGAAGACCGTGTTTCAGGAATACCCCGTAAGCCCCGCCTGGCAGGGCGACCAGGAAGTTCGCCTGAGCTTCAGCCTCGGCTGTATGAACTTCAAGATTGGCGTGGCCGGTGCAAAGGACGCCCAGGGCAAAGAGCTTGACCCCGCCCTCAATCCGGTGCTGGACCTGCACATGCCCTGCCACGGCGACGGTGTGGTGGTCATCAATCTCTCGGGCAAGGAACGCCCGGATATCCCCATCGGTACCGTGATCCTGGACACCGACCCCAACTCGGGCTGGCTCCTGGCCCGCAACGGGACGATCTACTTCCTGATCGCCTCCGACTCCAAGACCAAGAAGCCTTTGGTCCGTTCCGATTCCGGCATCTGGGGCCGCTTCCTGCCCGATGGCAAGATCCTCCTTGGCGACGGCAAAGCCCTAAGGGTCGTCAGCCAGCACGGCGAAGTGCAGCGAACGATCGAACTCAAGGAGCGGCCGGTGAACGGCGCCATCGCACCGGACGGTAAGTCGGCCGCCATCCTTCTCCAACAGGGCGCCGTTCTGCTCAACCTGACAACCTGGGAGACCAAGCCGATCAACGAAAAGGCGTCCTTTGACCGTGAAGCCGGCCTCAACTGGGGCGGCGACACGCTGCTGATCATGCCGAGGCAGGGCAAGCCCCATTTCACGCTCAACCTGAAAACGGGCGACATCAACTTCCCCACCGGCGTCCCGCAGATCTACTCGCCCAACGGCCAGTGGGTGATCGATCCCGATAAGGGCGGCGTCTTCGCCACCACCGGCGAGCGCATCTTCGATCTGACAGACAAGCTGGAGGCCGGGAAGGAGCCTTACGCCATCTGGGCGCCCGACAGCCACCACGTCTTCTTCCCCGGCGGCCAGGTGATCAACATCACCACCGGTAAGGAGGTCGCCGCCTTCACCAACGAGTTCCCCGACTGCAAACCCTACCCGTGGGGCCTCGGCAAGGCCGGCGCCGACCTGATTGCCACCTACGTCGTCCCCTGCCACTAATGGGCCGACGTCAGCTTCAGGCCGACGATGCCCGACAGGATCAGGACCATGCAGAGCACCCGGACAAGCTCCCGGGACTCGCCGAAGAAGAAGATGCCCACCAGCACCGAGCCGACTGCCCCGATGCCGGTCCAGACGCCATAGGCGGTGCCAAGGGGGAGCGTCTTCATCGCCTGGCTGAGCAGGCCGAAACTGGCCAGCATCAGCACCACCATCGCCACCGTTGGCCAGAGCCGGGTGAACCCTTCCGAAAACTTCATGGCCGTGGCCCAGGCGACTTCGAGCAACCCTGCAATCACGAGATAGACCCATGCCATACAACAACATCCTCCTCATAGTGAAAGCCCGGGAGATACCACATTGGTGATATCTCCCGGGCTTTTGTCCCTCCGTGTTCCGCAGCCGCGCTGCGTGTTTTCTCTCGGACCAGACCGGCGGGGCGCCCCGCCGCGGAACCCTAGAAAACGTTCGCCCTCACTATACACGAGGTAGGCCGCAGGCGCAAGCACCTCCATCGCCTGCACCACGTCAAACGCCGTCGAACTTCGTCGACGGCTTCCCACTTCACATCGCACACACGTTTGGTAGAATATGGGTAAGTGGTCGCCGCCCCCCAGAAAGGAGGGTGGTGTCGCTGAAACTGATCTTTGACCTGACAATGCAGGAGTTCCTTGCTCTCTTCTACCTGTTCTTCGTCTGTTCACGGCGTAATCACAGATAACTGACAGCTAAGAACACAGCCACCACATAGCAGTCATTCCGGGGGCGGTTCCCACTGCTATTCATGGTGCCCCATATTCCGCCCCTCTATGCGCCAGCCCGGGACGTTGCCATAGATCCCCGTTCCTGCTATGTTGAAATTATCTTCCATTCGCAGGAGGCGTCCGCGTATGCCGCTCGTATTTACCTGCATTGCCCCCCATGGCAGCCAGGTTCTGCCCGAATTCGCCGCCGGCCCCGACGATGCCCCCGCCACCCGCACCGCCATGCTCGACCTGGGCCGCCGCATGGAAAGCGCCCGCCCTGACACCATCGTCCTGCTCACGCCCCACGGCATCCGCATCGATGGCATGATGTGCATCTCCGTCTCCACCCGGGCCGAGGGCGACCTGGGCCGCGGCGTCACCGTTGACTTCGAGGTAGACCAGCCCCTGGCCCAGGCCATCGCTGCCCGCAGCGAGTTGGCAGGGGTGCCCGTCGCCCGCTGCATCTACGGGGCCAGCGCCGGGCCGTCCTGCTGCATTCCCCTGGACTGGGGCGCCATCATCCCCCTGCGGTTCATGGGTCACAGCTTTGCACCCAAGCCCCGGGTCGTGGTAATCTGCCCGAGCCGTGCGCTCTCCCGGGAGCAGATGGTCACCTTTGGCCGGGCCATCGCCGAGGCGGCCGCCGAATCGGGTCAGCGTGTCGCCTTGATTGCGAGCGCCGACCAGGCCCATGCCCACGCTGCTGACGGGCCGTACGGACTGGACCCAGCCGCCGCCGAGTACGACCGGCAGATGTGCCACGCGGTGGAGCAGCAGGATCTGCTGAGCCTGCTGCAGACAGATGCCACGCTGGTGGAGAACGCCAAGCCCGACAGCCTGTGGCAGATGCTGATTCTGGCCGGCGCCCTCCAGGTGCAGCCCATGTTCGGTGAACTGCTCTCCTACGAGCTGCCGTCCTACTTTGGCATGATGTGCGCCGCCTACACCCCGCGGTAGGGTGGCCTTGGAAGAAGAGCGAACTTCGGGCGACTTAACCCCATGAGAGGTTAGGTCGCCTTTTCGTCGTAGGAGTAAAAACGCCGTCGAACTTAGTCGACGGCTTCCACCTTCACATCGCACACATGTTTGGTAGAATTTAGGTAGGAGGTCGCCCCAACGGCTGTCCCATGCATGCCCCGAACCATGTCCGGCCCATGCAGGAGCGGAATCTCTCACCCAAGCACTGGCATCTTCTGCCACTCATACAAAGGAAGCACAGGTCCCCCATACAACATGAGAGGTGCAACAACGCTGTGAGGTCACGCTTCCTTTGGTTCACAATGGCCGTGCTCCTGCTTTTCAGCGCCGGTTGCTCGGCAAAGCAGCCCGGTGCCTCCACCCAGCCCGGTGCCACCCCCGTCGAACTGCTCAACGTCTCCTACGACCCCACCCGTGAGTTCTACCAGGCCTTCAACGCCGCTTTCGCCGCCCAGTACGAGGCCAAAACGGGCCGCAAGGTAACCGTCAAGCAGTCGCATGGCGGCTCCGGCAAGCAGGCCCGGTCGGTCATCGACGGCCTGGAGGCCGACGTGGTCACCCTGGCCCTCGCCTACGACATTGACGCCATCGCCGAGGCCGGCTTGCTGCCTGCCGGCTGGCAGAAGCGCATGGCCAGTAACAGCGCCCCTTACACCTCCACCATCGTCTTTCTGGTGCGCAAGGGGAACCCAAAAGGAATCAAGGACTGGGATGACCTGATCAAACCGGGCGTTTCGGTCATCACGCCCAATCCAAAAACCTCTGGCGGCGCCCGCTGGAACTACCTGGCGGCCTGGGGCTTCGCCCTGCGCAAGCACGGCGGCGATGCCGCCAAAGCCAAGGAGTTCGTAGGTGCCCTGCTCAAGAACGTCCCCGTGCTCGACTCGGGCGCCCGTGCTTCCACCACCACCTTTGTCGAGCGGCAGATCGGCGATGTGCTCGTCTCCTGGGAGAACGAGGCCTTCCTTGCCCTCAACGAGCTGGGCAAGGACCAGTTCGAAATCGTGGTGCCCTCGGTCAGCATCCTCGCAGAGCCGCCGGTGGCGGTAATCGACAAGGTTGCCGCCAAACGAAACACGGCCGAGGTGGCCCAGGCGTATCTTGACTACCTCTACAGCGAAGACGGCCAGGAGCTGGCGGCCAAACACTACTTCCGCCCCCGCATGGCATCGGTCGCGGCCAAGTACGCGTCAGCGTTCCCGCAGGTTGAGCTCTTCACGGTCGATGAGCTGTTCGGCGGCTGGCAGCAGGCACAAAAGGAGCATTTCAGCGACGGCGGTACCTTTGACCAGATCTACCAGCACGGCCGCTGAGGCCGTGCGCCCCTATCCCATGCTGGAAAGGAGCCGTCACCATGGGAGCACGCCCCAAGCGGATTCTCCCCGGCTTCGGCCTCTCCCTTGGCTTCACGCTGCTCTACCTGAGCCTGCTGGTGCTGATTCCGCTCTCTGGCCTGGTCCTCAAAACGATGACCCTCTCCTGGGACCAGTTCCTGGACACGGTCACGGCGCCCCGTGTGCTCGCGGCCTATCGGCTCAGCTTCCTGGCGGCGGCGGCCGCGGCCACCATCAACGCCGTCTTTGGCCTGCTGGTCGCCTGGGTGCTGGTCCGCTACCCCTTCCCGGGGCGGGCCCTGGTCGACGGTCTGGTCGACCTGCCTTTCGCCCTTCCCACAGCGGTGGGCGGCCTCGCCCTGACGGCTGTTTACGCCGGCAACGGCTGGATGGGCCGGTTTCTGGAGGCGCATGGCCTGAAGGTCGTCTTTACACCGCTGGGCATCGTTGTGGCGCTTACCTTCATCGGCCTGCCCTTCGTGGTGCGTACTGTCCAGCCGGTCCTGCAGGAGCTGAGCAGCGAGGTGGAGGAAGCGGCCGCTACGCTGGGGGCCACCCGCTGGCAGACGCTGATGCGGGTAACGCTGCCCGGCGTGGCGCCCGCAGTCCTGACCGGCTTCGCCCTTGCCTTCGCCCGGGCCCTGGGCGAATACGGCTCGGTCATTTTCATTGCCGGCAACATGCCCATGCAGACCGAAATCACGCCCCTGCTGATCATGAGCAAACTGGAGCAGTTTGACTATGCTGGTGCAACAGCCATCGCCGTGGTGATGCTTGCGGCCTCCTTCCTGCTCCTGTTCACCATCAACCTGATTCAATGGCGGTCCCAACGCCACCAGACTATGCCGTGAGGTGATGGCCATGGCCGGGCATGGGGGCCGGTCCGCAGCAGTCAGTGCAGCAGCACCCCGGGTCAGCACAGAACCGCTGGCGGTCCGCTGTCTGCTGATCGGGCTGGCCCTGGCCTTCCTGTTCCTGTTTCTGATCGCCCCTGTGCTGATGGTCTTCACCCAGGCGTTGGGGAAGGGGTTTGCCGCATACCTGCAGGCGGTCACCGACCCAGAAGCCATGGCTGCCCTCCGGCTTACGCTGGTTGTGGCCGCAGTTGTGGTGCCGGTTAACCTGCTCTTTGGCCTGGCGGCAGCCTGGTCCATCGCCAAGTTCAACTTCCCGGGCAAGAATCTGCTCATTACCCTGATCGATCTGCCCTTCGCCATCTCCCCCGTCGTCTCGGGTCTGATTTTCGTGCTCCTCCTCGGTGCGCGGGGCCTGGCAGGCCCCTGGCTCGAGGCGGCGGGCTGGAAGGTCATCTTTTCCGTACCGGGGATCATGATCTCCACCCTCTTTGTTACGGCGCCTTTCATCGCCCGTGAGCTGATCCCCCTCATGCAGGCCCAGGGCGCCGAGGAAGAAGAAGCGGCAATTACGCTGGGCGCCGGCGGCTGGCAGACCTTCTGGCGGGTCACCCTGCCCAATATCAAATGGGGCCTGCTGTACGGCGTCATTCTCTGCAACGCCCGGGCCATGGGCGAATTCGGCGCCGTGTCTGTCGTTTCGGGTCATATCCGGGGCGTGACCAACACGCTCCCGCTCCACGTGGAGATTCTCTACAACGAGTACAACTTCACGGGCGCCTTCGCTGTATCATCCCTGCTGGCGCTGCTTGCGCTCGTGACGTTGATCGCCAAAAGCCTGGTGGAATGGCGTTCGAACCACAATCCCCCCGACCGGAGAGAAGAGAGATGAGCATACAGGTCCAGAACGTGGTGAAGCGCTTCGGGTCCTTCTCGGCGCTCCATGACGTCAGTCTGGAGATTCCCGACGGCAAGTTGATCGCCTTGCTGGGCCCATCGGGCTCCGGCAAGACCACACTGCTGCGGGTGATCGCCGGCCTGGAGGCGCACGACAGCGGTACCGTTCTGTTCGACGGCCGCAATGCGGCCTATCGGCACCCGCGGGATCGCCGGGTCGGCTTTGTCTTCCAGCACTATGCCCTCTTCCAGCACAGCACCGTCTTTGAGAATATCGCTTTCGGCCTGCGTGTGCGGCCCCGGCCGGTGCGTCCGGCGGAGGAGGAGATTGGGCGCCGGGTCCAGGAGATGCTTGATCTGGTTCAGCTCAATGGGCTGGCCGACCGTTACCCAACCCAGCTTTCGGGCGGTCAGCGGCAACGCGTGGCGTTGGCCCGGGCCCTGGCCATAGAGCCGCGCATCCTGTTGCTCGACGAGCCCTTCGGCGCCCTCGATGCCAAGGTCCGTGAAGAGCTGCGCCGCTGGCTCCGCCGGCTCCACGAGCAGATGGAGATCACCACGATCCTGGTCACCCATGACCAGGAGGAGGCCCTGGAAGTGGCCGACCAGGTGGTCATTATGAACCGTGGCCGCATCGAGCAGGTGGGCACACCGGAAGAGGTGTACGAGAGCCCGATCAACCCCTTCGTCTACAACTTCCTGGGGACGGTCAATATCTTCCGGGGCCGCCTGACAGACGGAAAGCTCCAGGTGGGCGAGCTGCAACTGGAGGCACCGGAGCATTCGGGCGCCGGCCAGGAGCATGCCTTTGGCTGCGTCCGGCCCCATGACCTGGTCGTCTCCCGTGACGGACACGGCATGCCCGTGCTGGTCAAGAACGTCCATGTGATCGGCCCGTGGGTCCGGCTGGAACTGCGGCGCCGCGACACCGGCGAGCCGCTCGAGGCGGAACTGCCCAAGGATTCGTATCAGGATCTGGGCGTGAATGTCGATGAGTTGGTCTTTGTGACGCCCCGCAAGTTCCGGGTCTTCCTGGACGGCCAGGTCGGGTGACAAAGCAGGAAGAGCAGGGCGCTGACCGATCAGCCTCCCTGCTCTTCTTCTCATGCTCATCCTTGGCGTTAGTTGACGTAACCTCCGGGCCTTACTGCACATAACGTGAAATGTGCAAGCGGGACCGGAGGTGGATACGCGACAGATGGAACGTCTGGTCTTGGTGGCGCTAATCGGGTTCATCGCCCAGATGGTCGATGGCTCGATGGGCATGGCTTATGGGGTAACCTCCTCCTCCCTGCTCATTTTGGCTGGCTTTTCGCCGGCTTCGGCGTCGGCCTCCTTACACCTTGCCGAGGTTGCCACCACCATGGCATCGGGCATCTCGCATCGGAAGATGGGAAACGTGGACCGGCGGGTCGCCTGGGCGCTGGCCATACCGGGTGCGATTGGCGGCTTTACCGGCGCCGTCTTCCTGGGCTCCGCCGCAGGCGAGTATATCAAACCGGTGGTTTCGCTGATTCTACTGACTCTGGGTGCATCCATTCTCTACCGCTTCTCACGCCCCCGGCTCTCGCTGGTGGGCAAAGCACCAACGCTCTCCCGCAAGTTTATGATGCCGCTGGGGCTCATCGCAGGGCTCTGCGATGCCATCGGCGGCGGCGGCTGGGGCCCCATTGTTACCACCACGCTGCTGACCAAGTCCGAAGCACCGCCCAAAACCATCGTCGGCTCGGTCAGCATCAGTGAAACGGCCGTAGCGATCTCCGCCACAGTCGGCTTCCTGCTGGTGGCGGGGTGGGAGGCGTTCAGTCTGCCCTGGGTGCTGGCCCTCATGGCCGGCGGCGTGCTCGCCGCACCGTTGGCGGCCTGGCTGGTCGGCCGGTTTTCCCGGAACGTACTGGGCGTTATGGTAGGTGGCGTCATCCTGCTGACCAACCTGCGCACCCTGATTCGGGTCGCTTCGTTGGGCACAACGGCCGCCGTGCTCCTGTACGGAGCTGTCATGCTCGCAACGGTCATCGCCTTCTTGCGAGTCCGGTACACAGCAAGACGCACTGCCGCGCCCGCCGGGCCCAAGCCGGCGGAAGGCGGAGAGGTCGAGTTCGAAGCGCAGGTCGCCAATATGGACGACTAGATGCAAAAAGGCGCCCTCCGGTCTGGCACGGAGGGCGCCTTGCTCATCATATTCAGTTGCCGAACCCATACCGGGCCAGGATCTGCCGCCCCTTCTCCGAAGCCAGGTAGTCGGCAAACGCCTTCGCCTCCACCCCGTGCCGGGAATCCTTCAGCACGGCCATGGGGTAGACCACGGGCGGATGGGAGCCGGCCGGCGCTTCCGCCAGCACGACCACCTTCTGGGATACCGCAGCGTCCGTGGCATAGACGATGCCGGCCTCCACCTCGCCCGACTCGACGAAGTTCAGCACCTGGCGCACGTCTTCGCCCAGGACGAGCCGTGTCTGCACGGCGGACCATAGGTTCAGGTTCTCCAGCACGGTCTTGCCGTATTGGCCGGCGGGCACATGGGCCGGATTCGCAACCGCGATGCGCTTGACCTGGTCCGAGGCCAGGTCGGTCCACGTGTTAACCACGGCTGCGGCCGTCTTGCCGCGAATCAGCACCACCTTGTTGGCAGCCAGGGTGCGCACGGCCGACTGCTCCACCAGGCCCTTCTGGACGAGATCTTCCATGGGCGCCGCCCCGGCGGCGATGAACAGGTCCGCCGGAGCGCCCTGTGCGATTTGGTGCGCCAGCGCCCCGGAGGAACCGAAGTTGAACTTGACTTTGACGCCGGACTGTTCGGACGCAAACGCCTTCTGCATCTCCGAAAGGGCGTCTGTCATGGAGGCAGCGGCGGAGACGATGATCTCAACCGGTGCTCCTTCGGGCGGCCTGGCTCCGGTAGAGCAGGCGGTGAGTATCAGCGCCAGCGCAAGGGTGAGGGTTGCATATAGCCGTCGATGCAAGCGGGCAGCCTCCTCGTTCATATGGGCAGCTTCGCCTGGTGCGGGCGGGTCAGCCGCTTCAGCACCGCCTGATAATGCCGCCGGCCTGCGGCCAGGGTACATTCCATCATGGGCGGCCCGACGTACTCGTTATTCACCCGGACCTGGAGGGTGCCCACGCCGTGGAGGATAAGCTCGGCCCGCAGGCGCCAGCCCGCGACCATGGTTTCGTGGCACATGACAACGCCGGGCGGCAGGTTCTCGTACTGCCGGACCCATTTTGCTCTTGCACGGCCCACGGTCTGTCACCCCCCGGCATCGCATGTGACTTCCTTCACGCACTGAGATTGGACACTTCTCCCTGATTACCCTTCGAGCAGGAAAAAGCGGCAAATCTTTCGCCACGTCGCTCACCACCGCGCCCTGTGGTCCTCCGCCCAGCCGACCATGTCGCTTACGTCAATCCGCTCACCATCATCGGTGACAAATGACCCGCTGTACCGCCCGATCATCTGGTGCACTTCGGAGCGGACCACCAGCATGTTGGTCTTGGCCACCCGCTCAAAGAACGGGGTGAAGGTCAAATCGACCCGATCGCTTCCCGCAGACTGCACCCGCCACGGGCGTTTGAAGTCGCGGCGGTCGTACGCAAACTTGACCGTTTCGCCCAGTTTGCTCAGCCGGCCGTCCACCAGCACGGCGTTTTCGGTATAGCCTGTCCCGTCCGTCCACTGGCCGCCCAGGTTGACGCCCACGGTCCGCCCGGCCTGGCGCCCGGAAAAGGCGCCCCAGTTCCAGGTGCTTCGGTACGGCCAGATTCCCCGGCCGTAGTCCAGGCAGGCAAAGCCGTCCAGTGCGATCGCCTCGGTACCCAGTTCCACCAGCCCGATCGCCGGCAGGCAGAGTTGCTTAGACGTGAACTGGAACCGCCGCTCGCTCCAGGGGATGACGACGTTCATGGTCTCCAGTCCTGCCGGGCGGGCAATGGAGAGCGAGGCCCGCAGCGGCGAAGCCCCAAACTGGGGGCAGTCCACTTCGATGCGCGTCCGCTCCCCCTCGTCATCGACCGAACAGGTCAGTTCCTGACTGCGAAAGCTGATCTGCCCCATCACAGTCGGCGGCAGGTCGATCCCCTTGGAGCTGATCACCGTTTTCTCATAGAACCGCCCGGTCGCGTACTCCAAGAAGTAGACGAAGACCACGCGCGAGTAGTCGATGTCGGACAGCGTGACGGAAAAGAGATGCTGGTCGGTGGTGATGCACCAGTAGTTCCAGCGCTTCTTCCGCAGCCAGGCTCCCCGTAGGTTGCAGGTGTGCAGGGGACGGCGCGACCAGCCCACGGCAGCAGGGCTGAGCCTGCCCCGCCCGTCGCACAGGGCCACCGGCTGGGTCAGTTCCCGTTCTGTCGCCATCTTGCATCGACGCTCCTTTCGCATGGGGCCGCGGGGCATGGACCAATCAGGCCCGTCCTGCTCCAGCGGCCATCGGCTGACTTTGCTTCGTTCACGCAAGACTTAGGCCCGACCGGGCGATTTCCCTGCCTCCCCCGGCCCTGCAAGCGAAAAGCGCTGACGACCGTGGTCTACACCCTCTTGCTGATAGAACTGGTCAGAGAGGCTATGGCAAGAGTGATCTTCTACGCCATTGGCGTTCTGATCGCCATCAGCTAGACTTATTCAATGCGGGGGTGTTGCAGCCCCGACGAGTGCCCACCCGTGCTCGGTTGTAGATCAACACTCGGAGGCGATCGGCATGTTTGACCTGGAGCGGGCCGCTGATATGTTGGCGAACGTAAAGCCCGTGCGCGTGGAGACCGCTCTCTGCACGCAGGCCCGTTCCGGCCGGTCGAAATGCCGCGCCTGTGTGGATATTTGCCCGGCCGGGGCCGTCAGCCTCGGCCGCGGCCCTGTGGTCACGGACGCCTGCACCGCCTGCGGCCTCTGCGCCGCTGCCTGCCGGACGGGGGCGCTCCGCATGGAGACGCCGTCGGACGTGGCGCTGCTGACCGAGGCCCGGAAAGCCCAGGGCGATCCGCTGGTGGTGGCCTGCGCCGCCCAGGCGGGGCAGCTCAGGCTGCGGGAGCGGCTGGTTACGGTGCCCTGCATCGGGGCGGTTACCACGGAGGTGCTGGTGGGCATGCTGGCCGGCGGACACAGCCGGATTCTGCTCTGGCGCCCGGCGGCCTGCGAGAGCTGCGTCAACCGGGCCGGCATGGAGCGAATGGACCTTGCTGCCCTGGAGGAGCTTTACCCGGGGGCGGTTGGCTTTGCGGCCTCGGCCGCAGACGTGCAGGCGCCGGGCGATGTGGCATCGGGCGGTCGGGCCGGCGCCGAAGGAGCCTCCTTCGACCAGGACCTTGCCAACCAGGACCGCCGTGCCTTCCTTGGCAGCGCTTTCAAGAGCGGCGGCAGCCTGATTCAGGCCCTGCTCGGCGACTGGGTGGCCAAGAAGCCGGCGCCTCCGGCGCCCACGCTGTACGAGGTGCAGGGCACGCCCCGGCGCCGCCAGATTCTGCGGGATGCGTTTGCCGCGAAGGCCCCCGCCCCGGGCGCCCGGCTGCCCGAGTGGGCGGTGAGTCCGAGCTCCGCCTGCACGCTCTGCCCGGTCTGCACCAAGCTCTGTCCCTCCGGTGCGCTGCAGGTGGCGGCGGGTGGCGAGCACGCCGAACTGAACTGGCAGGCCAGCCGCTGCACCGACTGCGGCCTTTGCCGTGAAATCTGCCCGGTGGGCGCCATGGGCCGGGGCGAGCAAATGACGGCCGCCCGGTTCCAGGCCGAGGCGCCAGAACAGCTGATGACCGGCAGCCAGGAAACCTGCGCCTGCGGCACCAAGTTCTATCGGACCCCCGGCGGGCCGGATCGCTGCTTTGCCTGTCGCATGCGTGGCTAGTATTAATACCTTTCGACGAGAGCCAACCGCTGAGCGATTGGCTCTTTCTGTCTATTCCTTTCAGTACGCTAACTGGTCCCATAGCGAATGGAGGAAAGCTGACGGACATGTTATCCTTGTAACAAGCCACGAATCGACATTATACGACAAATCGGAAGGCAGGGAATCAAGGCATGAATGAGCGACAGCCGGGCGCCGGTACCTTTCGTGTCACCTGCCCTCACAACTGCTACGATACCTGCGGCATGATCGTCACGGTTGAAGGCGGCATTGTGCGCCGGATCGAGGGTGACCCGGACCATCCCCATTCAGCTGGCCGGCTCTGCGCCAAGGGGTACAGCTACGTTGACCGCGTCTACGCCACCGACCGGCTCCGCCACCCGATGCTGCAAAGCCCCAAGGGCTCGGGCCAATGGCGCCGCATGACCTGGGACGAGGCGCTGAGCCGCATCGCCGACAAACTGCTCGATGTGTACGACCGGCATGGGTCGTTGCTGCCTGTCTGTCTCTACCGGGGCAGCGGGAACCTGGGCGTGCTGCACGAAGCGCCGGACGCCATGTTCCGGGCGATGGGGCCGCACACAGTGGCGGTCAACCAGCTCTGCATGGCCGCCGGCGCCGCGGCCCAGGCGTACGATTTCGGCGGCATGGCCACCTCCGACCCCCGCCAGATGCTGCAGTCCAAGACGTTGCTCCTGTGGGGCGTCAACCCCGCCTGGACCGCTCCGCACCAAATGAACCTGATTATGCAGGCCCAGGACCAGGGCACCTCGGTGATTGTGATCGACCCGGTGGCCACGGCGACGGCCTCCCGGGCTGACTTGCACGTGGCGCCCCGACCCGCGACGGACGGGGCGCTTGCCTTGGGCATGGCCCGGTGCATCCTCGATGAAGGGCTGTACGACCAGGCCTTCCTGGCGGACCACGTCAAAGGCTGGGATGAGTTTGCTGCCTACCTGCGCCGCGACATCTCCCTAGAGTGGGCGGCGGCGGAGACGGGCCTCCCGCCCGAGGCGATTCGCGAGATCGCCCTGGCCTACGCCACGGGCGGGCCGGCGATGATCTGGGTGGGCTATGGCATGCAGCGGCACGCCAACGGCGGCCAGAGCGTGCGGGCCATTGACGCCCTGGCCGCCATGACCGGCCAGGTGGGGCGCCCGGGCACGGGAGTCCAGTACGGCCAGATGAATACCTGGGTCTTCGGCAACCATCTGCGTTCGTACCGCGGCGCCTCGGGCCGCCCCTATACCGGTCCCGATGCGGTAGACGGCAACCGCACGGTCACCATGGGGGCCATCGGGCAGACGCTGCCGGCCTTTGCGGATCCCCCCGTAGAGGTGCTCTGGGTGACGGGCGGCAACCCGGCCCGCCAGGAGCCGGACTCCCTCAGCGTCCGCCGCCTGCTCCGAGACCTGGACCTGGTGGTCGTGGTCGACCAGTTCATGACCGATACCGCCCGGGAGGCGGACATTGTGCTGCCTACCACCACCCACCTGGGCAACTGGGACCTGCACGCCAGCTACTGGCATCACTACATTTCGCTTACCGAGCGGGCGGTCGTCCCGCCCTTTGAGGCCCGCAGTGACCTGAGCATCGCCTGGGCGCTGTCGGCCAAGTTGGCCGAGCTTCGGCCCGGGTTCTGTGTATTTCCGACGGAGGGCGATGAGCAGGACTGGGTCGAGCGGGAGCTGAAGGCCGGCGGGTTCGACGTTGGGACCGTGGAGACGCTGCGCCGGGGCCCGGTGCGGGCGCCCATCCCCGAGGTGGCCTGGGAGTCCCTGCGCTTTGCCACCCCTTCCGGCCGCATCGAGCTGGCCTCAGACGTGGCGGAGGCCGACGGCCTGCCCCGGCTGCCCGTCTACATGGGCACACCCCTGGCGCCCGGCGAGTACCCCTTGCGCCTGCTGACGCCGCATCCTGCCGAGAGCCTCCACTCGCAGTTCCACGTTCGGAGCTGGAACCTGCGCAACTCGCCCACGCCCCTGGCGGAAGTCCACCCGGAACTGGCATCACGCCTGGGCCTGTCCGACGGAGACCTGGCCCGCATTTACAACGACCGTGGCGAACTGCGCCTGCCGGTGCGGGTCACCCGGAACGTACCCCCCGACACCGTCGTCGCGTACGAAGCCTTTTACCCGGACCAGGCCTACAGCGTCAACGACCTGACGGCCCCCGCTTCGGAAGGCGACGGCGCCTTCCCCGGCGTTGCGTATGGCGATTGCTTCGTGGCAGTCGCACCACTGGACAGGAGGGAGTAACCATGCAGCATCAGCTCGGATTTCACCACAACATGGGTCGTTGCACGGGCTGCCGCTCCTGCCTGATGGCCTGCCGCAACGAACACCGCCTGGAGCCCGGACTTCAGTGGCGTGAGGTCTTTCCCTTCCGGGAAGACCCCGACGCGCCGGGCCGCCATTTCCTCTCGATCGCCTGCAACCATTGCGAAGCGCCCGAGTGCCTGCGGGTCTGCCCGTCGGGCGCCTACCTGAAGCGGCCGGACGGCATCGTGATGCAGGACCCCGACCGGTGCACAGGCTGCAAGCTCTGCACCATGGCCTGCCCATATGGCGCGCCTCGCTACCAGCCCCGCCTGCGCAAGACGTCCAAGTGCGACTTCTGCGCCGAGCGTCTGGCCGAAGGCCGTGAGCCGGCCTGCGTGGCCGCCTGCCCGACCGGCGCTCTGACCATGATCGACCTGAGCACCGCCGACCGGCCGGGCACGGTCAGCACGGTGCCCGGCTTCCCCAGCAGCGACATTACGATCCCGTCCGTGCGCTTTACGGTGCCCGTTCCACGCCGGTCGCTAAGGGGGAATTGAGGTGCATGAGCAGGCAGCCTGGTTTGAAGCCGTCTTCGAGGCGGCCGGACTGGGCATTATTTTGCTGGGTCCGGACTGCATTGTGCGGGCTGCGAACAGGGCCGCCGAGGCGCTCTCGGGCTGGAGTCGCAGCGAGCTGATCGGGGAATTCGCCTGTTCGGAACTGCTCGCTGCCCCTGAAGGTGCCGATGGGGAGAACCCCTACGCCGGCCCTCACGGCTGCGCGGGCCTCTGTCCATACAGCGCCCGGCCGGCCGCGCCCGCCGAATCGGAGATGATGCCAGCCATGCTGCGGCACAAGTCCGGGCAGGCGGTTCCTATTATGGCCAGCGTGGCGCAACTGCGGGGCAGCCCGACCGAAGGCTTCGCCCTGCTCTTCTGGGACATAACCGAGCGCCTCCAGCTGGAGGCGGAGTCCGCCCTGCGCCGGCGCCAGGCGGAAGGACTTCATGCCATCAGCCGGGAAATCGGTGCAATCAGTGACTTCAAGCACGGCCTGGACGCTGCGCTGGATAGGGCCAGGCTGCTCTTTGGCATGGATCTGATCGCCTGGGGCATGCTGGATGAGAGCTCCGGGCGCCTCACCTGGAGCGTCGCCCATGGCGCCGGAAGCCAGCGCCTATGCGGCAGCGAGATGCAGGTGAACGGCACGGTGATGGGCCGGGTTCTGCTGTCAAACCGCCCCTTTGTCACCCAAAACCTGGCCGGCCAGGGGGGCGCCCTGTTTGACGCCCCGCCTATGCAGACCGGCCTGGCCGTGCCGCTCCAGGTGCGGGAGAACGTACTGGCCGTCCTCCTCTGCGCCTCCGCTGAAGCTGTCAGCCTGACCGATGAAGATGTCATGCTGCTCACCCACCTCGGCACCTGCCTGGCCACAGCCGTGGAGAACGCCGAACTGCTGGCCCGCATGCAGCATCTTGCCATGCTGGAAGAGCGCCAGCGCCTGGCCCGGGAGATGCACGACAGCCTGGCGCAGACGCTCACCTACCTGGGCGTGCGCAACCAAATCATCACTCGGCTGGCGGAACGGGGCGACACGGAGGGAATCCTCCGGGAGACGGCGAGCCTCAAGCAGGTGATTGGCGAAGCCCACGCCGACATGCGGCGTTCGATTTTCCAGCTCAAGGAGAGCAGCCAGCCCAAGGCTCTGCTGGCCGACCGCTGGCGTCGGATTCTGTCGGACTTTGAGGAGCGGACGGGCATTCAGACCGACCTGACCATTGGCGAGGGTGTGCCCCCCATGCTGCCCGAACAGGTGCAGATGCAGCTGACCCGCATTATGCAGGAGGCCCTGGCCAATATTCGCAACCACTCCGGTGCGGTAACGGTCGGCGTCCGCCTCCTGATGGAAGGGCGGGAACTGCACCTGAGCATCGCCGACGACGGCTGCGGTTTCGACACGTCGCAGGTTCATGGTCCGGACCAGCATCATTTCGGCTTGAGCATTATGCGGGAGCGCGGCATGGCCGTCGGGGCCGACGTGACGGTCCGCAGCATAAGGGGACATGGCACAACGGTGTTTCTGCGCATTCCGCTGACCAGGGAGGGCGTGTAGCATGGAGGAGCGACGAATTCGTGTGCTGCTGGCCGATGACCACAACCTGGTGCGGGCCGGCATCGCCCAGCTGCTGGCGCTGGAGCCGGACATTGATGTGGTCGGCGAGGCGGCCGACGGCATCCAGGCGCACGCACAGGCGGTGGCGCACAGGCCCGACGTGATCTTGATGGACCTGGACATGCCTCGCTCTAACGGGTTTGAGGCGATCGCCACGATCAAGGCAGACCTGCCGAACGCCATTATCGTGATTTTGACCTATTCGGAGGACGAGCGTGATATCGCTGAGGCTGTGCGCCGGGGCGCCCAGGGCTATCTGCTCAAGAGCCTGGAGCCGGAGACGCTGGCGAGCCATATCCGGGCAGCGGTGCGCGGGGCGTCGCCCATGTCGGCCGCTGTGACCCGCAAGCTGATGGCCGACCTGCGCCGCGGCGAAGGGCCGGGGGTGGCCTCCACGGGCGACGAGGCCGGGGCTGATGAAAGGGGCGACGAGCATCGGGCCTCCCTCACCCCCCGCGAGATGCAGATTCTCGCGCTGATCGCCGAAGGCGCGACCAACAAGGAGATTGGGCAGCGCATCTTCCTGGCCGAGAACACGGTGAAGAACCACCTCAAGCATATCCTGGCGAAGCTGCAGGTCGAGAACCGGGCGCAGGCCGTGGCGTATGCCTTCCGGGAAGGGTTGCTGAAGCGTCAGGACGCCTGAGCGTCCGGAAAAAGTGGGCGCCACCTGACAGAAGATCAGGTGGCGCCTTTTGCTGTTTGACTCTACCAGGTTTCCACGCCCGTATCACTGGTCCAGTGTTCGCCCGCCGTGTCGCCCTTGACAGACGAATGGCTGGACGATGCCTCCTCCACCTGGCCGGAGGCCCAGTGGGTGAACGGCACATCGGGCCAGGTCGGTGCGGAGCGCCCGCTCAGCGGGCCACGCCCCAGCATCCGGTTGATCATGGTGGCTGCCTCGGCACGGCTGGTGTTGGCCTGCGGCTGGAAGGTGCCGTTCGGGTAGCCCGTTACCAGGTTTGCCCGGTACGCAGCGCTGATCGCGGCCTCCGCCCAGTGCCCCACCGTGTCGGTGAAGGGGTTCGGCGCATCCTGCGACAGCGCCTTGAACCGTGCGATGATGGTGGCCAGTTCCGCCCGGGTAATCGGTGCATCGGGCCGGAAGTTCCCGTTCGGGTCGCCCAGCATCAGCCCCTGCTGCCGCACCACTTCGATGTAGGTGGCAGCCCAGTGCGCCGGATTCACATCGGCAAACGGCGGCGGCGGCAGGTCGACCGGCGTGGGCTGAATGATGCGGGCGAAGATCGCCGCGATTTCAGCCCGGGTAATCGACTGCTCCGGCTTGAAAGTGCCGTCCGGATAGCCGACGATGAAGCGCCGGTGGACCGGCTCCATTTCGAAGTCGTGCTTCAGGACGCCGTCGTCCACGTGGAAGATGCCCGCCTTGCGGCTGTCGTAGGACCGGTAGCCCGGCTTCTCTGCGACGATGTAGTAATCGCCGTCAGGATGGACCAGCCAGGCGTAGGTGCCGCCGGCGGCGGTCAGTTGAGGCACTTCGTTGCTGCCGGGCATGGAGCCCGGGAGCGCCGGCAGGCTGACCGGCGTGCCAGGCGTGCGGCCCTTGGCCCGGTTCAGCGCGGTATCCGCCCAATAGAGCGTCACCTTGGCGCCGCCAACCGGCTGCTTGGTGACCGCATCGACCACCTTGCCGCCCGGGGCGACGAGCACCAGGCCGACGACCAGTTCGCCGTCGCCGGTGACTGTGACCGGGAGCGAGTAGCCGGCGAGGCCCTGGCCGTCGGGCGCCGCCACCTGGAGCACTATGCGGTGCTCGCCCGGGGCCACGTCGCCGACCTCAAATAGGCCGTTGGGATGGACCGTGACCGGCTTGCCGGCGATGTTCATGTTGCCCGAGAAAAGTGTGGCTGTGAGCATGGTCGTGCCGGCGGTGAAGATCTCGTCGGGCCGCATGGGCTGGGCGCCGGGCCGGAGGGCCAGCAGCACCTGCCCGGCGACTTTGCGCTGTGCGTTGTACACGGCGCTCTTGTCCGACTCGGGCACCTCGGTCACGTGGGTGGTCATGACGTTGAAGGTCCCCAGCGCCGTGGGCACGGGGGCGGTAACGGTGGCGGTGTAGCTCCACCCGCCGCGGGGCACTTCGATCTGGTAGCGGCCGTCCGGGCCGGTGGTGACCGTTACGGCGAAATCGCTGGTGCCGTTGCCGTCAAAGTCGGCGCTGACCGCCACGGTCGCCCCTGCGATGACCTGACCCGTGCCGGCGTTGATGATGACGCCCTGGATGGCGGGTTTCACATCAGCCGGCGGCTGCTTCGGCCGGACGGTGATGCGGGCCGTGGCCACACCCGACTTCGCCGTGCCGTCGCTGGCCTGATAGGTGAAGGAATCAGCGCCGTGGTAGGCCGGGTCAGGTGTGTAGACAAAGGAACCGTTCGTGCTGAGCGACACCGTGCCGTGAGCCGGTCCAGTGACCAGGACTGCCGTAAGCGCCGTGCCGGCATCAACATCGGTGTCGTTGGCCAGCACGCCGGCGGCCGCCACGGTCAGTACGGCGCCCTGGTTGACGCTGTAGGCGTCGTCAAGGGCAGCGGGCGCATGGTTGACGTGCCGGACGGTGATGGTGACGATGGCCACGTTGGAGAGGTTGGGGCCGTCGCTGACCCGGTAACGGAAGCTGTCCGTACCGGAGAACCCCGCTGCCGGCGTGTAGGTGAAGGAACCGTCGCCGTTCAGCGTCACCGTGCCGTTCGCCGGACCGGAGAAGAGCAGCGCTGTGAGCCAGGCGCCCTCGGGGTCTGCGTCGTTGGCCAGGACGCCCCGGGGCAGCATGCTGAGCACGCCGTCTTCATCGGCCGTATAGGCGTCGTGGTTGGCGAAGGGGGGCTGGTTGGGCGGCGGCGGCGGGGGCGGCGGAGGCGGCGGCGGTTCGTCATCGACCGGCGTGACGGTCATTGTCACCGTTGCAGGCGGCGACGTGGCGCCGGGCCGGTAGGTAAAGGTGTCGGTGCCGTTGAAGTCGGGCGCCGGCGTGTAGACGAAGGCGCCGTCCGAGTCGAGGGTGACGGTGCCGTTGGCCGGCCCTGTGACCAGTTCGGCCATCAGGGGGTCGCCTTCGACGTCCGCATCGTTGGCCAGCACGCCGGGGGCCGCAACTGTGAGGGTCGTATCTTCGGCCGTGGTGTATGCATCGTTGGCGGCGGCAGGGGGATCATCAATCGGGTTGACAGTGATGAAGACGGTTGCAGGCTCCGAGTCCTCCGTACCGTCGTTGACGATGTACGTGAAGGAGTCCAGCCCATTGTAGTTGAGGTTCGGCGTGTAGCTGAACGACCCGTCGGGGTTGATGGTGACGGTGCCGTTGGTCGGGGGAGTGTCGAGCTTGGGCGTCAGTGTGTCACCGTCGGGGTCGGAGTCGTTCTCAAGCAGGCCAGGCGCCGGCTCGGTCAGGGTGGTGTCTTCGTCGGTGTTATACTCGTTGCCTGAGGCGTCCGGCGGGTCGTTGGCGGGTGTTACGGTGATGGTGACGGTTGCGACGTTCGATTCATCGGTGCCGTCGCCGGACGCGTACCGGAAGGTGTCGGTCCCGACGAAGTCGGCATCCGGCGTGTAAGTGAAGGAGCCGTCGGCGTTGAGCGTGAGGGTCCCGTGGTCAGGGCCTGCCACGAGCGCCGCCTCGAGCACGGCGCCGGTGTCCGCGTCCGTGTCGTTGCTTAGAACGCCGGGCGCCGGGACGGTCAGAGGCGTTTCCTCGGCGGTGGTGTAGGCATCATCCACGGCGATCGGGCTGTCGTTCACCGGGTTGACCGTAATGGTGACGGTGGTTTCGTCGGATTGCGTGACGCCGTCGAAGGCCGTGTACTGGAAGCTGTCCGTGCCGTTGAAGTGGGCGTTCGGCGTGTACGTGAACGAACCGTCGTCGTTCAGCACCAACGTGCCGTTGGCGGGGTCGGTCACCTTGATGGCGGTCAGCGGGTCGCTGTCCAGATCGAGGTCGTTGGCCAGCATGCCGGGTGCCGTGACGGTGAGGAGATCGTCTTCGTTGACGCTGTATGCGTCGGGCGTGGCGGCGGGAACGCTGTTGACGACGTTGATGGTCTGTGTATCGAAGGCGCAGATCTCTCCGAGAAGGTCAATGCGGGCGGTCACCTGGTGGGCGGTGTAGGTGAGGCTGTAGGGCCAGGTGATGCTCCATTCGCCGGAGGCATTGACCAGGGCCGTATCGGATTCGCCGGCGATTTCTACGGTCACTTCGGTGCCTTCGTCGGCATCGGTGGTGCCGGTGATGACGGGCTGCGGCTGGTGGGTGGAGACGGTGGCACCGCCGTCGATGGCGATGTTGCGGATTTCGGCCGAGCCGTAGCCATTGCCGATGTTGCCGGAGCCGTAACTGACGGTGAGGGTGAGGGTGTAGGTTCCGGCATTGAGGAACCCGTCGATGGTCGCTTCCCAGGTGCCGTCCGCCGCCACGGTGGCCGTGCCGGTACCGGCGTTGCCGGTGACCGTAACGGTGGCGCCGGCGGGCACGTTGGTTGTCGTGCCGCTGATGATCAGTTTCTGGTCGTCGCCGGCGGTGGAGCCCTGGGTGCAGAGCGTGAGCATGCCGACCGTCGGCTGCACCATGATGGAGATTTGGGCTGTGCCGCTGGCCGGGTCGGTGGTATCCGGGGCGGGGTTGGAGCGGGAGCGCCCGACGGCGGTGGCGGTGGCCGTGACCTGATTGCTCAGGACGTGGCCGAACTGGACGGTGTAGGGCACCGTGTACCAAGGTGTGGTTGTGCCGGCGGGGACGTCGAGGTTGGAGGCCACCTCGTGGGAGACGCCGTCGGGCGTGATGATGGTAATGACCATTTGGGTGAGGCTGCAGTTGCCCGGGCCGCTGTTGTTGAGCCTGGCGCTGTATGTGACGTTCTCCCCGAGCTGGGCCGAAACGGCGGAACGGGTCATGGACAGGGCCACTTCAGCCACGGTGCAATCGGACGGGTCGCGGATGCCGTACGTTCCCGGCGGGCCGCCCTGCAGACCGGCGATCATCGCCAGGAAGAGGACGAGCAGCCAGGCGCCCACCCTCCAGCGGAATTTCACCATACCATCTCTCCTTTCTGCACTGCGAACCGCAGCCG
>Ga0196970_1000634_pt1 | contig 37090 bp, 34 predicted proteins | sample S1v_513CmetaG_FD_148672 | JGI IMG/M metagenome (GOLD analysis project Ga0196970, IMG submission 148672) | Soil microbial communities from Anza Borrego desert, Southern California, United States - S1+v_5-13C | ecosystem: Environmental > Terrestrial > Soil > Desert | place: USA: California... | reverse complement strand
GGTTTGCTTCGCTGCACCTACTTCCGCTGTGTACGACTTCGTCGTACGGTCGCTGCGCTCCCACGCCCGGATCGATCCCTCCACTCAGCCTTCCGATGTCGCTGGTTAGGCAAGATCAAGATCAAGATCAAGAGCACGCGAGCTAACGCTCATTGTTGAGTGGTTAGAAGCGGGTGGTTGGCTTTGGATTTTTTGTGTGGCTGCCCCTCACCCCCAGCCCTCTCCCCCTGGAGAGGGAGCCGATCTGTGTGCTTTTCAAGTGCTGTATTCGACTCGGTATCGCGCGTTGGCGCATCTATCGCATCCACCACGATCAGTCCCCTCTCCCTCCGAGGGAGAGGGAGCCGATTTGTGGGCCGTTCAAAATTTGGGTACGACTCGGTATCCCAAGTCGGCGTAACTCTCGCATCCACCACGATCAGTCCCCTCTCCCTCCGGGAGAGGGCTAGGGTGAGGGGCTTTTGATGTTGCCGGAACATGCAGGCCTCAGTGGCTGGAGCGTCCGGTCATTTCCAGGGCCATGTCGCTGGCATAGCTGTCGGTCATGCCGGCGATGAAGTCGATCATGCGCAGGAATGAGGTGTGTAGCGAGCCTTGCGGGTCGGGGGCGTTGCTGCCGAGCAGGTCGAGGATGCGTCGGCTCTTGAAGGACGGGGTGCGGCCGTTGTGTTGTTCCAGTGCGGCGCCGCAGAAGGAGTTGAGGAGGATTTCCAGGGTGGTGTAGGCGCCGATTTCGTGCAGGGTCTTGCGTTTGTCCTGGAAGATTTTCTTGCGTGCGATGTCTTTGGCGTTCAGTACGCAGCGTTTGGCCGGGCCGTGCATGTGTTCGACCAGGTCGCCATGCAGGGTGCCGGCGAGCAGTGCGTCCTGCTGTTCGACGAAGGCGCGTGCGGCGGCGTTGGTCAGGTGCTCGATGGCTTTGCCGCGCAGGATTGCCAGTTTGCGTCGACGCGAGTCTTGCGGTCCGAGCAGACGATAGGTTTCCGGCAGGTCATCGCCGACCAGGCCGAGCAGCAGCGCTTCGACTTCGGCGTATTCCAGCAGCTCCATTTCGAGGCCGTCTTCGAGATCGATCAGCGCGTAGCAGATGTCATCGGCGGCTTCCATCAAATACACCAATGGATGGCGCGCCCAGCGCTGATCTTCGATTTGCGGCAGGCCGAGTTTGTGGGCGATCTGCTCAAGCAGGGGCAGTTCGCTCTGGTAGCAGCCAAATTTGTGTTTCTTATAGCCCAGCGAGTCGGCGTGGCGTGCAGTCCAAGGGTATTTCAGGTAGGTGCCGAGGGTCGCGTAGGTCAGGCGGGTGCCGCCGTCGAACTGGTGGTATTCCAGTTGCGTAAGGACGCGGAAGCCTTGGGCATTGCCTTCAAAGTTAAGGAAGTCGCCGCGTTCGGCTTCGCTCATGCCGTCGAGCCAGCCGCGACCGGCGGCCTGCTGGAACCAGTGGCGGATGGCGTCTTCACCGGAATGGCCGAAAGGCGGGTTGCCGATGTCGTGGGCCAGACACGCCGATTGCACGACCATGCCGAGGTCGGCCGGGTCGCACCATTCGGGTAGCGCGCTGCGCAGGGTTTCACCGACGCGCATGCCCAGCGAGCGGCCGACGCAGCTGACTTCCAGCGAGTGGGTCAGGCGCGTGTGAATGTGGTCGTTGCTGGTGACCGGGTGCACTTGGGTCTTGCGCCCGAGGCGGCGGAAGGCGCCGGAGAAGATGATCCGGTCATGGTCTTTGTGAAAAGGGCTGCGGCCGAGTTCTTGCGGGCTGTGCAGCGGCTTGCCGAGACGTTCGCGGTTGAGCAGGGTGTGCCAATCCAAGGCTGTTTCTCTCCGTCAGGAAAACTCGAATATTGGCCGTTAGCTTCCCGGTTCGCGCACGCTCCTGCAAGCGGAACTACAAGCCGGCAGCGTCGATGTCGATCAGCAACAAGCGCTCGCCGTTGTCGAAAAACTGCCCGGCGGTGAGGCAATACTGGTTGCTGGTGGCATCGCGGTAAGTGCTGGACAGGGTCAAACGGCGTTCCTCCCAGCCTTCGGCGAGCAGATGGTAGAAGTACGGGCGCCACGACCAGTTGTGGCCCAGGTATCGGTTGTCGGCGACCCAGCGATGCTGGCGCCATTCCAGGTTCGGCGTCAGTTGCGTGCCATGGCGATCGCACTGATAAAAGCGCAGCAGCCACGGGAAGGCGTCCAGTTGTGGCAGCGCGCTCAATGGTGCGTGGGCCTGCGCCCAGCTTTGCAGGATCGACATCAGTTCGGCCAGTTGCTGGCGCATCTGCATCAGCCGCCCGCGCTCGGCGAGTTTCTGCCGCACATAGCGCTGACGCAGTTCGGCGAACCGCTGCACAAACGCATCAGTGGGGAAGAACGCCTCTTGCGCCCGTGCGAAGAGAAAACCCTGCACGTAGCGCGACCCGCATTCCAGCGCAAAATTGAGCTGCGCTTCGGTTTCGACACCTTCGGCAATGATCCAGCAGCCGGTCTTCTCGGCCATTTGCGCCAGCGCCTTGACCACGTCACTGCTCGGCCCTCCCAAGGCTGCGGCCTGAAACAGGCGCATGTCGAGTTTGAGAATGTCCGGTTGCAATGCCAGCACCCGATCGAGCTGGGAATACCCGGCGCCGAAGTCGTCGATAGCGATTCTGGCACCAGCCTCGCGATAACGCGCGACCACCTCGGCCAGGCGCTGATCATCGCCGCCCAGTTCGGTGATTTCGAAGACGATGCGCTGCGGGTCGACCGCGTGTCGTGCCAGTTGCCCGAGGCTGGGCAACGCTTGGCCGGCGCGCAGGCGGCTGATCCAGCGCGGCGACATGTTCAGGCTGAGAAACCAGTCGGATGGCGCTTCGTGCAGGCGGCTCAAAGCGTTGTCACGGATCTGTCGGTCGAGGCGGCGCAGGGCAATCGCGGGCGTACGCGGATCGGCGAACAACGGACCGACCGAAGCCAGTTGGCCGTCAGCCTGGCGCAGGCGGCCCAGCGCTTCGACGCCTGCAATCAGTCCGGTGGCGGTATCGATGAACGGTTGAAAGCAGGCGAGCGGTTGCCCGTCGATCACGGGGCCTCCTTGGTTCTTGTTTTGATGAACCCCGATGGCCGCGTAGGCGTGCGGGATTGAACCTGCGGATAACAGGTTCATCCCGCCGTCAGTGCAAGAATGTAGCCAGATGGATCACTTCAACGTTTAGCCGAACTCTGCATGACCAGTTTGATCAGCGGCCCCAGCGTGGTGCCGAGCCGGATCAAGCGGCTGACCCCACCGGCGCCGCCGCTTTTCGCGCCTTTGCCGGTGAGAAAGCCCAGCAGCGTAACGGCAGCCACGCCCCACAATGGCGCGTGTTTGATACCGAAGCCGCTGTGCAGACCCTGCGTCATGCCGCGCACGCGCTGCAAAGGCTGCAGAACCTGCCCGGCCTCATGGCGGATTTCCTGGCGATGCATTTCCATGCGCAGGCGAATCAGCGCCTTGCGCATTTCTCGGCGTGAGCTGTTATGCGGCAATTGAGGATGGCTCATGGCAGTAGGCGCTCCCGGTCGTTGGCCAGCTCTTCGAGCGTGCCGTGGAAAGGCGAGGACTCATCGAAGATGGCCGCCTTGAGGCGCAGTCCGCAGAAGATCGAGGCCAGGGTGTAAAAAACGCACAGCCCGATGATGGCGGCCAGGCGATACGTATCCCAGAACAGAATCATCACCAGCGTCGATAACCCCACCAGCAGCAACAGGGCAAAGACCAGCGCCAGCCCGGCGAACAGCAACAGGCTGACGGTGCGGGATTTCTGCTCCTGCAATTCGATGCCGAACAACTCGACATGACTGTGCAGCAGACCCAGAACGGCGGCGCCCAGGCGCCGCGTGGAAGAGGCGGTGCCCGCAGTCGGGCCGGATTCACCGATCGACATGATCAGCGCCGAGTGGCCAGCAGGCCAATCAGAAAGCCCACGCCAGCGGCAATACCGACCGACTGCCATGGGTTGGCCGACACGTATTCTTCGGTGGCGGTGACAGCGGCCTGACCGCGTTCGCGCAGACTGTCTTCGGTCAGTTTCAGGGTTTCGCGGGCACGCAACAGGCTGTCGTGGATCTGCGCACGCAGCTCATCGGCCTGATCACCGGCCAGGGTGGCGGTGTGCTCGAGCAAACGCTCGGTGTCGGCGACCAGGGTCTGGAAGTCGTTCATCAGGATGTCTTGAGCAGTCTTTGCCTTGATGCTGGCCATGGGGTGGATCTCCGTAGTGACGTCTGAAGCGTTCGAGTATGAGCCTTGCGCGAAGGTTCAGTAGAAATGACTGGTACGACAATTGCTGTGTTGTGGTGCGTCGCCCGGGCATTGTGCGCTGTTGCCGGGCGTACGCCCCGGGAAACCTTGTTCCGAATGATCGCGGTTCGTGTCAGCACATCGACCTGATGCGCCAAAGCAGTTCGCTGAAGATCCCATTCGGTGCCTGTCTGGTTGCAACTTGGTGCATGAATTGTGCGCATGAACCGCTTTGGTGCCTTTTCTGCCGTTAGGTCTGCCTGCTTATGGAAAATCTGCAAAGCGCTGTGGACACGCTGGTTCACAGTTCCAATACCTTGTTCATTCTGATCGGTGCCGTCATGGTACTGGCGATGCACGCCGGTTTCGCCTTTCTGGAGGTCGGAACGGTCCGGCAGAAAAACCAGGTCAACGCGCTGGCGAAGATCCTCAGCGATTTCGCCGTCTCCACGTTGGCCTATTTCTTTATAGGCTATTGGATCTCTTACGGTGTGACGTTCATGCAACCGGCAGCGGTGCTGAGCGCCGATCACGGTTACGGACTGGTGAAGTTTTTCTTCCTGCTGACGTTTGCTGCGGCGATCCCGGCGATCATTTCCGGCGGTATCGCCGAGCGCGCACGTTTCGTTCCGCAGTTGTGCGCCACGGCGCTGATCGTCGCGTTCATTTATCCGTTCTTCGAAGGCATGATCTGGAACGGCAACTACGGCCTGCAAGCCTGGCTGACGGCGCAGTTCGGCGCCGCGTTCCATGACTTTGCCGGTTCCGTGGTGGTGCATGCCATGGGTGGCTGGCTGGCGCTGGCGGCCGTGTTGCTGCTCGGTCCGCGCAATGGCCGCTACCGCGATGGGCGTCTGGTGGCGTTCGCACCGTCGAGCATTCCGTTTCTGGCATTGGGCTCGTGGATTCTGATTGTCGGCTGGTTCGGCTTCAACGTGATGAGTGCGCAGACGCTGCAGGGCGTCAGTGGCCTGGTCGCGGTCAACTCGCTGATGGCGATGGTTGGCGGCACAGTGGCGGCGTTGATCGTCGGGCGCAATGACCCAGGCTTTCTGCACAACGGCCCGCTGGCCGGGTTGGTGGCGGTCTGTGCCGGTTCCGATCTGATGCATCCGGTCGGCGCGCTGCTGACCGGGGCGATCGCCGGCGCACTGTTTGTATGGTGCTTTACCGCCGCTCAGGTGAAGTGGCGCATCGACGATGTGCTGGGTGTATGGCCATTGCACGGCTTGTGCGGCGTGTGGGGTGGCATCGCCTGCGGGATTTTCGGCCAGACCGCGCTCGGCGGTATCGGCGGTGTCAGCCTGATCAGCCAGTTGATCGGCACGGGGCTCGGCGTCGCGGTGGCGCTGGTCGGCGGCTTCGTCGTCTACGGCATGATCAAGGCATTGCATGGTCTGCGCCTGAGCCAGGAACAAGAGTATTACGGTGCCGACCTGTCGCTGCACAAGATCGGCGCGGTGAGCCAGGATTAAGTCTCGGCATCGTCGGAACCGGGATAAAAACCATGCAGCAGGCGATAGCGGTCGATGCGCACCTGATCGACTTGTTCCTGCACTTTATGCGCGGGCAATCCGAGCATGATCAACGCGTGAGAGGCGAGCATCAGGCTTGACTCCAACAGCTCAGGCACCACTTCAGTGGCGCCGGCGGCTTTCAGTTCGGCCCACTGGCTGTCGTCGCGGGTGCGCACCAGAATCGGCACATGGGCATTCAACCGCCGGGCTTCCTTGAGGATGCGCAGGGCGACATCGCTCTGATCCACGGCGATCACCAACAGTCGCGCACGTAGCAGGCCGACGGCGGTCAGCAGGTCGCCACGCGCCGAGTCGCCATAATGCACGTCACTTTCGCCATGGGTGGCTTCCTGTACGCGCACCGGGTCGTTGTCCAGGGCGATGTAAGGTTGTCTGGCATTGCTCATGAACCGCCCGATCGATTGGCCGACACGGCCGTAGCCGCAAATCAATACGTGTTGGTTGAGGTCGGCATTGAGCGCGCTGATTTCTTCGATCTGCGCTTCCTGATTGGGTTTGCGATGCAGAGCTGCGGCGATGCGTGGCGCTGCACGCAGCAACAGCGGGGTCAGCAGCATCGAGCAGAATGTCGCCGCCAGCAGCAGGTCGCCCAAGCCCTCGGGCAGCATGCGGTTCTGTTGCATCTGCGCCATCAGTGCAAAGCAGAACTCGCCGCCCTGGGCCAGCGCCAAACCGCTGCGCCAAGCGGTTTCGCTGTCGCTGCCGCGCCATTTCACCAGCAAGGCCACGACGATGCCCTTGATCACCATCAAGCCGACGGTGAGGCCGAGGATCGCCAGGCTGTGGCTGAGAAACAATTGCAGGTCGATCAGCATGCCGATGCTGACGAAAAACACCCCGAGCAGGTTGTCGCGAAAGGGCCGGATATCGGCCTCGATCTGGTGGCGGTAATGGCTTTCACCGAGCAACATCCCAGCGAGAAAGGCGCCAAGGGCAGGGGACAGGCCCAGCAGGTGGGTCAGCCAGGCAGTCAACAATACGATCACCAGCGCCAGCAAAACAAACAACTCAGCCGAGCGCGAGGCCGCGACTTCGTGAAACAGCCGCGGCAGCAACCAGCGACTGGCCAGCAGCAGGCCGACGAACAGCACCACGGTTTTTCCCAGCGTCAGCGGCAGCGCCCAGTACCAGGCTTGCTCGCTGCTGCCGGCGAACACCGGGATCAGGGTCAGCAGCAACACTGCCACGACATCCTGAAACAGCAAAACCCCCACCGCATTCTGCCCATGGCTGCTGAACACTTCGCCGAGGCTGCCCAACTCTTTGGTGACGATTGCCGTCGACGACAACGAAAGCCCGGCGCCGAGCAGCAATGCAGGCGTGACCGGCATGCCCAGCAGCATCAACAGCAACCCGAGCAACGCGGTGCTGATCAGCACCTGCTGACTGCCAAGGCGAAACACGACCTGGCGCAGGGCAATCATCTTCGACAGGGAAAACTCCAGACCCAGCGAAAACAGCAGGAATACCACGCCCAACTCGGCTACATCCGGCAGGTGTTCGCTCTCGTTGACCCAATCGAACGCACTCGGCCCGACCAGCAGTCCGACGCACAGATAGCCCAGCACTGGCGGCAATCGCAGCCGTCGAAACAGGGCGATCACCACGAGGGACGAGGCGAGGATGATCAACAGATTGGCGAACACTGGACACTCCGGCGGCGGCTTCAGGCTTTTCAAGCGTAGAAGCAAAAAGACCGCAAGCATCGCGCAATCGGCTTTTATGCGAACTGATGTGCGTCAGGGTTTTGCCAGCGTTGCGTTGATTCGGCGCTGGAGCCTTTGGGCGGTGCTGGCTCGACGGGTTTTGCGCGCAGGCCTAGAATGGAGCCCCACTCATTTTGCGGTTGCGCGCACATGCCTCCTGAATGTCAGTTGTTCGGCACTCTCGGGTGTCATCTCTGTGAAGTCGCTGAAGCCGAGCTCATGCCTCTTGTCGAGCATGGGCTATTGGTCGAGCTGATTGATATTGCTGAAGATGAAACCTTGTACGAGGCTTACAGCCTGAGAATTCCAGTGCTGCGCCGAATCGATACCGGGGCGGAACTGGACTGGCCGTTCAGCGCGGACGAGGTTGTCGCGTTTCTGCGTTGAGCCGGATTCCCTGCCTTTTCCGCCGGTCGCCACCAGGTTCCATCCCTTGGCTTTTTACGGTTCGTTCGGTTACTGTATGCCCATACAGTAAACGCGTCAGAGGGATGAACCGTGGTCAATGTCGAACAGTTGAAGAACAGCGTGAACCGGATGTCGGTTGACGTGGTGCGCGAGGCGGTTCTTGAATTGCGCCTGGACGGGCTGGTCACGGAGGGCAAGACGCCTTTCAACAAGCTGCATTTCAACACCTGTTTCGCCGAAATCGAGGCGCTGTTCCAGCGTGCCGGTTATCACAAACAGCTTGATGTGGTCGGCTATCAGGGCTTGCTTTATGCCTTGTACGATCCGGGTCGCTGGGAGGCGGTTGACGTGCTGCGCTGGCTCAAGGAATTCACCGAGGCCGCAGCGCTCAAGTCGATCCCGGCGTAAGTATTCTGCGCTAGGTAGGTTTCCCTCAGTGCTGGATAATGCGACTTCGCATTGAGGGTCCGAATTTCCATATGTCCAATCCAACATTCTCTGCCGCCCACGCTCAGGCCAGCACGCTCTATCTGCCGCCGGGTCAATGGCGGACCGTACTCGATTGTCTGTGCGAGCATTTCAGTGCCATTGGCCGTGAACAATGGCTGGACCGGATTGCCCGAGGGCGTGTACTGGATGGCAATGGTCAGCCGATCGACGTGAACCTGGCTTACAAGGAAGGTTTGCGCATTCATTACTTTCGCGAAGTGCCGGACGAAAAGCCGATTCCGGTGCTCGAGACGATTCTGTATGCCGATGAACACCTGGTCGTTGCGGACAAACCGCACTTCCTGCCGGTGACGCCGGCCGGGGAGTACGTTGAGCAAACGTTACTGCGCCGCTTGATCCGCCGTCTGGACAACCCTCATCTGGTGCCGCTGCACCGTATCGATCGACATACTGCAGGGCTGGTGATTTTCTCGTCCAATCCGCAGACCCGTTCGGCCTACCAGTCGTTGTTCCCGACGCGGCAGATCGACAAGCGTTATGAAGCGATTGCCCCGGCACTGCCGGATCTGGAATTTCCCTTGGTACACAAGAGCCGTCTGGTCGACGGCGAGCCGTTCTTCCGCATGCAGGAGGGTCCCGGTGTCAGCAATACCGAAACGGCAGTGGAAGTACGGGAAAGGAACGGCGACCTGTGGCGCTATGGGTTGTATCCGGTGACCGGCAAGAAACATCAACTGCGCGTCCACATGACTGCATTGGGCGCGAGCATCTGCAACGATCCGTTTTATCCGCAGGTGTTGAAAGATGTCGAGGATGACTACGCCAACCCGCTGAAGCTGCTGGCGCAGGGGCTGAAATTCATTGACCCTGTGACCGGAGAAACGCGCGAGTTTGAGAGCCGGATCAAGCTGCAATGGTGAGAGTGCAGGCACATTTCGAGCGCCCATGAAAAAGCCCGCAATCAATGCGGGCTTTTTTGTATCCGGTTGACCAGAACTTACAGTTCTTTAACGGTACGCACCTGATCCTTGTTGATGCGGGTCTCTTTGCCGTCCAACTGCTGGAACTCGTAGAAGCCCGAATCGTCATCGTATTTCGGGGTGTCGACGGCCTGGATTTCGCGACCGTCATTCAAGGTGATCACTGTAGGCGAGGAGCAACCGGCGAGGGTAGCCAGGCCCAGTGCGAGCATGAAAGTGGCGAGGGTCCGTTGAGTCATGAGTGTGTCTCCGAATGGGAATTCTTTTGGTTACTGAGCTTGAGACGTATACAAGGCGTGAGAGTTCCTTGAATGGTGTCAGTCTGACACAGTGTTGTAAGCGTTTAACAGTTCGGGGGTGTTGAGGTTGGCCAGGCGCGGGTCGTTGTCCGGGCATTGCAGGGCCGTCGCGCCGAGACTGCGCATCACCCGGCCTGGGCTGCGTTCACCGGCGTTCCAGGCCTCTTCGAAGGCCGCCGAAAGGCTCAGCGGGATTACGCAAAGCAACGGTTCCCAGTGTTCGCCATGACGCAACATTAAAGGTTTTTCAGAATTCAGCTGCGCCGTCTCACGCATGCTCTGCAGCAATGCCGTGTCGATGCGTGGAACATCGCAGGGCAGTACCAGCAAGTGCGAATGGTGTGCGGCTTTCAGGCCGGCACGAATCCCGGCCAGTGGCCCTGGGAAATCGCCTTCATCGTCGGCAACCAGTTGATCGGCAAACGGCGCGTAGCGCTCGCGGTTGCGGTTGCAGGAAATAATCAGGTCGTCGGTCATTGCACGGACCTTGCGCTGCAGATGCGCGATCATCGGCTCGCCCAGCCATTCCACCAATCCCTTGTCCTGGCCGCCCATGCGCTGGCCGCGTCCGCCTGCCAATAGCAGGATGGAACAAGCGGGTAGTCGGGTGTTGACGGTCATTGCATCCCTCCACAGGGGCGGCGAAAAAAGGGGGCGCTGTGATATAACACCGGGCTGTTTCTCCTACAACTGGAAGAGCCTATGAAAGCCAAGGCTGATGTACCTTTTGTGCCGCTCAATATTGCGGTGCTGACTGTCAGTGATACCCGGACTCTGGAAACCGACACTTCCGGCCAGGTTTTCGTCGACCGCTTGACGGCGGCGGGGCATAACCTGGCGCAACGCGTGTTGCTCAAAGATGATCTTTACAAAATTCGGGCGCAAGTCGCCAACTGGATCGCCGACGATGTCGTGCAGGTGGTGCTGATCACCGGCGGAACGGGCTTCACCGGTCGCGACAGCACGCCGGAAGCGGTGGCCTGCCTGCTCGACAAACAGGTCGACGGCTTTGGCGAATTGTTCCGGCAGATCTCTGTCGCCGATATCGGCACTTCGACCGTGCAATCACGCGCGCTGGCCGGTCTGGCCAATGGCACGCTGGTGTGCTGCCTGCCGGGTTCGACCAATGCGGTGCGCACCGGTTGGGACGGCATTCTCGGTGAGCAGCTGGACGCCCGCCACCGTCCGTGCAATTTCGTCACGCATCTGAAGCAGGCGGCGCCGTGTGAAACCCGTGGCTAAGCCGGGCAAGACCGGAGCCTTGATGCCGGTCGAAGTGGCGTTGGCACGTTTGCTGGAAATGGCCGAGGCCGCACCCATCGTCGAGCATGAGCATCTGCCGCTGGCGCAGGTCCAGGGGAGAGTGCTGAGCGAAGATCTGTTTTCCACGCTGGATCTGCCACCTTGGCCGAACTCCGCCATGGATGGTTACGCGCTCAACCTCGGCCAATGGAATGGGCAGCCGCTGCCGGTCAGTCAAAAAGTGTTTGCCGGCCAATCCCCGCAACCTTTGGAGCCTGGCACGTGCGCGCGCATCTTCACTGGCGCGCCGGTACCGGCGGGCGCCGACTGCGTGGAAATGCAGGAGAACGCTGCGGTCGAGGCCGACGGCAAAGTGCAGTTCCTCGAACCCATGAAGGCCGGGCAGAACATTCGGCCGCAAGGGCAGGAAACTACCATCGGTGAGCTGATCCTGCCGGCCGGAACCCGGCTGGGCCCGATCGAGCAAGGGCTTGCTGCGTCGCTGGGCTGTGCCGCGCTGAAGGTGGTGCGCAAGGTTCGCGTGGCGGTGATTTCCACTGGCGACGAGCTGGTGGAACCAGGTCAGACGCTTGGGCCGGGGCAGATCTACAACAGCAACCGGGTGCTGCTTTGCAGTTGGCTGCAACGGCTTGGCTGCGAGGTGATCGATGCCGGCATTCTTCCGGATGACCTCGCCACTACCCGCGCTCGGCTCGGTGAGTTGCAGGATGTCGATCTGATTCTTTCCACCGGTGGCGTGTCGGTGGGCGAAGCAGATTTTCTCGGCATCGCTCTGCGCGAGGAGGGAGAACTCGCACTGTGGAAGCTGGCAATCAAACCCGGGAAACCACTGACCTGTGGTCATTTTCGCAACGTGCCGGTCATTGGCTTGCCGGGAAATCCGGCCTCGACCCTGGTGACCTTTGCGCTGCTGACCCGGCCCTATCTGTTGCGACGTCAGGGTGTGCGTGAAGTCGAGCCGCTGAAATTCAGCGTACCCGCGGGTTTCGCCTGGCCTGTGGCCGGCAATCGGCGCGAATACCTGCGCGGGCGTCTTGAGCAAGGGCGGGCGACTGTTTACCGCAACCAGAGCTCCGGGGTATTGCGCAGCGCCGTGTGGGCTGACGGTCTGGTTGAAGTACTGGAAGGTCGCACGTTGAGTGAAGGCGACGAGGTGGGCTTCATTCCGTTGAGTGATCTGCTGGGCTGACCTGGCCATTGCAAAGGCAGGCGCCCGCTGACTCAAGCGGCGCCTGCCATGACTCACAGGTTCAATTGCTCATCAAGGTGACGAGCTGGTCGAACCGGCTGTTGGCGACCCAGCCCAGCAGTCCCAGGACCACCGCCATGGCACCGGCCGAATAGGCTAGCCGGTGCTTGATCGTTCTGACATCACCACGGATTTCGTCCATGTCCCGTCGAAGATATTTGAGATGGGTTTCCAGCTCGGTAACACGAGGTTCCATATCAACTTCTCCAGTCGTTCTGGCGCTGTTTTTGAAGTCGGACTTGTGGTTCGTGCGACTTTCAACGATGGGGCCAACCGGGCTCACTGGCATTCGCGCTTCATGGCTTGGCATGGAAGCATCCACCGGCTGTTTCAAATGTTCGCTTGCAGGCTATTCGGGCTCCAGAATTGACCGAAGCTTTGTGGGTGTATCCACTCATTACATGCACGTCCTTGTGTATTGGATTTGAAGATTGATACCGCCGGCACACGTTGACCCAATGCTCGAAGCGGGTCAATTGAGCCGATTCCGCATGTTTTGTAAGAAAAAGTACCGTCGTGTAGGACGCCCGCAGCGCAAGGCAGATTTAATTAGGGAGGGCGGGGCTTTTTTGCGTGCCGCAGTGGTCAAGATGTTTCAATCGATTCGATTCTGGGGAGTAACGCAATGAACGAGCGCCGGGCGCTGTTGATTCTGCATGGCAAACAGGCTCTCAACGAGGCGGTTCGCACTGCCGTCGAGGACAAGCGCAAGCAGGGCTGGGAGCTGGCCGTGCGCCTGACCTGGGAAGCCGGGGATGCACAGCGCTGGGTAGAACAGGCGTTAGCGGACGGCTACACCACGATCATTGCCGGTGGCGGCGATGGCACCTTGCGCGATATTGCTGAAGCGCTCGCGGCGCATCCGGGCAAGGCCAGTCTGGTGCTTTTGCCCCTGGGCACCGCCAACGACTTTTCCCGCGCCGCCGGGGTGCCGCTGGAGCCTGCCGAAGCATTGGAATTGCTCGATGTGCCGCCGCACGATATTGACGTGGGCGAGGTGGGCGGGCAGATTTTTCTCAACATGGCCACCGGTGGGTTCGGCAGTCAGGTCACGGCCAACACGTCTGAAGATTTGAAGAAAGTCCTCGGCGGCGCAGCTTATCTATTCACTGGATTGTCGCGCTTCAGCGAGTTGCATGCTGCCTATGGCGAACTGCAGGGGCCGGATTTTCACTGGAGCGGTGAGTTGTTGGCGCTGGGCATTGGCAATGGCCGTCAGGCCGGCGGCGGACATGTGTTGTGCCCGCAGGCACTGGCCGATGATGGACTGCTCGATATCAGCATCCTGCCGGCACCACAGGAGCTGGTGGGGACTTTGAAATCACTGCTGAGCGAAGGTTTCGGGCTGGATAATCTGTTCGTGCGAACCCGTTTGCCCTGGGTTGAAATCAAGGTGGCCGAGGGGCTGTGCATGAATCTCGACGGCGAACCGCTGGAGTGCAACAGCCTGCGCTTTGAAGTGCGTCCGGCGGCATTGCGCGTGCATTTGCCGGAACATTCACCCTTGTTGAGCAGTACCGAAGCGATCAGTCGTCAAGGCTGATGATCTGTTCGCGCACGGCAAACAGCACGAGGCCCGCCACGTCGAAGATCTGCAGGCGCTTCATGATCTGGGAACGGTGGGTTTCGACCGTTTTGATGCTCAAGCCCAGGCCGTTGGCAATCTCGCGGGTGGACTTGCCACGCACGATCAGGCGCAGGATTTCCAGTTGGCGCGCCGTCAGGTTGTGCGCGTCGGCAATATCCGGCTGCTGGTTCTGATTGCGGGTCAGCGCCTGATTGATCACGGTATGGGCGATGGCCGGGCTCAAGTAGCGCTCGTTGTTGCGCAAGGCTTCCAGGGCGTGTTCAAGCTCGGTGGCGGTGGTGTCCTTGAGCAGGTAACCGTAGGCGCCGGACTCGAGTGCCTGCATGATCAGCGCCGGATCGGTGTGCATCGACAGAATCAGCACCTTGCTCTGCGGTCGTACGCGCTTGAGGCGTTGCAGTGCTTCCAGCCCCCCGGTTTCCTTCATGGAGATATCCAGCAAGATGATATCGGGATTAAGTTGCTCGACCATCTCGAGCAATTGCGAACCATCATTGGCCTCGCCAATCACCGCGTAACCGGGAATATCCAGCACCAGAGCGCGCACGCCGGCCCTGATCAGCGAGTGGTCATCCACCAGAAGTAAATTGCAAGTCAACGCATAACCTTATTCGTACTGGCCCGTTCGAGTGCGCGCGGCGCCCACGGGAAAAGTGCTTCGATCTGGGTGCCTCTGCCCGGCTCGCTGGCGACGCTCAGGGTGCCACCCAGTTGCTCGATTCGTTCGGCCATCCCGGCCATGCCGCGTTGTCCTTCGCGACCCGGATCGGTCGCCGGCGCAAATCCCGCGCCGTCATCACTGATCAATAATGTCAGACCCTCGGGCAGGCGCTGCAAGCGTACCACCAGATTTTTCGCCTGTGCATGACGAAGAATATTGGTCACCGCTTCCTGGGTGATGCGAAAGGCGGCGACGGCCATCTCTTCTGGAATGCCATTGAGGCGCTGCTGACAATCGAGGCTCCATTGCACGCTGGTGTTGGCCAAGGTCTTGAGCAGATGCGCACGCAGGCTGGCCTCGAGTCCCAGACTGGTCAACTGGCGCGGATTGAGAATGGCCGAAACGTCGCGCACCTTGTTCAGGGTTTCTTCGAGGGTGTCGCATAACACCGAGCATTGTTCCTGCGAGTCGGGGGGCAGGCGACGCTTGAGCCACTCACTCTGCAGTTTCGCCGCCGTCAGCAACTGGCCGATATCGTCGTGCAGTTCGCGGCTGAGGCGATGGCGTTCGTTTTCCTGGACTTGCAGCAGACGGTCGGCGAGTTCCTGCGGCTGAAACTTGATTGATTTGCGCGACAGCCGATATTGCACCCAGACACAGGCAGTCGCCGCGATTTGCAGTAGCAGCAGACCCAAACTGAAGGAAGTTGAAAAACCATAGGTCATCAAACTGCCCAGTGCGGCCGCGACTGACAATATCAGCGTGAACCGACGCGCATTCTCCCGCGAAGGGGGCCATTGGGTAATTGACTTGAGGCTGGCGTACATAGCGGATGGAGCCAATGAATGTTCGCTGCGGGCAGACCGGCCGGAGCCTGGCGGGTCTCTGTCTGAAAATACTGTCAAATATGGCAATGGTTTCAACATGGTCGGGAGCCCCGGATGTTTGCGAACTTCAGCAGATAACGCCTGAATGAAAGCACCGTGCCATTAACTTGAGGACAACTAACGGGCGACATAATACCACTTAAGATACCGATGGTCGCGCTTGCTCTATATGTCCATTCAGTCAGGAAATACATGGGTTTGCACGCCAGTTCCATAAGCACGAAAGTCGGTTTTGAGGGTGTGAAGTGAAGACCGGCGATGCCCCAAGTTGTGCTCCCTGGTACACAGGCAAACCCTGAGGCCGGCAGGAAAAAGGGCGGGTGATCAATGCTGATTATTTATATCGTTTTGTCGCTGGCAGGTATGGACTATTCAATTACGACATTCGAGACGTGAGTCCGCAAAGGCCATCCGCGCCACGGCGATGAGTCAGGCCTGGCCCGAGTAAGGCAGTTGCGGCAAACGTTTGCTTGCCAGCGGCGACTGAATCGGGCTTTGACCGACCTGAAACGCCAGCGCTTCGATCAACGAAGCCTGCTCGCTTTCATCCAGGCTCAATTGGCCAGTCTTCTGATCGACCAGCTCGAGCTGCCAGGCCATGAGCGTGAAGCAATCCTGCAACGCTTGCAGCGCCTGATCATGAAGATCGACACGAGCATGATTGAGGTCAAGCAGGCTGTGGATGTGCAGGGAAAATTCGCTGATCGACTCCAGCGCCAGAGCCTCCGCCCGGCGAGCAAGCTTGAGCAGGGTACTGAGCATGCATTCAATGGCGTCCCTGTCATTGCTGATCAGTTGCAGATGGCTCAGGCATTCCTCGGACTTGGCCAGCAGTGTTTCAGCCTCGACAAGAAATTCGGGGAAGCGTTTTACCCAGTCTTTGCGGTCGATTGGCATGCTTATCTCCACAACGTCATGTCTGATGAACGAATGCCGTGTGTAGCGACGATCATGAATCGTCGGCAGATCGCGTCCGGCCGTGCACGTGCACAGACTGAGAGTTTCCAGAGGGTTTGTTGCCACTGAACTGCGATCGCACACAATAGCCTGACTCCGTTCATGCAATGAGAATGGCGTCACATTAATGGCTATTGGATATTGCGAAAATCAGGTTGGGCCTGATTGTCCCTAGGGGAATCCCTTAGGTGCGGGAACCTATGACGCAAACCGAGGTCGCGCCGCAGATAAAAGTAGCAGATGAAAATCACTGCGCCAGTAAAGCATGATGTTAATGTGACATCAATGGCTGTTCAGGGCATTTTTTACAGGTCAGTCATGACAATCAAGAAGCGCCATTTGCAGCCGATAACCTCACATAAGTGAATTCATCAGAACAAGCCCAGGAGTCATTGATGGCCGGCATTCTCGACACGGTAGACCAACGCACGCAACTGGTGGGTGAGAATCGCCTGGAAATTCTCATGTTTCGACTGGCCGGGCGGCAGTTGTTTGCGATCAACGTGTTCAAGGTTCAGGAAGTGCTGCAACTGCCGAAGCTGACCCTGATGCCGCAGCGTCACCCGTTCGTTTGCGGTGTGGTCAACCTGCGCGGGCAGACCTTGCCGGTGATCGACCTGTCCCAGGCAATCGGCATGCGCCCCTTGGTGCCAGGGCCGAACAGCACCATCATCGTCACTGAATACAACCGTTCGGTGCAGGCCTTTCTGGTGGGCGGCGTCGATCGCATCGTCAACATGAACTGGGAAGCCATTCTGCCGCCGCCGACCAGCGCCGGTCGCCAGCATTATCTGACGGCCATCAGCAAGGTCGACGATCAACTGGTGGAAATCATCGACGTGGAAAAAGTCCTCGCCGAAATCGTCCCGTACAACGCCAAGGTCTCGCGCGACAAACTCGACGATCCGGTGCTGGAGCGCGCCCGTGGCCGTGAAGTGCTGCTGGTCGACGACTCCAATGTGGCGCTCTCGCAGCTGCGTGACACCCTCGGCCAGCTCGGCGTGAAAATGCACATTGCCAGCGACGGCCTCAAAGCACTGAACATGCTCAAGGCCTGGGCCGATACCGGCGTGCACATGACCGACAAGTTGCTGATGATCTTCACCGATGCGGAAATGCCGGAAATGGACGGCTACCGTCTGACCACCGAAATTCGCAACGACCCGCGTTTGCGCGGCCTGTATGTGGTGCTGCACACCTCGCTGTCGGGCAGCTTCAACGATTCGATGGTGAAGAAGGTCGGCTGCGACAACTTCCTCTCCAAATTCCAGCCGGACAAACTGGTCGACGTGGTGCGCCAGCGTCTGATGCTCGACGAAGTCCCGGCCTGACAGCATCAGGAGCGGGCAGGTCGCGATCGGGAATCCACGTGCGCTGCGTGGTTTGGATCGAACAGCGGTTTGGCGAGCAGGTTCGCTCCCACACTTTGATTCCGCGACGCGGCTCATATAGGGTGGCGCTTCAATCACAAGGAGCTGGCCATGCTGTGTCTGAGCGCGCTTTATCGTTACCCGTTGAAATCCGGCAAGGGCGAAGTGCTGCAAAGCGCCGAGCTGGACAAGCTGGGGCTGACGGGTGATCGACGCTGGATGCTGGTAGACGAGGCCAGCGGGCGCTTCCTGACTCAGCGTGCCGAAGCACGGATGAGTCAGCTGTCGGCGCTGTGGAATGCCGACGGCGGCCTGACACTCGCGACGCCCGGGCAAGGCTCCATCGATATTCCCTTGCCGGCGGATGATGCCGAGCTGCGCGGCGTGACCATCTGGCGTGATACCTTGCGCGTGCCGGATGCCGGCGACGAGGCGGCGCGCTGGGTCAGCGAGTTCCTTGGCAAGCCGACACGCCTGGTGCACATGCCGCTGGATCGAGCACGCACGACACAATCGGGTTTCGGCCACGATGACGATCAAGTCGCCTTCGCCGACGGCTATCCGTTGCTATTGATTGGCGACGCTTCGCTGCAGGACCTTTCCGGCAAGGTCGGGCGTTCGCTGGAGATGCTGCGTTTCCGGCCGAATCTGGTGATCGAAGGCAGCGCGGCTTATGCCGAGGATGGCTGGAAGCGTATTCGTATCGGCGATATCGAGTTTCGCGTGGTCAAGCCGTGCTCACGCTGCATCATGACGACCGTCGACCCGCAAACTGGCGAGCGCAGTGCCGACCGCGAACCGTTCGCCACCCTGCAAAAACATCGGGCCACAGCCGATGGCGCAATGTTCGGGCAGAACCTGGTCAATGACAGAAACGGTCGACTCGAAGTCGGGATGCCGGTGGAAATTCTCGAATAAATAAGTTTGCAGGCATAAAAAAAGCCCGCGTCGTTGCACGCGGGCTTTTTTTTGTGCTGGATAGAACCGCCGTATCAGCCGCGGTATTCACACAGGTAGGCAGTGTCGACCGCGACCTTCAGCTGGAACTTGCTGTTGGCCGGTACATTGAACTGGCTGCCGGCGGCGAAGGTTTCCCAGTCGCTGCTGTCGGGCAGCTTGACGGTCAGGGCGCCCGACACAACGTGCATGATTTCACGCTGGCTGGTGCCGAATTCGTATTCGCCCGGGGCCATGACGCCGATGGTCGCCGGACCTTCAGCGGTGCCGAAGGCGATCGACTTGACGGTGCCGTCGAAGTACTCGTTGACTTTAAACATGGGCGGTTCCTCGAAAAGGGCTGAAAAGGGGCCGGCCAGTATGCCCAAGGCTTTCCGCCTCGTCACGTCTCTAAAGCGGCAACACCAGTGGCAATAACCGCGCCGTGTTGCGCGCATCCTCCAGCGCCCGATGCTGCTGGCCGCTGAACTGCAGGCCGGCCAGTTGCAACGCACCGTTGAGGCCCAATGGCCGCTCGAGACGGCGGGCCTTGGCGAAGCGTTGTTTGAGGTTCATGTGCGGCACCCGGCTGAGGCCACTGTCGAGGTGCAGACGCTGCCATTCCTGCAGCAACTGCTTGCGATCGTAATCGCCCCAGCTGACCCACCCCTCGAGGCGCGATTGGTGCTGTGCCAGCCAGCGCTCGAAGGCCGGCCAGACCTCATGGAGCGGTTGCGCGGCATCGATATTGGCCTGGGTGATGTGCGTCAGTTCGCGGCAAAACGGGGTGAGCAAGGGCCGCCGCGTCGGTTTGACGAAGCGCTGAAAATGATCCTGCTCGCGCCCGGCGCGATCGACCAGGGTCGCGCCGATCTCGATAATTTCCATTTCGGTGACCGGCCAGCCACCCTCGTCGGTAGTGGCTTCCAGATCTATGACCAGCCAGTGGGGCATCGCAGGGTTCCTGATTTTCGCGTTCTGATATTTCAGAGCGTAGTCAAAACCCGCATAGACGTGTGGGCGACTACTCGACCTGCAACAGAACCTGACGATTTTTTACCTGATCGCCAACCTTGACCTGCACCCGCTTGAGCACGCCGTCGATGCCGGACTTGAGCGGGTGCTCCATTTTCATTGCCTCCAGCACCACCAGCAACTGACCTTTGCTGACCGTGCTGCCTTCGCTGACCAGGACGTCGACGATGGCGCCGTCCATCGGCGCTTTCAAGGTGCCGGAGCTGACGCTGGTCTGACTGTCGATCGCCGCATGAGTTCGATCCTCCAGCCGCAGACTGCCCGGATGGCTGAACAGCCAGAGCTGTGCGCCCGCCAGTCGACAGGCGTGGCGCTGGCGCACGCCGTTGACGGCCAGTGTCAGCGAATGCGCTTCGAGGTCAATGAGTCGCAGGTCGATCGTGCGTTCACCGGCGGTGACCTGAAATGTGTTTGCCCCTTGCGCTTGCAACTGCAGCGTCCAGTTCTGCTCATCCAAGCCGAGGCGATAAGTCAGCGGCACGCTGGCGTTGTTGCGCCAGCCGCTCAGTGGCAAGCGATGGTGGCGCGCGCTGGTTTGATAGAACAGCAGCGCCGCGATCGCCAGTTCCTCGGCGCTGGGCACGTAACGATGCAGGTCGAGGTGATCGCTGAAACGCTGGGCAATGAACGCGGTACTGAACTGGCCGCTGATAAATTGCTCATGCTGCAACAGGCTGGCGAGCAGGCGCTGATTGCTTTGTATGCCCATCAACACAGTGTCCTGCACCGCGCGCAATAGCTTGCGCCGCGCCTCTTCCCGGGTGGCGCCATGGGCGATCAGTTTGCCCAGCAGCGGGTCATAGAACGGGCTGACCGCTTGCCCTTCGAGCAAGCCGTGATCGATCCGCACACCATGGCTCAGCGCCGGCTCCCAGGCTTCGATACGCCCGGTCTGCGGAAGAAAATCCTGCTCCGGATCTTCCGCATACAACCGCACTTCGATGGCGTGGCCGTTGAGTTGCACCTGATCCTGAGTCAGCGGCAGCGGCTGGCCTTCGGCAACCTGTAATTGCAGCGCCACCAGATCAAGACCGGTGATCAGTTCGGTGACTGGATGTTCGACCTGCAGGCGCGTGTTCATTTCCAGAAAATAAAACTGCCCTCGTGCATCGAGCAGAAATTCAACGGTGCCGGCGCCGACATAATTCACCGCGCGGCCGGCCTTCAACGCCGCTTCACCCATGGCTTGGCGCAACTCGGTGGTCATGATCGGGCAGGGCGCTTCTTCGATGACTTTCTGATGGCGTCGCTGGATCGAACAGTCGCGCTCGCCAAGGTAGATCAGGTTGCCGTGATGGTCGCCGAACACCTGCACTTCGACATGCCGGGGTTCGACCACGGCCTGTTCAAGTATCAATTCGTCGCTGCCAAAACCGTTCAACGCTTCCGAGCGCGCGGTGCGCAATTGCGCCGGCAGCTCAGCCGCACTGTGCACCAGGCGCATGCCGCGCCCGCCACCGCCGGCACTGGCCTTGATCATCAACGGGTAGCCGATACGCTCGGCTTCGCGCAACAAGGTCGCGTCGTCTTGCGCAGCGCCCTGATAGCCGGCAATGCACGGCACGCCGGCGTCGAGCATGGCGAGCTTCGACAGGCGTTTGCTGCCCATCAGTTCGATGGCTTCGGCGCTGGGGCCAATGAAGGTCAGCCCGGCCTGTTCGCAGGCGCGGGCGAATTCGGCGTTTTCCGAGAGAAAACCATAGCCGGGATGGACCGCGTCGGCACCGCTGCGATGCGCGGCGTCGAGGATCGCCGGGATGTTCAGGTAGGACTGCTGTACCGGGGCCGGGCCAATGTTTACGGCTTGATCAGCCATTTTTACGTGCAGCGTATCGGCGTCGGCATCGCTGTAGACAGCGACGGTACGGTAGCCGAGAGCCTGGGCGGTGCGCTGGATGCGGCAGGCGATTTCACCGCGGTTGGCGATCAGGATTTTGTGGATGACGGGCATGTTGGGTTTCCTGAAGTTGTAGCGGTGGATGTGGCGGCCTCATCGCGAGCAGGCTCACTCCTACAGGGGAATGCATTTCAAATGTAGGAGTGAGCCTGCTCGCGATGCTTTCAAGAGGCCCACCGCGGTTTGCGCTTTTGCATGAATGCCAGGGTGCCCTCTACGCCTTCTTCGCCGGTCACCGCCTCGCTGAACCACTGCGCGGCCTGATCAAGCAATTCACTCGACGGCTGCCCAGCACTGGCCAGCAGCAATTGCTTGGTCATGGCATTCGCCTGCGGCGCGCAACGCAGCACTTGCTGCAGCACCTCATCCAGCCGTTCGGCCAACGCTTGGGCATCGCGCTCGACAAAATGCACCAGCCCCAGTTGCCGAGCCTGATCGCCATCGAAACGCGCTGCGGTCAGCGCCAGACGGCGGGTTTCTGTGAGGCCGATGCGCTGCACCACAAACGGTGCGATCTGCGCCGGAATCACGCCGAGACTGGTTTCCGGCAGACCGAACTGCGCCTGATGGTCGGCAATCGCGACATCGCTGACACAGGCCAGCCCGAACCCACCACCCAGCACTGCGCCTTGCAACACGCTGATCAACACCTGCGGCGTGTGTTGCGCCTCTTCAAGCAAGGCGCCGAAGGCCCGGTTCAGCTCGCGATAAGCCTCACCACCCTGAGCACGCGCGCTGGCCATGTCCTTGATGTCGCCACCGGCGCAGAAATGCCCGCCGGCGCCGCTGAGCACCAGTGCGCGGATATCGCGCTCGTCAGCAACAGCAGCGAATACCGCGCGCAACTCGCTGACCATCTGCAGGCTCATCGCATTGCGGCTGTCCGGCCGGTTGAGCGTGACATGCAGCACGCCGCCATGCAGTTCCAGCAGCAGCGTCTGGCACTCGGGCAGGTGGCTCATTTCTTTTTCCCCGGCAGGATGCCCATCAGCTTGCAGATGATCCCCAGCATGATTTCATCCGCACCGCCGCCGATCGATACCAGCCGCACATCGCGATAGGCGCGGGCCACCGGGTTGTCCCACATGAAGCCCATGCCGCCCCAATATTGCAGGCAGCTGTCGCTGACCTCTCGGCCCAGCCGACCGGCCTTGAGCTTGGCCATCGACGCCAACCGGGTGACGTCCTGACCTTTGATGTACTGCTCGGTGGCCTGATAGACCAGCGCGCGCAGGCACTCGATTTCGGTTTGCAACTCGGCAAGGCGGAAGTGAATCACCTGATTGTCGATCAGCGCATTGCCGAAGGTCTTGCGCTCCTTGCAGTATTCGATGGTGCTGTCGACGCAATACTCCAGGCCTTTGATCATGTTCGCCGCGCCGAACAGGCGTTCTTCCTGAAACTGCAGCATCTGCATCATGAAACCGGCGCCTTCGTGGCCGATGCGGTTGCGCTGCGGCACGCGTACGTTGTCGAAAAACACCTGAGCGGTTTCCGAGCTGCGCATGCCGAGCTTGTCCAGATGCGAGCTCAGACTGATGCCGGGGGTGTTCATCGGCACCATGATCAGCGACTTGTTGATGTGCGGCTTGTCATCGGAGGTGTTGGCCAGCAGGCAGATGAAATCGGCGCTGGGTGAGTTGGTGATCCACATCTTGCTGCCGTTGATCACATAGTCATCACCGTCCTTGCGCGCCGTGGTCTTAAGCCCGGCCACGTCGGACCCAGCGCCGACTTCGGAGACGCCGATGCAGCCGACCTGCTCGCCGCTGATTGCCGGGCGCAGGAATTCTTCGCGCAGTTCATCGGAGCCGAAGCGGGCCAGCGCCGGGGTGCACATGTCGGTCTGCACGCCGATCGACATCGGAATGCCGCCGCAATGAATGGTGCCGAACTCCTCGGCGGCGACGATCGAGTAACTGTAGTCGAGGCCCATGCCACCGAATTTTTCCGGTTTGGAAATCCCCAGCAAACCCAGCTCGCCAGCCTGACGGAAAATTTCGTGTATCGGAAAGCGTCCGGCCTTTTCCCATTCGTCGACGTGCGGGTTGATCTGATGGTCGACGAACTGGCGGACGGTGCGCCGCAGCGCTTCGTGTTCCGGGGTGAAGATCATTGTTATTGTTCTCCGTGAGATCCGTGACGGTCAGAAGCGGCTGACGCCGAAGCTGTTGGGTTGCAGTGTACGAAGGTCGGCTTCGTGGCAGATGTCCAGCAGATAGCCGAGCAGGGTGCGCGTGTCGCGCGGGTCGATCAGCCCGTCGTCCCACAGGTTGGCGCTGCCGTAGAGCGCCGTGGACTGGCTGTCGAGTTTCTGCGCGGTGACCTGTTCGAGCATGTCGAGCATTTTCGGGTCCGGCACTAGGCCGTCTTTCAATTGCTTGGCTTCGGTGACAATACGCAGCACCTTGCCGGCCTGCGCGCCGCCCATCACTGCGGTGCGGCTGTTCGGCCAGGCGAAAATGAAGCGTGGATCGAGCCCGCGACCGCACATAGCATAGTTACCGGCACCGTAGGAGCCACCGACCACCAGCGTCAATTTAGGCACCCGCGCATTGGCCACCGCTTGAATCAGTTTCGAGCCGTGTTTGATTACGCCTTGCTGTTCCGATTCGGTGCCGACCATGAAGCCTGTGGTGTTGTGGAAAAACAGCAGCGGGATCTGGCTCTGATCGCATAACTGGATGAACTGCGCGGCTTTGCTCGCACCGTTCGGGGTGATCGGGCCGTTATTGCCGATGAAACCGCAGGCGCGGCCCTGAATCTTCAAATGGCCACACAGGGTTTGCTGATCGTATTCGCCCTTGAACTCGACGAAGTTCGATTCATCGGCGATGCGCGCGATGATTTCGCGCACGTCGTAGGGCTTTTTCGGATCGTCCGGGATCAGCCCGAGCAATTCGTCGATGGGATAGAGCGGCTCTTTGTATTGCGGCTCCGGCCGCCACGGCAGTTGTTCGTTCCACGGCAGCATGCGCAGGATATCGCGCACCTGGCGCACGCCATCGGCATCGTTTTCCGCCAGGTACTCGGCGGTCCCGGCGACCTGCGCGTGCATCTCGGCGCCGCCGAGTTCTTCGTCGGTGGCGACTTCACCGGTGGCCGCCTTGAGCAGCGGCGGCCCGGCAAGAAACAGCTTGGCCTTGCCGCGCACCACCACCACATAATCCGACAAACCGGGCTGATAGGCGCCGCCAGCGGTGGCCGAACCATGCACCACGGTAATCTGCGGCAAACCCAGCGCCGACAGCCGCGCCTGATTGGCAAAGCTGCGCGCGCCTTCGACGAAAATTTCCGCGGCGTAATTGAGGTTGGCGCCGCCGCTTTCGGCGAGGGTGATCATCGGCAGTTTGTTTTCCAGGGCGATCTGTTGCAGGCGCAGGGATTTTTTCAGGCCGCTGGGCGAGATCGTTCCGCCCTTGATGGCGCTGTTGTTGGCCACCACCATCGCGCGAATGCCGCAGACGTAACCGATGCCGGCGATCAAGCCGCCACCGGCTGCGCTGCCGTCCTTGTCATCGTGCAGTTTGTAACCGGCCAGACTCGCCAGTTCCAGAAACGGCGCGCCGGGATCGAGCAACAGGTTCAGGCGTTCGCGCGGCAACAGTTGTCCGCGCTGATCGAACTTCGCCTTGGCTTCGGCAGCCTTGTTCAGCAGGTTCTGTTCCAGTTGCTGCACGTGTTCGATGGCGGCGAGCATCGCCGTACGGTTACGTGCGAAGGCTTCGCTGTGCGGGTCGAGTAGCGACTGGATCTGCGCCATGGCTTATTCCTTGTCCTTGAGCACGTCAGGCAAGTACGCCCGATGAAATCCGTTGAACGACTCGCTGTGCGTCGCCTTATGCAGCGGCCATGCGCGACTGCCGAGGCTGGCCGCGCCGTCGATTTTCAAGGTGCTGCCGCTGATGAACGCCGCTGCCGGGCTGAGCAGGAACACGATCGCCGCGCTGACTTCCGATTCGGTGCCGATGCGCTTGAGCGGCACATGCTCACGCAGGGTCGGAATCACCGCTTTGAACGCGCCCTGGTAAGTGTCCATGCCGCTGGAAGCGATCCAGCCCGGCGCTATCGCATTGACCCGCACCCCGGCGTAACCCCACTCGACGGCCGCGGTTTTGGTGAAGTTGTCCATGCCCGAGCGCGCGGCGCCAGAGTGGCCCATGCCGGGCATGCCGCCCCACATGTCGGCGAGCATGTTGACGATGTTGCCGCCGTGTTTGCTCATCGACTGGTTGAACACTTCCCGGGCCATCAGAAATCCGCCGACCAGATTGGTCCGCAGCACGGTCTCGAACCCTTTCTGATTGATCGAAGCCAGCGGCGACGGATACTGGCCGCCGGCATTGTTGACCAAACCGTGGATCGGCCCGTGTGCGGCGATCAGCTCACTGACCAGCAGTTTTACCGCTTCTTCATCGCGGATATCGCAGGCCTGCCAATGCGCACGGCCACCGTCCTCGGCGATTTCGGCGGCGACGCGTTCGAGCTTTTCAGGCTTGCGCCCGACCAGCAGCACGTTGGCCCCGAGCGCCGCCAGTTCATGCGCGGTACAGCGGCCGATGCCGCTGCCGCCACCGGTGACGATAATGCTCTGGCCGCTGAACAGCCCGGCCTGGAAAATCGATGCGTACGCCATGAAGCTCAACCTCTAGTCGAGTTGTTCGGCGATGCTCTGCGGCACCGCGATGCGGATTTCCAGCAGTTGCTGGGCGAAGGCCTTGCCTTGCGGATCGATGCGCAGACTGGCGACACCGCCGCCGCCGAGGGCGTTTTCCAGCAGAAAGTTGAGGCTGTGGGTGCCGGGCAGGTACCAGCGCTCGACCCGACCGTTGTCCGGGTCAAGCACATGGCTCATCCAGTCTGCGACCACCGCTGACGTCAGCGCTGCGGCGATCCACGGCAGATATTCGGGTTTGCGCGGCATGACGCCGATGTTGCTGTGGTCGCCTTTGTCGCCGGAACGCGCCACGGCGAGTTTTACCAGCGGCACATCGGTGTCAGCGCGGCCCTGCGGTTCGGGCGGTTGATGGGGCAGGGCTGAGGTCGGGTTTTGCGTTATGGCGGGCGCGGGCAGGCTGCACGGATGACGTTCGCCAGCCATATCGACGTGCAGCGTGCAGACGCTTTTATCGATCAGAAACGAAAACAGGCGGATCAGCGGGTACACCGTCGGACGGCCGCCGACGATGCCGGTCAACCCAGGCGCCATGCCCGTCGCGGCCTGAGCGATTTCTTTGGAAAACACGACCAGGGCTTTTTTATCGGGATGGCGCACGGCGAGTTTGATCACCACTTCGCGGCTGTCCTGACGCTGACCGTGCGGGCCGTAGGTGGCCTCGCTGCCAAGCAGTTCGACATGGGTTTCGCTGTAGGGCGCCCAGCCGCGCTGGCTGAACATTTCTGCGGTTTTGTCGATGATCGCCTGACTGACGCGCCGCGCCTTGGCGACCGCATCAATGCCGACTATCAGGCAACTGGCGGTGCAGCGAAAACCGTCCGGGTAAGTCGCGCTGACCTTGTATTGATCGCTGGGTGGCAAGCCCTTTGCGCCATGCACATGGACGGCGTTTTTGCCCTGTTGCCGCAGTTCGACCTGAGTGAAATCACAGATCACATCGGGCAGCCGATACGCCTGTGGATCGCCGATTTCATAGAGCATCTGCTCGCCGACGGTCAGTGCGGTGATCAGGCCGCCGCTGCCTTCGGGTTTGCTGACGATGAACTGGCTGTCGGCGCTGACCTCGACGATCGGAAAACCGATGTGTTCGTAATCCGGCACGTCGCGCCAATCGGTGAAGTTGCCGCCGGTGCATTGCGCGCCGCATTCGATGATGTGCCCGGCCAGTGCGGCCTGGGCGAGTTTGTCGTAGTCGTGCCACGACCAGCCGAACTCGTGCACCAGCGCCGCGCTGACAACGGCGCTGTCGACTACCCGGCCGGTAATAACGATATCGGCGCCGAGCTTCAGCGCTTCGACGATGCCCGGTGCGCCGAGGTAAGCATTGGTCGACACGCACAGCGGCGGCAGTGGGGCGCCCGTGAACATTTCAGTGATACCGTTGAGCTGGCGCAGTTGAGGCTGCAGGTCATCGCCAAGCAGCACAGCGATTTTCAACGCGACGCCGGCGCGATCACACGCGGCTTGCAGGGCGGCGGCGCAGGCCTGTGGATTGACCCCGCCGGCGTTGCTGATGACGCGGATGTGCTGCTCGGCCAATTGCGGCAGCAGCGGTGTCAGCACTTCGATGAAATCGCTGGCGTAGCCGGCCTGTGGGTCTTTCATGCGCGCGCCAGCCATGATCGACATCGTAATCTCGGCCAGATAATCGAACACCAGATAATCCAGACGCCCGCCGGCCACCAGTTGCGCGGCGGCGGTCGACGTGTCTCCCCAGAAGGCGCTGGCGCATCCGATACGCACGGTATTTGGCATTTTTATCTCCGACTCAGCGATCTGCGACAGAAGTGTCTTGAGGCTACCAAGCAAGCGCTTGGTTTGTAAACAGTTGAAACTATCTTCTGCCCAAGCGCTTGCTTGGTCGCCGCTGGCGGCTTAAATTGCGCGCAACCCTGCGGTTTCAGGGGGCAACACACCGATCGACTGTAGGAGAGAACGGGTGGACGAGCAAAAAGCCCTGAGGGTCATGCGCGATTTGGTCGACAGTGGCCAGCTGACGGACCCCGACAGCGCCCGCGGCAAGTTGCTGCAAGTGGCGGCTCACCTGTTCCGCAATAAAGGCTACGAACGCACTACCGTGCGTGATCTGGCCGGCGCGGTCGGCATCCAGTCGGGGAGCATTTTTCATCACTTCAAAAGCAAGGACGAAATCCTGCGCGCGGTGATGGAAGAAACCATCCGCTACAACACCGCATTGATGCGCGCGGCGCTGGCCGACGCGGCCGATGTCCGCGAGCGCGTGCTGGCGCTGATCCGCTGCGAATTGCAGTCGATCATGGGCGGCAGCGGCGAGGCCATGGCGGTGCTGGTCTACGAGTGGCGCTCGCTGTCCGAAGAAGGCCAGGCCAAAGTGCTGGCGCTGCGCGACGTCTACGAAGAGATCTGGTTGCAAGTATTGAGTGAAGCCAAAGACGCCGGATTCATCCGTGGCGACGTTTTTATTACCCGACGTTTCCTGACAGGCGCACTGTCCTGGACCACCACATGGTTCCGTGCTGGCGGCAGTTTGAGCCTCGATCAGTTGGCCGACGAGGCGTTGATTCTGGTCCTCGAAGAGCGTTGAGCCACTTTCTATCCGGCCGGGAAACTGGCTAACTGGGCGAAACCGCCTAGCTTGAATGCATTGATCGGTATTTTTTCGGGGAGTGGGGTGTTTTGAAGTCTTTGCCAATTCGGACCGTCGCGGGGTTGATGCTCGCAGCGCTGGCTGCATTATGGGTATTGCCCGCTCAGGCCGCGCAATTGGTCCGGGTCGGCGCGGCGCATTTTCCGCCGTACACCATCCGCCCGGAAAACGGCGCCGATACCGGTCTGTTGCCGCAATTGGTCGAAGCGCTGAACCGTTTGCAAAGCGACTATCAGTTCGTCCTGGTGCCCACGTCGATTCCCCGGCGTTTCGGTGATTTCAAGCAGGGCCGGATCGACATGGCGATCTTCGAGAACCCTGAATGGGGCTGGAAAGACATCCCCCACAGCGACGTCGACATGGGCCTTGAAGATGCCGAGATTTTCGTCGCGCAGCGTGCAGATGGCCGTCAGCAAAACTATTTCGCCGACCTCAAAGGCAAGCGTCTGGCGCTGTTCAGCGGCTATCACTACGAATTTGCGGCCTTCAACGCCGACCCCAAATTCCTCGCGCAGCAATTCAACGCGACGCTGACCTATTCCCACGACAGCAACCTGCTGATGGTGCTGCGCTCACGCGCCGACATCGCCCTGGTGACCCGCTCGTACCTCAGTGATTACCTGCTGCGTAACGAGAAGGTCCGTGATGAGTTGCTCGTCTCGCAGCGCGTCGATCAGATCTACCATCACTATGCGATTCTGCGCCCGACGGCACCGATCAGCGGCGCGGCGTTCGGCAAGCTGTTGCAGGGGCTGCGCGACAACGGCGACATGCTGAAGATTTTCGATCCTTACAAAATCGCCGTGGTGCCAGTGCTCAATCGCTGAGCGCCATTTGCGCTGAAAGCCTAAATTTCCGCCTGCCGCTCACGTCACATCGTCTAACTGTCGATGATTATCGTGAGCCCGCCCCATGTCCAATCTGAATGACCTGACTGCCCTGGCCTTGCCTTCGGGCAGTCAACTGATCGCTGATGCCAGCGAAAGCCGTTTGAGCCTGAGCCTCGACGGCCAGCCGCTGATTCGTCTGCGCCTTGATCGCGACGCGAAAGGCCCGATCCAGATCGATGAGCGCTTCGCGTTGCCGCCGGGGCAAGCGCTGTGGGCTGCCTGTTACTGGCTGTTTGCGCGCGATCCGGCGTGCCAGCAATTGACCTGGCAACTGGATCAACCACCGACCGAGGCCTTGCTCAGTGGTTTGCTGATCGGCACCGAGGTGAGCGGCGAATATCGCTGCGAACGCACGCTGTTCTGGCAATTGCCGCAACCCTGGCTGGGGACTTCGTTGACCGGCAGTTATCCGCGACAAATGATCATCAGTGAAGGCAAACGCCATCCCCGGCGCCCGGTCAAACCGCGCGGTGAAGTCTATCGGCGTTTCGACGCGCGGCTCGGCGCCTGGATTTCCTTGCGAACCGTCGAAATCGAAGATGATTTGCCGCGTTTCAACCGCTGGCAGAACAGCCCACGGGTGGCCAGTTTCTGGCAGGAGGAGGGCAGCCTCGACAAGCACCGCGAGTACCTGAGCAAACTCGACGCCGACCCGCATACGCTGACCTTGATCGGCTGTTTCGACGATCAGCCGTTCGCCTATTTCGAAGCCTATTGGGCCAAGGAAGATCGCATCGCGCCGTTCTATGACGCCGATGATTACGATCGCGGCATCCACATGCTGGTCGGCGAGGAAGACCACCGCGGCCCGCACAAAGTGGCGAGCTGGCTATCGGCGCTGGTGCATTACCTGTTTCTTGATGATCCGCGCACGCAACGGGTGGTCGCCGAGCCCCGCGCCGACAACGCGAAGATGATCGGCCACATGCACAACCAGTGTTTCCACTGCGAGAAGGAATTCGATTTTCCGCACAAGCGCGCGGCGCTGATGATGTTGGGGCGTGAGCGGTTTTTTGATCGCTGCAGCCTGGCTTGATGATCGAGTGATCTTGGGGCCGCTATCGCCAGCAGGGCTGGCTCCCACAGGGGGGTTGTGTCGTCCACGACCCCCTGTGGGAGCTAGCCCTGCTAGCGATTGAATACACCACAATTCTTGCTGTTTACCTGCGACCCACAGCCACCGTATCGCGCCGAGTGCCCGAAACCTTGCGGCAGTGCACCAGCGCATCACGAATCATGAAGTTGACCAGGGTCGGCGAGACGCCGAGTTCCTTGGCGATGTCCTTTTGCGGCACGCCGTGCAGGCGGTACATCTCGAACGCATAGCGTGTGCGGCTGGGCAGTTCGGTCAGCGCGTCGGCAATGTTTTCCAGGGTCGAGAAATTGATGTGCGAGGTTTCCGGCGAAGCACCCTGGATCACCACGTTCAGCCCTTCCTCTTCAGGGCCGGAGTATTTCTGCTCAAGCGCCTGTTTGCGGTAGTGATCGATGGCGAGGTTGCGCACGATCTGGAACAGATAACTCAGTTGCGCCTTGATCGACGAGGTGATCGGTGGCGCCGATTGCAGGCGGAAAAACGCATCCTGCACCACGTCCTCGGCGCGCGAACGACAACCGGTAATGCGCGCGGCGATCTTGACCAGAATCAGCCGATTATCGACGAATGCCTGAAGTAGCGGTGAATCGCACCTGCTTGTGGATACTCGTTCCGTCATGGAAATCACCTTGCTGCCAAATTGGTTAGTGGGACGCCCCTGGGGGCAGGGCTGTCCTACACATCGAGCGACAAATTATGTTGAATGATAATGATTGTCAATTGAGAAAGAGAACTAATGCTGCAAGCAAGTGTGTTTTGCGAACTGCGACACGCCGCCGCACCCCGGCCCCGTTGAGGGGCGCGCCCGTCGACTAATTATTTGCAGACGTCATCCGTTCTCAACTGTGAATGGCCGCGGGTATAGCGCCCGGCCAGACGGCATTCGATGCCTTGCGCGGTCGGCACAGACCGCGCCCCTGCATGCCTTTTCGCAAGGCGTGACGCCGCAACCCGATTCCATCAGCAAGCCGAATTCAGGCAGGAAACCTCATGACCGACGCGTTCGAACTCCCCAGCACCCTGGTCCAAGCCCTTCAGCGCCGCGCGGCCCTGACGCCGGATCGACTGGCCTTGCGTTTTCTTGCCGAAAACCAGGAGCAGGCTGTGGTGCTCAGTTATCGCGAACTCGATCGGCGGGCGCGGACCATCGCTGCCGCGTTGCAGGCCGAGGCCGAGTCGGGCGACCGCGCGGTGTTGCTGTTTCCCAGCGGCCCGGATTACGTCGCGGCGTTTTTTGGTTGCCTGTACGCCGGCGTGATCGCAGTGCCGGCCTATCCGCCGGAATCGGCACGGCGTCATCATCAGGAACGACTGCTGTCGATCATTGCCGATGCCGAACCGCGCCTGTTGCTGACCAGCGCCGATCTGCGCGACGCCTTGCAGCAGATCGAAGGCGCGCCGCCGCTGCTGTGCGTCGACAGCCTCGACGAGGCGCTGGCAGAAAACTGGCTCGAGCCGACGCTGACGGCAGATCACATCGCCTTCCTGCAATACACCTCCGGCTCCACCGCATTGCCCAAAGGTGTGCAGGTCAGCCACGGCAATCTGGTCGCCAACGAACAGTTGATCCGCCACGGTTTCGGCATCGACGTCAATCCGGACGATGTGATCGTCAGCTGGCTGCCGCTGTACCACGACATGGGCCTGATCGGCGGTTTGCTGCAGCCGATCTTCAGTGGCGTGCCATGCATCCTCATGTCGCCAGCATATTTCCTCGGTCGACCGTTGCGCTGGCTCGAGGCGATCAGTGAATACGGCGGCACCATCAGTGGCGGGCCGGATTTTGCCTATCGCTTGTGCAGCGAACGGGTCAGCGAATCCGCCCTGGCGCGTCTGGATTTGAGCCGCTGGCGTGTGGCGTATTCCGGCTCTGAACCGATCCGCCTCGACAGCCTCGAACGCTTCGCCGAGAAGTTCGCCGCCAGCGGTTTCAGCGCTGACAGTTTCATGGCTTCGTATGGGCTGGCCGAAGCGACGCTGTTCGTTGCCGGCACGCCGCGCGGCACCGGTATTCCAGCCTTGCGTGTCGACGATCAAGCCTTGGCGCAGAACCGCGCCGAACCGGGTAAGGGCAGTGCGATCATGAGCTGCGGCATCAGCCAACCGGGCCACGCGGTACTGATCGTCGAACCGAATTCGCTGAAAGAACTGGCCGACAACGCCGTCGGTGAAGTCTGGGCCACCGGGCCGAGCATCGCTCACGGCTACTGGCGCAACCCCGAGGCCAGCGCCAAGACCTTCGTCCAGCACGCCGGCCGTACCTGGTTGCGCACCGGTGATCTGGGTTTTCTGCGCAACGGCGAGCTGTTCATCACCGGGCGCCTGAAAGACATGCTGATCGTGCGCGGTCACAACCTCTATCCGCAGGACATCGAGAAGACCGTCGAGAACGAAGTGGAAGTGGTGCGCAAGGGCCGCGTCGCTGCGTTCGCCGTCAATCACGAGGGCGAGGAGGGCATCGGTATCGCCGCGGAAATCAGCCGCAGCGTGCAGAAAATCCTTGCGCCGCAAGCCTTGATCAAAGCCATTCGCCAAGCGGTGGCCGAGGCGTATCAACAGGCGCCAAGCGTGGTGATCCTGCTCAATCCGGGCGCCTTGCCGAAAACTTCCAGCGGCAAGTTGCAGCGCTCGGCGTGCAGCAGTGGTCTGGCCGACGGCAGCCTCGACAGTTACGCGCTGTTCCCATCGACGACGACCGAAGCCCAGGCCGCGCCCACCAGTGGCTCGGATCTGCAAGCGCGGATCGGGCAGATCTGGGCCGAGCAACTGAACGTCAAACAGGTCGCCGGCGACGATCATTTTTTCCTGCTCGGCGGCAACTCGATCGCGGCCACGCAAGTGATCGCCCGGGTGCGCGAAGAGCTCGCGCTGGAGCTGAACCTGCGTCTGCTGTTCGAGGCGTCAACCCTGTCGGCGTTCGCTGCTGCCGTGGCGCAACAGCAGCAGGCCGGCGGCAGCGCCCAAGGTGTAATCGCCACGTTGCCGCGCAGCGAGCCGATGCCGCAATCGCTGGCACAGAACCGCTTGTGGATTACCTGGCAACTCGACCCGCACAGCAGCGCCTACAACATTCCCGGTGCCTTGCGCTTGCGCGGTGAACTCGACGAGGTCGCCCTGCGCAGCAGTTTCCAGCAACTGATCGAGCGCCACGAATCCCTGCGCACACGCTTCTTCGAGCGCGACGGCGTCGCCTTGCAGCAAGTGCTGGCGGCCGGTGAATTCAACCTGCAAGTGATCGACCTCAGCGACGTGCCGGCCGCCGAGCGCGAAGCCCGCGCGCGGCAGATCCGTGAAGACCAGGCGTATAAGCAATTCGATCTGGAAAAAGGTCCGCTGCTGCAGGTGACTCTGGTGCGCCTCGACGACGAAGATCATCAATTGCTGGTGACGATGCACCACATCATCGCCGACGGTTGGTCGCTGAATATTCTGCTCGACGAATTCTCGCGCCTGTACGCCGCCGCCAGCCAAGGCGCGACGGCTGAACTGCCAGCGCTGGCCACGCAATACGCCGACTACGGCAACTGGCAGCGCCATTGGCTGGCACAAGGCGAGGGCGAGCGGCAACTGGCGTACTGGCAAGCGCAACTGGGCGACGAGCACCCGGCGCTGGAACTGGCCACCGATCACCCACGCGCCGCCCAGCAAAAACACAGCGCAGCGCGGCATAGTCTGCGTCTGGAGGCGAGCCTCGGCGAAGCCATCCGCAACACGGCGCAGGCGCATGAATCGACCACCTTCATGCTGTTGCTCGCCGCTTTGCAAAGCCTGTTGTATCGCTACAGCGGTCAGCGTGACATTCGCATTGGCGTGCCCAACGCCAACCGTCCGCGCCTGGAAGCCCAAGGATTGATCGGTTTCTTCATCAACACCCAGGTGCTGCGTGCGCAGATCGATTCTCGCCAGTCGTTTGCCCAACTGCTGGCCCAGACACGGCTGGCGGCACTTGGCGCACAAGCGCATCAGGATCTGCCGTTCGAACAACTGCTCGAAGTGTTTCCGCAGGCGCGCGAACAAGGGCTGTTCCAGGTCATGTTCAATCATCAGCAGCGCGACCTCAGTGCGCTCAAGCGCTTGCCGGGGCTGCTCGCCGAAGAGCTGCCGTGGCACAGCCGCGAAGCCAAGTTCGACCTGCAACTGCACAGCGAAGAAGACCGCAACGGGCGTCTGACCCTGTCCTTCGATTACGCCAGCGAACTGTTCGACGCGGCCACCATCGAGCGACTGGCCGAGCACTTCTGCAACCTGTTGCGCGATGTCTGCGAGCACCCGCAGCAGGCGATTGGCGATCTGCAATTGCTGGCACCCGATGAGCAGCGGCACCAGCAACAGTGGAGCGCAGAACCCTGCGCCCCGGCGCAACAATGGCTGCCGGAACTGCTCAATCAACAGGCAGGCCTGACCCCGCAGCGCACGGCGCTGGTGTGGGACGGCGGCAGCCTCGATTTCGCCGAACTGCATACGCAAGCCAACCGCCTCGCACATTATTTGCGCGACAAAGGCGTTGGTCCGGATGTTTGCGTTGGGATCGCCGCCGAGCGTTCGCCGCAACTGCTGATCGGTCTGTTGGCCATCATCAAGGCTGGCGGCGCCTACGTGCCGCTGGACCCGGAGTACCCGGCTGAGCGGCTGGCCTACATGCTGCGCGACAGCGGCGTCGAATTGCTCCTGACCCAGACCCGACTGCTCGAGCGCCTGCCGGCCAGCGACGGCGTCAGCGTGATCGCCATGGACGCGTTGCATCTGGAAAACTGGCCGAGCCAGGCGCCGGGTCTGCACCTGCATGGCGACAACCTCGCTTACGTGATTTACACCTCGGGTTCCACCGGCCAGCCAAAAGGCGTCGGCAATACTCACGCGGCACTGGTCGAACGTCTGCAATGGATGCAGAACACCTACCGTCTCGATGAAACCGATGTGCTGATGCAAAAAGCGCCGATCAGTTTCGACGTCTCGGTGTGGGAGTGTTTCTGGCCATTGATCACCGGCGCACGGTTGTTGCTCGCCGGTCCCGGTGAACATCGCGATCCGCATCGCATCGCCCGGCTCGTGCAGCAGTTTGGCGTGACCACGCTGCACTTCGTACCACCGCTGCTGGCGCTGTTCATCGATGAACCGCTGAGCGTCGAATGCACCAGCCTGCGCCGGGTCTTTTCCGGCGGTGAAGCGTTGCCCGGCGAACTGCGCAACCGCGTGCTGGCGCAACTGCCAGCGGTGCAACTGCATAACCGTTATGGCCCGACCGAAACCGCGATCAACGTCACCCACTGGCATTGCACTGCTGCCGATGGTGAACGCTCGCCGATTGGCCGTCCATTGGGCAACGTGATCTGCCGGGTGCTGGATGCTGATATGAATTTGTTGCCGGCCGGTGTGCCGGGCGAGTTGTGCATCAGCGGCATCGGTCTGGCTCGCGGTTACCTGGCGCGTCCGTCGTTGACCGCCGAACGCTTTGTCGTCGATCCACTGGGCGAGCAGGGCGCACGTTTGTACCGCACGGGCGACCGCGCACGCTGGACCCATGACGGCGTGATCGAATACCTCGGCCGTCTCGATCAACAGGTCAAGCTGCGCGGCTTCCGCGTTGAACCGGAAGAAATCCAGGCACGATTGCTTGCCCAGGATGGCGTCGCCCAAGCCGTGGTGCTGGTGCGTGAAACGGCTGCCGGCGCGCAACTGATCGGCTACTTCACCGCCAGCGATGCCAGCGAAAACCACGATGAGCAGATCACTCGCCTGAAAGCCGCACTGGCCGCCGAGCTGCCGGAATACATGGTCCCGGCACAACTGCTGTGCCTCGACGCGATGCCATTGAGCCCCAGCGGCAAACTCGACCGCCGTGCCTTGCCCGAGCCGCAATGGCAGATGCGCGAACACGTCGAACCGGTGACTGAACTGCAACAGCAGATCGCCGCGATCTGGCGTGAAGTGCTGGGCCTGACCCGGGTCGGCCTGCGCGACGATTTCTTCGCCCTGGGCGGTCATTCGTTGCTGGCCACGCAAATCGTTTCGCGCACCCGTCAGGCCTGCGACGTCGAGCTGCCGCTGCGTGCCTTGTTCGAACACAGCGAACTCGGCGATTTCGCCGAGCAGGTTAATCAGATCCAGCTCAGCGGGCGCACCAACGAACAGCCACCGATCGCCAAAGTCGATCGCAGCCAAGCGGTGCCGCTGTCCTATTCGCAACAGCGCATGTGGTTCCTCTGGCAGATGGAACCGGACAGCCCGGCGTACAACGTCGGCGGCATGGCGCGGCTGCGCGGCGTGTTGCACGTCGAGCATTTTGAAGCAGCCCTGCAAGCGCTGATCCTGCGTCACGAAACC
>Ga0196970_1000633_pt1 | contig 37157 bp, 39 predicted proteins | sample S1v_513CmetaG_FD_148672 | JGI IMG/M metagenome (GOLD analysis project Ga0196970, IMG submission 148672) | Soil microbial communities from Anza Borrego desert, Southern California, United States - S1+v_5-13C | ecosystem: Environmental > Terrestrial > Soil > Desert | place: USA: California... | reverse complement strand
TCCTCGCCCACCAATTTCCCTGCCGCAACCTTTCATCCCTCGTTTTTCGGCAATCCTCTACATATGTAGGTTCAAATAAATCAAGCGCCCACAGCCCCTTTGAGATCAAAGAGTGTGAGCGCCCACAGGTTCGGCCGGCGCCCTCTCGATGTCAGGGAATCGGCCATTGCAGACTTGCTGGCCAACTACAGAGATTCACCTACTCAGATCAGTCTAACGATACATGAACACAGGCTGGAGAATGGTGTGGCGGTCCAGTGCGGCTTCCGTTAGTATCGTCCCCACGCACGTGGGGGTGAACCGGGGAAGGGATTGCGGGAAAAGCGTTACCCGTCAGGGCAAGAACCGGAAGTGATGCCGTCACCCCCGCCCAATGAGAAACCGGCGCCGTGCTGGTACACACAGTGCCGGAAGTCTTTGGCTCTATACCGTTATGCAGACGCTGAATATGTTAACCAACGGGGTTACCCACCCGAAGGTTCATTATCGACCGGAAGCGGCCATTTCGGCCATGATGACGGTCGCCATGATCCCCGAAACCGTTGGTCTCTGCACGGGGAAGAATGTCTACGGCAACTGGTGGAACTACGGGTGGTCAGTCGGGGCTCACGTCGTATTGTGGAGCAGTTTCTACGGCCTTTACCGCTGGCTTGACCCGGCATAGGAGCAGTGGAATCCAGTGGTTTCTGCCCGTAGAAGACTGCTAGCTATCGACATGCTTACCGGCATGATAGTACGGCGGTACCAGAAGCCACCCGCGTTTTTGCATGAGCTTCTTCTGGGTGTATGATTGCGCCATCACGTGAGCCTGAAAGTTGTAGAACATAGCTGAAATGTCATCCCGAACCGCACCAAAGAGCGCCATGAAGGAAAAGAGCAGTAGCCCATTGAGCTTGACCAGCAGCATGTTCGCGATCTCGTTGTCCGTCATCTTGGCACCTGAAGGAATCTGCTGCTCGTCTGCCTTTGCCTTGTCTCCGGTACCTGCCGGCATATCAATGCCTTCTGTCCGGAGAAGATCCGTGAGTTGCTTGGCCTGAGGCTCGAGTACATCATTGATGAAGTGCTCAATGGATTCCTTGAGTTCCGGATCGTTAGTATGGTTTAGCATCATCAAGGATAGGATTCGAGATTCTTTCGCCGCAACATAGTAGGCCCATACGAAATATGCTTCTCCAACGTGCGGCGGCCCAGAAGGTTGCTGTATCGTCTGGAAAAGGCTCTGAAGAATGTTCACGACCTTACGCTCCTTGTGGATTCCTGTGCGCCGCTAGTGTACCCACCGCAGCGCTTCTTCATGCAAAGCCTGAAGTTCATGGGGTTCCGCTCCATGCTCTGATAGAAACGTGCAAGCCCGGCAGCAAAAAAGGCGCCGCCGACCCAGAAGTCGGCGGCGCTGATCATCTACTTGGTCTGCTCCTCTTCGGAAGCGGCCACCTGTTGCTCCGGCTGCTCCCCAGACTTGCCGGCGTCGGGCTTGCCAGCGGCAGGCTTGTCGGCCTTCTTCCGCTTTTCCACGGCTTCCACGGTTGAGGCCTTCAGGTTGAGCACCAGGAAGGTAATGTCACCTACTGTGCGATGGGTGACGGGGATCTTGCGCAGATACCCACGCGGGACCCGAAGGACAGGGTACTTGGCCACAAGGCGATAGAGGGAGACCTTGGCCGTCCGCTGGTTGCTGCTCCAGTCCACCGGCACCTTCTCCGGGTTGGCGGCCGTGGTGACGGCTATGGCAGCCTCAGCTCCATCCATGCCCATGTCGCCGTGGTTTGGTTGTGCCGGGTCTACCCTAACGGCGACTCCTGGAGCTACAATATCAGTAAGATGTGAATAGTCACAGGAGGTGGCGCCGTGGTCAATCCGAACAGGCACGAGGATCCCGAATCGCCGGACTCCACGCCCCTGAGCCGATTCATCGACGATATCGCATTCACCCTGCCAAACAAGTTTGGCGAGTTTGTCGGCGCCTTTGCCGGCTTTGCCATTCTCGCCGCAAGTCTCGGGGCGATCCGTTTTTCTTTGTTCATGGCCGCCGCCGGCGGATTTGGCTCACTGATCTGGGCATCCGAAGTGGGATCGTACAGAGGCGCCCGAGACGGACTGGTGACTGCCGCCTTTGGCATCCTGGTGCTCGGCGTGACACTTCTCATCAGTTGGCTGATATGGCGCCAACTTTACGCCACGGGTGCCGCCTAGTGCCCTCCCGGGAATCTTGATCAGCCCCCAGCCCCTCGCCGTGCGCAAATATTACGGGAGGGAAGGCACCCACGCCGAAAATGGTTCGAAATCGACTCAAAACCCGGGTATTTGGCCCGTTGAACACCCTTCTTGCCCCCAGAGACCCGATCTCCCGTCATTCTTGATCACTATCAATTGGAAAATCCGCTAAAAAAGTACAGGAGACTTCGGTCGCCCCGGCGAATCCCCCACGGGGGGATGAACTTATGGCGAATCAGTTGATCCAGGTCCCGGCCTCGCTCCTGCTGAGCCCCGACCTTGGCGAATCCGCCAAGCTGACCTGGATGGTCTCAAGGCTGCACAACGGCCCCGGCGAGCCCGGCACAAGCTGGCTGGCCGCCGCCTCCGGCCTCTCCCGCCGGACGGCACAAACGAGCAAGGCCCAACTGGCCGCCTGGGTGACCCCTAAGCCCGCACCGGCCAATGCCCCAGTCCCCGTTCCCGCCGCCCTCCTGACCAACCACCAGCTTGGCGTCCAGGCCAGACTCTTCTATGGCATCCTCCTGCTGACCCCGGGGTACGGCCATCCCGGGGGCCACTTCACATTCGAAGAGTTATCCGCCCTGGCCCACGTTACCCCGAAAACGGCTGCCCGGGCGATAGACGAACTCAAACAGGCCGAGTGGATCAAGACCGAACAGGCCAACCGGCTCGCCCGGATCCAGTTCGAGCTCACCTTCCCCGGCTTCGACCGGGGCCTGGCTGCCCTGGACGCGGCTGGCTGGTCAATCCCCGAACCGACGAACGCCTGGAGCTGGACCGGTACTATTACCAGACGAACGTGGCGTTTGAATGCAACGGCCCACAGCACTACCGCAAGACCCGTCGGTTTTCAGCGCGACAGGCCGCACACCAGCGGGAGCGCGACTACATAAAAATGGGGATCTGCGCCGAGCGGCAGATCCCTCTGGTCATCGTCCTCCCGGAGGACCTCACGCTACAGGGCATGCAGCACAAGATTGGCCGTCTCCTCCCGACCCGGGACCCGGCCGGCGCCGACCTGCTGACCGACTTGCTTGAAATGGAGAGCCATGACTACCGGCAATCCGTATCACATCTCTAGCAGGACTGCGCCGTAGGGCTCCACGCGTAAGGGTACAGGCGGTCGAACGCCGGCGCCTGAACCCCCGATTCCCGAATCAACCCTCGCATCTCTTCCGCGAGCAGCTGCATCTCACTGCGCGCCGCCCGGGCATGCCGCCACAACACCAACTCCGCCCGCCTGGTCGCAAACGCCCGGCGCAGCACCCACACCGCCAGCCCCGCCGGCACCCACAGGAGCGCGCGGTACTTCCCTGGCTCAATGGGAATCCCCAGCCGGCCCAAAGCCCGGAGCCCCTCACGGACGGCATCCACCAGCAGGCGCAGCCCTTCCTCGCTCTCCGCCAGCCGGTAGTTGTCGCCGGCATAGTAGAAGGCGTTTGCAATGGGACAGACCAGTGCGGCGTGGGTCTTCAGCCACGCATCCATGTCCGGGCTGAACGCCACGGGAAAGCCCGCCCGGCGCAGCATGGCGCGGATCTCCCGCAGCCGGGGCGTCACCGCCCCGCTCAGCTCACCCAGGGTCGTCGGCTGGGTCCGCCCCGACACCACCCGGCAGCGGACGACGTGCCCTTCCCGCGTCCCCCCGGCCCCGGCGAAACCCAGCAGTACTCGCTCCTGCCCCAGCGCCTTCACCAGCGGCGCCGGCCCGCCGGCGTTGTTCACCATGAACAGCACGCTCGGCGACCGGTTCTCCGCCAGCGGCGGCAAGGTGGAGAGCAGCTGGTCCCGCCGGACGATCACGAAAATCACATCGTAAATGTCGCCCCGTCCCAGCTCCGTAATCACCGGTAGCTTCGTCACCGTGCGACGGCCCGTCGCCTCATCTTCCAGCACCGCCCCGTGCCGGTTCAGCTGCCCGGCCCGCTCGCCCCGGGCCAGGATGGTCACGTCATGCCCGGCATCCTTCAGCCGGGCGGCGTACAGGGTCCCCAGGACACCGGCACCAAAAACCAGGACGCGCATCGATCATCCAGCCCCCTCACAACACCGGGCGCCGGTCAAACCACGGCGCCGCCTGCTCAAGCTGTCCCGCCAGCCTCAATAGTCTGTCCTCGGTCCCGAAGGGGCCCATGAACTGCACACCGCAGGGCAGGCCCCGGTCCGTCCAGTAGAGCGGCACCGACATGGCGGGCAGACCGGCTGCGTTAGCCAGCTGCGTAAACGGAATCGCTGCCAGGATCTCCAGCGCCACCTTCTCGACCAGCCCCGCCGCCTTCAGCAGCCGCCCTGCCCCCAGGGCCTCCATCGCCGACGACAGCGTCCGCTCCGCCGGCTTCATGGCGAGCTCGCCGATCTTCACGGGCGGGCGGGCCAGCGTGGGCGTCAGGTACAGGTCATAGGTCTGGAAGAAGGCGCCCATGGCCCGGGCGGCCCGGTCCCACTCCCGCATGGCCGACACGAACTCGCCGGCGGACAGGGTGTTTCCGATCAAGGCACCGACCCGGGTGGTCAGTTCGACGCCTTCCCGGGCGGCCTTCCGGCCATAAAGCTGCTCAATCCGCCGCAGGTCGGCGGCCATTTCGCCGTAGTTCATCATCACGTAGCTGATTGCCAGGGCTTGACCGTCCACCGGCGAACGCGCCGGCTCCACCCGGTGGCCCAGGCTCTCCAGCAGGTGCGCCGCCTGCTCGACCGCCCGGATGCACTCCGGGTCGACGCCCTTGCTCACCGGCGAGACGGTGTCAAACCCAATGCGCAGCACGCCGGGGTCACGGCCCACCTCATCTACATACGGCCGCTCCGGCGGAACGATGATGTACGGGGCCCCCGGGTCGGCGCCCTGGATAGCGTCGAGCATGGCCGCACTGTCGCGCACCGAACGGGTCAACACATGCGAGACCACAGCGCCCTGCCAGATCTGGCCGTACTTCGGCCCCGTGGGCGTCCGCCCCCGGGAGGGCTTCAGCCCGAAGATGCCGCAGCACGCCGCCGGAATGCGAATGGAGCCGCCCCCGTCGCCCCCCGATGCAAGCGGCACGATGCCCGCCGCCACTGCCGCGGCCGACCCGCCGCTGGAGCCGCCGGGCGTATGCTCCGGGTTCCAGGGGTTGCGGCACGGGCCGAACAGCTCCGGCTCGGTATACCCCATGATGCCCAGCTCCGGCAGGTTCGTCTTGCCGAGCGTCACCACGCCGGCCCGCTTGTACCGCCGGACCAGTTCGCTGTCCTCCGCCGGAACGTAGTGCCGGTACGCCCGGCAGCCGCTGGTCATCGGCACGCCGGCGTACGCATCCAGCAGATCCTTGAGGAGGAAGGGGACGCCCTGAAAGGGCCCCGGGGGCAGGGCGCCCCGGGCCGCGGCGCGCCCGATCTCATACATGGGCAGCACCACCGCATTGATCCTGGGGTTGACCCGCTCGATCCGCCTGATCGCCTCCTCGCACAGTTCAGCCGCCGAAACCTCCCGCCGCTTCACCAATTCTGCCAATCCCAGGCCGTCGTAGCGATCATACTCCGCAAACCCGCTCAATCCGCCACCCCCGCGCTGTAAAAATTCAAACGTGCCCGCCAACATTCCTGCCAGGGACAGAAACTGCCGGCCGGCGTCCTGCAGGCAGAAGGACACCGCGTCTTCAAGGCGGGCTCGGGCGCCGAAGGACTGGACTTGCTGGAGCCGCGCGCCATCCACCCTGTCATCTTGATATCATGCTCCCGAGCATGGACGGGCTCTCCCCGCCGCCGCTGCCGGAGGCTTTTTCTGTCTGACATACGATAGATGGAAGCGCTGGAGAAGTCAGCCACGGGCTTGCTTTTTCCTCTCTGTTGGTGTAAGATGGGACAGTCGCATAGATCCTTTACTGGGTAACAACGAACTCCCGATCGGCAGTTCACAGAGTGCGTCTTACGCAGCCCGGTGCGACTGCACCGGGCTTTACTTTTCCGGAAGGGAGGATATCCCGGTGGACGTATGGTCGATTCTTGAGCATGGCGGCGGGAAGACGATGGCGGTCAGCCGCGAGGATGTCCTGAGCAAACTTGAGAACCTCGCTCGCGATCGTGGTCCCTGGTACATTGAACGGCTTCAGGTCGCCGACTCGGACGGGAACCGGTACCTGCCGGAAGTCGCCGCTGACGGCAGGGTAGAACTGGTGCTCCGCTCCGGACCCAAGCGGCGCCGGTAAGGCGACAGGACGCAACCGCATAATCGGGGACCGGTGCCATAAAAAGCGCCGGTCCCTTATCTATGCCGTTTTCGGGGATGGCTGGAAATGATGACGCCGCCCGTGTAGTACGCGGGCGGCGTTTCGTGAAATCCGTGGAAAAATCTCCCTTCCCTACTGCAACGCCTTGATCAACTGCCGCGGCCCGGGAACAAACACAAAGCCCATCTTCACGTTCACAGCCAGCATGGGCGGGTTGTCCGGGTCGTTGTGCGTCCGCATGCGCGGAACCCCCCGGCGCATCGCTTCTTCGATCGTCATCAGCTTCACCGCAAGCGCAATGCCCCGCCCCCGGTACTCCCGGTAGACACCGGTGAACCCGACCCCGGCGCTCTTGCCCGGCGTTGCGGAGAAATAGACCGCCGACATGCCGACGACCCGGTCCCCGTCCAAAGCGAGGGCAACGATGAAGGCATCGGGGCACTCCGTCCATTCCTTGCGGTACTGCTCCCAGGCCGGGAAGTTCATGCCCGCGTCCCAGACCGGGATATCCGGGGTAGTGACCCGGTCCAGGTCGTAGATCTGCCGCAGCAGAGGCTCGGAGACCTGTTTTCCTTCGTATAGGGCCAGCGTGAGGCCGCCGGCCCGCACCCGGTCGCAGGCGCCCGCAAACCGGGCGGGGTCAAACTTCTGCACATCCAGCACGGACTCCGTCCGCTGCCGCTTCAGTGTGTAGCCTTTGCGCTGGGCCCAGGCGAAGGACGCGTCGTCGGTGCCCAGGCACCAGGCCATGATCTCAGTCGCACCGCCTTCTCTGGCAATCGACTCAGCCGCCGTCAGCATCGCCGTGCCCACGCCCCGGCCGCGTTCATCCGGGTGGGTCGCGGCGGTCACGCCCCAGCGGCCCTCCGGCTCCCAGGGCTGCCGCTCGGAGTAGCCGTACCCGACCACCCGCCCGTCCGGCGCTACGGCCACCAGGCGGTGGAGAATCTGCGTGGGATCGGCCTGCTGCCGTTCGTCGGACTTTCGGACCTCCTCGGCGGAGTACGGCTCCGGCTTTGTCAGCGTCATAATGGCTGCGATTGCTGCGTAGTCGGCAAGTTCAGCGTGCCTGATCAGACACATAGAATAAGATCCCTCCTTCAGTCCACGCTTTCGTAGACGATCGGAGGGATCGGAAAGTTCTCGTAGAGAAGATTTTTTCCTCAAAACCGCTCCCACCGCAGCACCTGGTCGGCGGGGCGCCGCTTATGGGGCATCAGCTCCGGCTCCCCCGCCGGCCAACCGGCGCAGAGAACCGCAACCACGATGTACCCGTCGGGAATGCCCAGCAGCAGCCTGACCATTTCGGGATCGAACGAGCCGATCCAGCAGGTGCCCAGGCCGTGCTCCATTGCCGCCAGGGTCAGGTAGGAGATGGCGATATACGTGTTGGTGATCACGTGCGAACGGCGGAACGGCTCGTCATGGCGCATCTTCTGCACGGTCAGGCGGGAGCGCTCACGCCGCTCGGGGGGGTCGTCCAGCCGCATCAGGCTCTCCAGCCGGTCCGCGAGGGAATCCTGCTGGTGCAGAGAGCCCAGGCAGACGATGGCGGCGCCCGCCGCCTCCACCTGCGCCTGGTCGTTGCAGGCGGCCCGCAGGGCCCGCTTGACGCCGGGATCCGTCACGACGATGAACTCCCAGGGCTGCAGGTTATGGCTCGACGGGGCCAGATGTGCCGCTTCGACCAACCGGCGGAGGGTCTCCTGCGGGACGGGACCGGGGCGGTACTCCCGCACCGAGCGGCGCCGCGCAATCGCTTCCAGGACGTTCATGCCGGTGATCCTGCTCCTTTGCGGATTACGCCTGAATCAGACCGTGCCGGATGGCGTAACGCACCAGCTCGGTCCGGTCGTGAATGTTCAGTTTGTCGAGGATGTTGGACCGATGGGTCTGAACCGTCTTTTCGCTGATGTAGAGCTTCTTGGCGATCTCCGCGTTGGTGAAGCCTTCGGCCACCAGGATCAGGATCTCCCGTTCGCGGGGCGTCAGCACGGTGTCGGTCTCCTTGTCGGGCGTCGGCGGGGTCGGGCGGCTCATATACCCGCTGACCACGGCCCGGGTGACGGCGGGGTCGAGCACCGCCTGGCCGGCCATCACCTGCCGCAGGGCAGCCACCAGATCCGCGGCGGCGGACCGCTTGACGATGTAGGCGTCGGCGCCTGCCCGCAGGACTTCGATGACGTAGGGCTCCTCTTCATGCATGGTCAGGGCGATCACATGGGTATTGGGCAGAACTGCCTTGATCTGTTTGGTGGCCTCGATGCCGCTCATGTCGGGCAGCGACAGGTCCATAATGACGACTTCAGGCTTGAACTGGCTGGCCAGCGCCACCGCCTCGTCGCCCCGGCCGGCTTCGCCCACGAGTTCGATGTCCGGCTCAGACTGCAGCACCATGCGCACGCCTTGCCGCACCATGATGTGATCGTCGCAAATCAGCACTCGGATGGCCATGTGAACACCCTCCACGATGGGGCTCGGCCTACCCCAGGACGGGGAGGTCGGCGAACAGTCGGGTTCCGGAACCGGGTAGTGAGGCGATCTCCAGGGTGCCGCCCGATAGGGCGACCCGTTCTTTCAGGCCCGCCAGCCCCATGCCGCTGCCGGCCTTGCCGACGCGGGCGGTATCGAGGCCAAGCCCGTCGTCGCGGACTTCCACGGTGATTCTGGTGCCCTGTCTGGCAACCTTGACTTGCAGTGTCTTTGCTTTAGCATGTTTCACCGTGTTGGTACACGCCTCCTGCACCAGCCGGAAAACCGTAATCTCCACATGACCCGGCAGCCGCCGGTCCAGGCCCTGCACGTCGACCGACACGTTCAGGCCCGACGGTTCATACCGCTTCATCAGCCACTTGATGGCGGCCTCCAGGCCGAGGTCGTCGAGCACCGTCGGGCGCATTTCATGAATGACCCGCCGCACTTCAGCCAGGGTATCTTCCGCCATGTTCCGCACATCGGAGAGCCGCTTGCGCAGTGTGGCCTCATCTACCGAATGGCGCACCAGAAAATCCAGGTTGACGACCAGGGCGGTGAGCGCCTGGCCCGTTTCGTCGTGCAGTTCCCGGGCAATGCGCCGCCGCTCGTCTTCCTGGGCCGTAATGAGTCTCTGGACCAGCCGGCCGCGGGCTTCTTCTTTCTCGCGAATCTCGTCATAGGCGCGGGCCCGGTCAATGGCCAGGCCGATCTGCTCGCCCATAGCGGTAAGCAGTTCCACATCCGCGGGGGCGAAAAAGCGGTTGCCGCCTACCATCAGCACCATGATGCCCTGCACCTTGCCGTCGGCGCCCAGGGGAATTGTGACGTGACGGCCGGAAGGGCGCCCCATCTCTTCGGACAGCCGCACGCAGGGCAGGTCGCCCATGGAGGAGACCAGCGTCACATGGTCGACGGGCCGCAGGCACAGACAGTCGTCGATGGGGTGTTCGGGCTTGTGAATTCCCGTCAGCGCCCACTGGGGAAAACCGATGGCTGCGGCCACGCTCCAGCCGCCTTCGGCGCCGCCCCGCCCGGTCTCCCGCAGCAGGATCCAGCCATGGGTTACCCGGAGCACATCGCCGACCAGACCCATGGCGCCGTCAAGGGCCTCCTGCAGGGTCAGCGGCCGGTTCAGTTCTTCTAGTGTGCGCGAAAAGAGGCGCACGGCCCGCTCGTGCTCCCAGGCCTGCCAGGTGACGGCGGCCGAGAAGAAGAGCGAGAAGAGCGCGTGGGTAAATATCTCCGTCCGGATCGACCAGGCGACCGGCAGCGGGATGATGTAGGCGACGGCATGTGCAATCGCCAGCAGGTACCCGGCGAACAGCAGCCAGCGCGGAACGTCGCGGCTGCCGGCGCCGATGGGGGAGGAGAGCCAGGCGGCACCGCCCATGCAGAGCAGCACCACCGCGGTCGCGACGACCGTGACCGGCGACCCGACCATGATGCCGCCCACGACCGCCAATGCGACAATCGCGGCGGCGCTGGCGCCGACCCGGGCCATCGGCCGGAAGGCCCGCCCTTCCCGCTCCACCTGGCCGGTGAACAGGGCGAGGGCGCCGCCGGCCAGGGCGACATCCCGCAGAAATGGCGCTGCGGCTTCAAAACCCATGCGGGTCAGGAACATGCCCATCACGTGTACGCCCAGCACCACCCAGGCCACGCCCCAGGTGAGCAGCGACCGCTCCCGGGCCTGGAAGTACCGCCAGAACAGCGCCCAGGCGATGGCGAGGTGGAAGCCGACGCCGACGGCGATCAACGGGAGGTGCCAAGGACTGGTGGCGGTCACAGGATTCGCCTCCTTGCTACAAACATGACTCTACCCGCCATTGTAGCCTTTCGGCACAACGGCGGGTAGATGCGGAATCCTCAATGCTACTATTTTACGACCATATGAAAAACTGCGGTCTTGGCTGTACCTGCCGCATCGGTCACATTGATCCGGACCATCCACCGGCCTTCCATGTCGATGGCAGGCGTGTCGATCTCGAAGGTGCCCGCGGCAGTCGGGTTCAAATCCACGATCTGCCCGTGGCCCATGGACGCCATGATGATCTGCGCCTCGACGGCCTGCACGTCCTGGCCGGCCACCTTGACGGCAACGTGGTTGTCGCCGACTTTCAGCGGCTCGACCGTAAGTGTCACATTCAGATCATCTGCCTTGGCCGTTTCCTGGAAGCCCGTGACCGGCTTTTTCACAGGCGGCGTGACGGCAGCCGTGCCGGCAGCGGCGCAGCCCGCCAGGGCGCCCACCAGAGCGAGTCCCGTCACTATCAGCGCGGCCCGCTGCCAGTACGACTTTGCCACCTGACATCACCTTTCCGTTGATGGGATGAAGGGGGCGGTGTGGACGCCGCCCCCGTGAGTGCCAGCCTACTTCTTGCCGATGACCAGGAACGTGGCGCCGCCGAGGTACTCACCGTTGTTCAGCACGTTCTCGAGCTGGTGGTCATGCCAGGGGTAGATGCCTTCCCGCAGAGTGATCAGTACATCCGTCCGTTCACCCGGGCTGATGGTGAAAACGTCACGCTGGTAGGGCTGCGGCACCGGGAAGCCGTCCAGGTGCGTGATCAGGCCGCCATAACCGTGGCTGTGGATCGAGAACGGCCGATAGCCCATGTTGATGAAGCGGACCTTCACAACTTCGCCGACCTTGCCCTCGATAGGCGTGGTCTCGGGGAACGCCTTACCGTTGACGGTAAAGTAGTTGTAGTCACGATGGGTAACGGTGGCAAACGGATCCATGCTGCCGACGGCCCAGTCGTCCAGGATGAACGTGAGGTCCTGGGACCACGTCTTCTTCTCGTCCTTAGGCTCCACAATCAGGGCGCCGTACATGCCCATGTCGACGTGGTTGAACGTGGCCACATGGCAGTGGTACATCATCGTGCCGGTCGATTCGGCCACAAACTCGTACACGAACTCCTTGCCCGGATTGACGGTGGCGGAAGTGGCGGGAACGCCGTCCATCGCCTGGCTCAAACCCAACTGGCCGTGGAAGTGAAGCGAGTGGGGCTGCGAGGCCGTGTTCCGGAAGTGGACGTTAACCTTGTCGCCTTGCTTGACCCGGATTTCGGGGCCGGGTAGGGTGCCGTTGAACGCCCAGACCGGAACCTTCACGTCCTTGAGGATCTCGGTCTCCTTCTCCTCGAGCCACAGATAGAAGTGCTTGACGCCATCCTTTTCTTCATAGAACTTATCGAACTTATTGACGGGTTTGCCCGCGAACGGAATGGGGTTGGTCTTCTGGGCAGCGGCCGGCTGTGCCTCCGGAGCGCTCTTGCTGCAACCGGCGACGACAGCGGCAATCATCGCAGCGGCTGCCACCGCAGCCAGAGTCTTACGGATCGTCATATCGGTAGACCCCTTTCAGAAGCTTGTAGTGCAACAGTTCTCTAGCTCTCATCCTATCGACTTGCGTCATGGAATCCCATCGGGGCGAGCCCGTATTTGAGTTACATAGATCTTTGGAGTAGATCCCTACTGTACAGAAAGTAGTCCAGCGGGGGGCGGGCTTATAGTCTAATGGTGTCTTGGCAGTATTGCATAGGTGTAGTTTAATGGAGATGATGATAACGATTCTCATTCAAGAGGGTGTATCAAGATGAAGTTGGTCGAAACTCACCCCGGTCAGGCTTTCATCATTACCGCCATTCAGGATGACTTCGCCCGGCTCCAGGCGATTCGCTTCGGCATCGCGGAAGGTGCCCGCGCCGTCTGCCAGACGATTGTGCCCGGCGGCCCGGTTGTGCTGCGCAAGGGCAAGCAGGAAATGGCGCTTGGCCGCAATCTCGCCAACCGAATCCAGGTCCAGCCGGTGGAGGCGTAAACCTATATGGCACAGGACTGCTGCGCCGTTGTAGAAGAGAAGGTCCGGGCGGGCGACCGTAAAGTGGTCCTCGCCGGCAACCCGAATGTCGGGAAATCCGCCGTATTTCACGCCCTGACGGGCGTTTATGTAGAGGTCTCGAACTACCCCGGCACGACTGTCGATATCAGTTCGGGCCGGATGGGCTCCAATGTAATCTTTGACACGCCGGGCGTCTACGGCGTGTCAGCCTTTAATGACGAGGAGCGGGTTGCCCGCGAAGTGATCCTGGCGGCGGATGTGGTCGTCAACGTGGCCGATGCCGCCCATCTCGACCGGGACCTGTTCCTCACCGTCCAACTGATCGACATGGGCTTCCCGGTCGTCGTCGCCCTGAACATGATGGACGAAGCGAAGGCCAACGGCCTCGCCATCGACATCGGGAAGCTGTCCGAACAGTTGGGCGTCGAGGTTGTGCCGTGCGTTGCCGTCAAGCACGAGGGCATGGATCAGCTGAAGGCGGCCCTTGATCGGGCCCGCCCGGGGCGCCCCACCGAGAGTGTGGCACGGCAGCTGCCGGCCCTGGAGTCTCCCGCCGACGCCGTCATGCTCCTCGAGGACGATGAGGAGACATGCCGCAAGTACGGCGTCACGCCTGCCGGCAAGCGGGAAGAGATTTACCGGGTCCGCCGGGAGCGTGCCGATGAGATCGTCAACCGGGCCGTCAGCGAGACGAACAGCGGCGCCACGTTCGCAACGAGGCTGAGCCGCTTCAGCCTGCACCCCGTGGGCGGACTGATTCTGCTGCTCGCCTTCCTGGCCTTCATGTACCAGGCGATGGGCGTCTGGCTTGCGCAAGATCTGGTCGGCATTACGGAAGGCGTCTGGTTCGGGGAGATCATTACGCCCTGGATCGTCAATACGGCATCGCAGTACGTCAGCCCGGAGGGCTTTATCGGTCAGCTCATCATCGGCGAGTTCGGCCTGCTGACCATGACGCTCAGTTATCTTTTCGGTCTGCTGCTGCCGCTGGTGGTGGGGTTCTATCTGGTGCTGGCCTTCATGGAAGATTCGGGCTACCTGCCCCGGGTCGCCGTGCTGGTCGACCGGCTGATGATGAAGGTCGGCCTGAATGGCCGGGCGATCATCCCGACGATTCTGGGCTTCGGCTGCGTCACCATGGCGACCATGACCACCCGCCTGATGGGCACCAAGCGGGAACGGACGATTGCGACGTTTCTGCTCTCCCTGGCGATTCCGTGCTCTGCCCAGATCGCCGTCATTGCCACCATGCTGGCGCCGCTCGGGCTCGGGTACACACTGCTGTTCATCGGCTTCCTGGTCTTGATCTACGGCGTTACCGGTGCCGTGATGAACAAGGTGCTGCCCGGCCAGTCCTCCGACCTGCTGATCGATCTGCCGCCCCTGCGCCTGCCCCGGCTGGGCAACGTGCTGCAGAAGACATACCTCAAATCGAAGATGTTCCTCTTTGAAGCGGGCCCCATCTTCGCCATTGGCTCCGTGATTGTGGCGGCGCTAAATGCCTGGGGCGTTCTGGACCGGCTGCAGGCGGCTTTCGCCCCCATTACCGAGTCATGGCTGGGGCTGCCCCGGGAGACCGCGAACGCTTTCATTATGGGCTTCGTGCGGCGCGACTTCGGTGCGGCGGGCCTGTATGATCTCACGCTGACGCCCCACGAGACGATGGTCGCCCTGATGACCATCACGCTCTTTGTGCCGTGCATCGCATCGATCATGATCATTCTCAAGGAGCGGGGCAAGCGGGAAGGGTGGGTCATTTGGATTGCGGACCTGGCCCTGGCGGTTTTCCTCGGGGGCGTCGTCCACCGCCTGCTCTTCTGGTCGTAGTGTGGAAGGAAGGGGAGAGCGTATGGAGTGCGATCCCAAGGGCAAGTGCCCCAGGTGCGGGTATCAGAACGGGGCCGGCGCCCTGCGCTGCGTCCGGTGCCTGTCGGTCTTGATGGTGCCTGCCGGGTGCTCCGGCGCCTGCTCCAAGTGCCTGATCAAAATTGAGCCTCAGCAGGAGAAGTAAGTTTGAAAGGGAGAGGCGGGCTGTCCGCTTCTCCCTTTTTGGCCCCTGTGTCATTGAGGGCTGCTTATGTGAGGTAATGGATGCATTTTGCCACGGAGGGCGCGGAAGCCACAGAGGACACGGAATGGGACATGCGGATTTTCGGGCAGCAATGTGGGTCAAAGGGATTTATATATTATATTTAATTATTAAATAGAGACGAGATCCCGAAAGGAATCGTTAGTCAAGGCTCAGAAACAATTCTATTAGTGTTTTAACCCGCGTTGGTTTCCAAATCGCCATCGGCGTCCTCCGCGGCCATTTTCACAGCCCTCTTCCACTTCCGCGATTCCGTGTTTTCCGCGTCCTCCGTGGCAAGACTCCCAATCTCACATTGAACGCCCGCAGTGTTGACTTGATCCCAACACAGCCGCACAGCAGCGATCACAGGCCGGATCACACGCTGGGGGTATGAACCTGAACGTCAAATCTTTCGTCTTAATAGAGTAGAATGTGTCACAGGAGGAAAAGTAGATGAAGATTTCGCCCATTGAGCCCGGGCCGTTCAAGCCCGACAAACAGTAAGCAAGAAGCCGCTGCATGGTTGCCATGCAGCGGCTTTGATGTTGCTCGCGGCTACCCGACCAGTGCGGTGTTCACCGTGAACGTGGCCGACCGTTCAGGACCAACGGAGAGAATTCGGACGGGAACGCCCACGAGCCGTTCGATGCGCTTGACGTAATTGGCGGCCGCCGGCGGGAGGTGCTCGATGGAGCGGGCGTGCGAGGTGGAGCCCTTCCAGCCCGGCATTGTCTCGAAGATCGGCTCTGCCTTGCGCAGCAGCCGCAGGGGCGGCACGGTGCTTACCACCTGCCCGTCGATGCGGTAGCCCGTGCAGATCTTTACCTCGGCCAGGCCGTCGAGCACATCGAGCTTCGTCAGCCCGATGCCCGTGACGCCTGCCGCCTCGACAGAGAACCGGGTGGCGACGGCGTCAAACCAGCCGCAGCGGCGGGGGCGCCCCGTCACCACGCCGTACTCGTTGCCCTTGGTGCGCAGGTAGTCGCCCATTTCGCCCGTATCCTCACTGGGGAACGGCCCGCCGCCCACGGCCGTGATGTAGGCCTTGGCGACGCCCATGATCTCTTTGATCTCCCAGGGGGGAATGCCGGCGCCCACGGAGGCGGAGCCTGCCAGGGGCGAGGAGGAGGTGGCGTACGGATAGGTCCCCCAGTCCGGGTCTCGCAGGACCCCGAGCTGCCCTTCCAGAAGGATCCGCTCCCGTCGGGCCAGGGCGCCCCGCACCAGGGCCAACGAGTCCGTGATCCGCTCCTTCAACTGCTGCCCGTAGTTCCAATAGAGCTCGGTCACTTCAGCGGCGTCGACCGCCGGAGCACCGTAGATTTGGGTCATGGCGGGATTGACGCTCTCCAGGGCCCAGCTGACTTTCTCCGCCAGCCAGTCCTTTTCGAGCAGGTCGCCAACCTGGATGCCCCGCCGGGCCGCCTTGGCCGTGTATGCCGGCCCGATGCCCTTCAGAGTGGTGCCGATTTTGTTTTCGCCCCGGGCTTCTTCTTCGAGCCGGTCCAGCGCGACATGCCAGGGCATGACGAGCGTCGCCCGCTCGGCGACGAAGAGGCCGTCGGTGGCGACGCCGCGGCTTTGCAGGTCGGCGAGTTCCCCCAGCAGGACGCCCGGATCCACGGCGGTGCCGGGACCCAGCAGGCAGCGGACCCGGGGGTAGCAGATGCCGCTGGGAATCAGCCGGAACTTGAACGTCCCGCGCTCGTTGACAATGGTGTGGCCGGCATTGGAGCCGCCCTGGTAACGGATCACCAAATCTGCCTTCTCCGACAGGTAATCGACCATCTTGCCCTTGCCCTCGTCGCCCCACTGCACGCCGATGACAGCCGTAACAGGCATCTGCGATCGCACTCCCTTCTGCTCGCCCTACATCTTCAGTAAAGCAGAGGAGGGATATAACGTCCAATAGAGAAAGGTTCAGTAGATATAACCGCTTGGAAGAGGTGGGGATCGGTGCTCAAATCGCTCGAAGCTCTCTGTGCCGCGGTCGAGACGGGCAGTCTCAGCCTGGCCGCGGACCGGCTGCATCTGACGCAGCCTGCCGTCTCCAAACAAATCCGGGTGCTGGAAGATGAACTGGGCGTGCAGCTGCTCGTCCGGGGCGCCCGGGGGGTCGAGCTGACCCCGGTGGGGCGCCATGTCCACCGCATGGCCCGGCGGGCTGTGGTGGCCGCCGAAGGCTGCCGCCGTGCCGCCGCAGCCTGGAAAGACCCTGACCACGGGCGCTTGGTGGTGGCGGCCGGGTCGACCCTGACGCTCTTCACGCTGCCCCCGGTCATCCAGGCGTTTCGGACCCGGGTGCCGGGCGTCCGGCTGGATGTGGTGACCGGCGACAGCCGGGAGTGCCTGAATTTGCTGCTGGGTTTCGAGGCGGATGTGGCGCTGGTCACTTCGGCCTTTCCGCACCCGGAAGTGCAGGCCATTCCGCTCTTTACGGACCCCGTGGTCGCGGCGGCGGCGCCCGGCACGGCCTTGCCCGCGACCGTCGCGGAGATGCAGGGCGCCACGCTCATCTCTTTCCGGGGCGGCTCCGGGCTGCGGCAGTACGTCGACCAGGTCCTGGAGGCCCGGGCCGTCCGGCCCGAGGTCGTCATGGAGTTCGACTCCGTGGAGGCGATCAAGACCATGGTCGAGCTCGGGCTGGGCGTCGCATTGCTGCCGTGGTCGGCCGTGCGGGCGGACGCCGCAGCGGGGCGCCTGGCGGCGGGGCCGCTGCGGGACTGGCCGGACGCCGGGCGCACGGTCACCCTGCTGCGGCGCCGGGCGGGGCTGCGGGCGGGGCCCGTGGCGCCGTTTACGGCCATCGCCCGGGAAGTTCTGCGCAAGAGCAGACCCGAGGGAGATACACCATCATGAGTCTGTTGGCGCGAGACCAGGCCCGGCTTGAACAACCAGACCTGCTGGCCCGGCGGATCCGCGTGCTTTCAGCGGTGGGCGTTGCCGGCGTGGCTGTGGGCGTCATGGCGGAGGCTTTTTTGCGGGACCTGGGCCCGCAGGTGCCCGCGGCCATGGCCGCCGGCCGGGTGATGACCCTGCCGTTTGCCTGGGTGCCGATGGCCACGCTGCTCATCGTCGTGGCGTGGACCTACCTGTTTGTGGGGGCGATGCGGGCGCCCGTGCTGGTTCGGCTGATCGTCTCCGCCGGCTGGCTGGCGCTCTCCTGGCCGCTGGTCAAAGCCGGCTCCTGGTGGGCGGTCCCGGGGTATGTTGCTCCCCTGCCCCTGCTGCTCTGGTGGCGGGGAGCGGGACCCTTCATCGATTACGGGGAGGCCCTGACTTTCGGCGTGACGACGGTAGCGGCCTTTGGCGCCGCCGCCGTGACCAGCCTGCTGGCGCCTGACTATCCCATGTTCGAGTACAACGTGGCGCTCTCCGAGCAGTTCGTCTTCTTCGCGGCGGTTGCCACCCCGCTATTGATTCTGGCCGGCACCGACCTGGCGGAACTCGCCGGCAAGGCGGGAGATTGGGCAGCCGGCATGGTCCAGAACTGGGCGCCCCGCCCGCTGGCCTGGCTCCTGCTGCTGCTAAGCCTGGCCCCGGTCGGCTATATGCTCGCCCATGGGCTGCGGCTGACACCCGGTTTCTACCTGACCATCCTGTGGGTCGCCGGCATTCTATACGGAGGTCGGTGGCTGCCGGGCGGCACTTTTCTGGCCCGACCGCCGTTTCCCCTGCTGATCGGCATGATGGTGCTCGCGCTGATGATGCCCATTGGCGCTACGCTGGCCGCAACCGTGCTGCCCGATGGAGCCCGCGGCTGGGTGCTGGGCCTGGGCTTCGCCGCCTCGGTGCTGGTGGCAGCGGCCGGGACGCTGATCTTGCGGCGCTGGCTTGACCGGCGCTGGCCCGGCGCCTGGATTGCGCTCTTCGTCGGGTCGCTCTGGATGGCGTGGGTGGTCGCCGGCGGCCAGTATGGGGACTGGGGGCCCGTCAGCCAGGGGATGGACCTCGTCATCGCCGCAGGTACGGCAGTCCTGGCCGGTACGGCGCTCTGGCGGGGAACGGTCCCGGACCGCCTGCTCCGGCTCGGCCTGGAGGCCCTGGCCGTCTTCACGGTGATTCATGCCTTCCTGGTGGGATACAGCAGCAACCTGGACCCCGCCGACATCTTCGCTACCGTTCAGGCGCTGATCATGTTTGGTCTCGTCATCTGGCGCGCCCTGGGGCGCTACGGCCTTGGAGCGATTCGGACGGCAGGCCTGATGGCCGCGGCGGTGAGCGCCCTGGTTGCCCTGGCCTGGCGGGCGGGATGGCTCCGGGACTGGCAGTTGTACATGCAGCTCGGCCTGTTGGCTGCGGCCTTGATGTGGGGAATTGCAGAGGCCCACCGCCGCATGCGTGAGCTGATGGGCGAAGGGCGTACGGAAGTCCACCAGACTTTCCTGATGATCGGCTTCAGCCTGATGGTCGTCGCCGTGCTGGGCTGGAACCGGGCGCTCACCCCGGCGCCGGACTCCCTGACGGACTTTGGGCCGCTTACCGCTTTCGGGCTGGCAGTGCTTGGCATACCGTTATACTTGCTCTCACTGGCCCAGCGGATCTACCGGGATGAATAAGCAGAGGCCGCCTGACGATGTGCAGGCGGCCTCTGCTGTGTCGGGGTGGGTTGGAAACACCACTCCCTCCCCGCGGTTACCAGCGGATGGCCAGGTTGAGGCGCGTGGTCTTTTCGGAGAACGAGTACCGGGTTTCCCGGGAGGAGACCTGGTACTCGAAACCGTCCACCCGGTGGATGGAGAACCGGGCCAGGGTGCCGGTGTTCGGGCCGACCTGGACGTTCAGTTCGCCGTCGGGCCGCATGGCCAGGAAGAGCGAGTCCTCCGTCGAGACGCTGACGGTGTAGGGGCCTTCCACGGCGACTGATGCGCTCTGGAACGCCCGCGCCTCGCCGGGCTTGTTCGTCAGCGTGATAGTGACCTCCCCGGCCTGGCCCGTCATGCCCTCCATGGCCAAAATGGCCCGGATTTTTGCCAAAGTCGGGTCTGTGATCGTCGTGGGCAAGGGGGATCCGCCTCCTCAATCCTCCATCAAGTTCATGAGGAAGTATACGCTCGTCCCTGGATGCTCATTCCAGCCAGATGATCCCAGACCCGCTCCAGTCCGTCTCGGCCAGCCGCCGGACCTGCCGGTCTTCCGGGTCGCTCCAGCCGAAGGTATGCAACCGGACTTCCGCGGGACCGCCGCCGAACGGCTCGAGCTGCAGCCATGCCAGGGGTTTGTGCGCCTCCAGGCGCCCCGCCAGATGCTGAATCTGCCAGACGACCTGCTGGACCTGGGCATCGGTGAGATACGGCCAGACGAACGAGTCCATCACCAGCAGCGTGTTGCCCGGCGGCATGGTCGCGTACGCCTCCGCGAGGAGCGCCAGCAGGTCGGCCTCGGCTGTCCCCTGCCGGATATCCAGCGGTCCATGCGCCGCCAGCACCGCCGCTGCCTCCCGCAGGTGCCCGATCCGCTCGGGCTCGTCGGGAAAGAAGAACGATTCGAGCACGAGCCGGTCGGCGGGGTCAGCCGGGTTGAACGGCGCCGGATCCAGCCCGTGCCGGCCCACCACGGGCGGGCACTCGTAGCCGTGCTTATCCATGAGCAGGCAGAGCCCGCCGCCGCAGCCGAACTCCACCAGCGAGAGGCCGCCGCCGAAGCGGGCGCCGACTGCCCGGGCGCCCGCGGCCAGGGCGGCGGAGCGCTCGACGACATGTGGCTGGAACGTGCGGCTTAGCAGGAAGTCGAGCAGATCGTCCCGGCCGCGGGCCACCGCTGCTGCCGCCGCCCCGGTCACCCCGGGTCCGGCCTCGCCCCCGCAGGAAGGAAAGAAAGCCGCCAGGTCCGGCGCCCCGCCCGTCAGCGCCAGATGATGCAGGGCGCTCAGGAACAGGGGCACGTCCGGCGCCTCCGTGGAGATGGTCCGGTAGAACTGGCCGAACACGTCGGCCACGGCGGGGACGGGTCCGGTTCCGAGTGACTCGCACAGCAGTCTCCCCATGGGGGAGGCAGTCTCTGCACGGGCCGCAAAGGCCGCCTGCAGGCGGCGAAGCTGGTGATGATCCATAGCCGCACACCTCTGGCAAATCTTTTCTCCGGCGGAGTCCAAAACCAAATCGAGTCCGGCTTCGTCATTCAGGTAGAAGAAGGTCGATCGTGGGCAATCTAGACAAAGAGAGCTGGCGGTGACTCCGTTGCCATTTGTCCGCCAGTCCGGCAGGAGGGGTACCTTTGTTGAACCGCCGTCAGTTCATCATCGGCGCCGGGACGGTGTTGGCCGCCGCCACCGGGTGCAGCCGCGTGCGATTGAAGTTGCCGGCATCCGGTGAGTCGCCCCGGGCAGAGGATGAGGGACCCAGACCCTTTCGGGTCGCGCTGCTCTCGGATCCGCACACTGTGGAATCCGGCGCGCTGCACGCCGTCGCAGTCAACGGCAAGCTCAGCCGTGCGGTGGCAGACTACAAGCCCCTGCGGCCCGACCTCTGGGTGGTGAACGGCGACATCGCCGATACCGGCAAGAGCGCCCAACTGGCAGCTTTCAAGAAGATCATGGGCGCCGTTGCGGGTCCCGGTCAACTGCTGGTCAACACGGGCAACCACGATTATTACGATCAGGACGCCAGCGATGCCGAGGAACTGCAGCGCTTCCGGGAGGCCTTCGGCCAGGAGCAGGCATACAGCAGCAGGGTCGCCGGGGGCATCCACATCGTCATGCTGGCGGACGAGCAGTACAAAACGGCGCCCGGCGCCCGGGAGTGGGCCTGGCTTACGCCCGAGCAGCTCAGGTGGTTTGAACAGGTGCTGGAAGAGCACAAAGACAAGTTTACGGTAGTCTGCCTGCATCAGCCGCTGCAGGATACGGTGGTCTGGTCATTCGGCGGCAACGACTTTGCCGGCTGCGGCCAACGCAAAGAACTGCGGGCGATCACGAAGAAGAACCCGCAAATCAAACTCTGGTTCTCCGGTCATACGCATATGGGCGCCGACATTGCGGGCAACGCTGCCCGCCTTGACGGCGTTGTCTATGCCGGACTCGGCTCGACCTTCTACCAGTTCGTCAAGTCCGATGAGCCAGATGACCAGGGCGGGTGGCCGTCGGACGGAGGGTTCAAGAAGGACCTTGCTGCCAGCCACAGTCGGATGCTGGAGGTCTGGCCCGACCGGGCCGTGCTCCGGGCGAGGGATCACACCAACCAGGCCTGGCTCGATCGGCACGAGATCATCATCAACCGCAGTGCGTGAAACGAAGGCGCCCGGGGGCAACCCCGGGCGCCGTGCTTCTTACTGCAGCACGGAGAGGATGAGCGTCTCGTGATCGGGGAGAAGCGTTGACTGCACCATCTCGTCGATCGCACCGGCCAGTTGGTTTAGGGTCTCCTGGTCTTCCCTCAGCACGGCCAGCGCAACGCCCACGTGGGCGAGGGCCAGATAATAGCTGCTACGGGCATCGAAGCCGGGCTGCACGACGGCGCCCGTAGGCGCGATGTTCCCCTGCTCGTCACGCTGATACATCGGCCAGAGCAGGCCCTCGGCATCCAGGTTGGCCAGCTCTTCGGAGAAGCGCTGCAGCCAGTCGCCCTTGACGCCCTTGTGCCCCGCCCGGTCCAAGAGCTGCTCAATGCGACCCACGGCGTGGGCCGCTTCGTTCAACTCAGCGAGGGTGCACGCGGCCAGGCCCACGCCCAGCCACCAGTATTCCTCCGGGGATAGCTCCCGGCCATAGACCTTCGCAGCCTGCTCCAGTTGGAGGCGCCCGGCGGACATCAGCGCCGGCAGATCCTGATTTTCCTCCTGGCTCACCGTGTTCCTCCCTCCGGGCGACAGCGGCTTCAGAGCCGTCCTACCCCATGGTAGTAGGTATTTCACGGCCTGTAAAGCATAGCCTGTAGCTGTCGGACTGTGTCTTCAGAAAGTTATTGGAATGCGAGCCAATCATTGGTATCATGATTCTGAGACCGCATGGTGCGGAAGGTCTAGTGCGGCGCCGCGCAGCGGCGGGGCCGCACGGCACCCGTAAATGGCGCGTTAGCGCCGAGAAGGGGGGATGTCGGTGACCCGGCAAATGCGAACCGCTTTGATGATCGCCGGGCTGCTCCTGTTTGGCGCCGCCGCCGTGTGGGTGAATCTGCCGTCGTTTGAGCGGATCTCCCTGAAGGTGGGCGACTTCGACATCATCGGGATGCTGAAGGAAGTCGACAAGACGAACACGGCCATCCTCAAGGCCAACAACGAGCTGATCGCTTCGCTCGAAGGGGTCAGGCAGCAGGCCGGCGCCGTCAGCGGGGTACATGCGCGCATGCAGCAGTTGGAAGCGGGGCTGGGCGAGCAGGCCCGGGTGCTCGGCCGGCTGGATGGGATCACCCGTGAGCAGGCCGACCTCAGTGTCGCCCTGAGAAAGCTGACAGCCGGCGTGGGGCCCAGCACCGGGCGCCTGGCGGCGACGGCTTCCCAGCAGGCTGTCGCCGTGGAGTCCATGAAGGGCACGACGGCCGGCATGGCGCAGCGCATGCAGACCATCGGCGCCCTGAACGCGTCGATCAGAGCCAAGCTCTGGACGGCCGAGCGGCTGTCCGGCGAAGTGCTGGATTTACTGCCGCCTTAGGGAGTTGAAGGAAGGAACGAGGAGGTCAGCCCATGTACGGCAAGATCGCCAGGATTGTGGGCGCCGTCCTGCTCGGCGCCATGGTTGCGGGCTCCTTTGTGATCACCCGACACCTCTCCCTGCTTGAAGGGGGCATTCGCCGCGATATCGACGCCGTGGACCGGATCGTCGCCGTGGAGAAGGAGATCCAGAAACAGAACGACGTGCTGACGGAGATGCTCTCCACCACCCAGCGGATCGGCACGGGCATGGACGGCGTGCTCGCCACCAGCGAGCAGATTGCCGGCGCCGTGGTTTCGGTGGGCGCCGCCAACCGGACAACGCTGCAGCTCAACGGAAAACTCGAAGCCGACAACGCTGCGGCGGCTGCCGAACTGAACCGCGTCGTGGCGGCCCTCCAGGCCATGAACCAGTCATCGGCCGCTATTGATCAGTATCTCCTCGGGCTGCACGAAATCGTCGGGGGAGAGCTTGACGCCCTGCGGGCGATTGCCGCCAACACGGCCCGCATGAACTTGAAGACGCCGGAGGTGAACCTGCCGTGAGCGAAGCCGGTCGCGTGATACCGTTCGAGCCCCGCCCGGGGGGCGCCCCGGCGCCGGCCGAAAAAGGCCGGGGGTGGGGCAGGGGACTCTGGTTCGGCTGGTGGGTCGCCCTGTGCCTCGCCGTTTTCGCTTATAACACATACGGTCAGCTGGCAGCCCAGCGGCGGATTCTGGAAGGTAGCGAACTACTGAAGCAAAAGGTGGGCGAGGCGGCAGCCGTCTCGGCGGCGACCAACCACCAACTGGGCAAGGTCGCCGAACTGGACGCCGCCACCACCGGTCTGGCGGTCAAACTGGAGCGGCTCGCCCGTACGAACGTCTCCATCAAACGTGAGCTGTCGGGCATGGAAGGAACGGTTGAGGGCCTCAGGCGCTCGGTGGAAAGGCTTGACGCCCAGGCGGTGGGCAGCCACGAGACGCTGATGGCCATCGCACTCCAGTCCGACGCCCTCCTGCGGACGCTGCGCCACACCCAGACCACGGGTGCGGAAGTGTCAGGCCGACTGGACGAAATGGTCCGGATTCAGGAGGGCATCGTGGCCGACCTGGCAGAGATCAACCGGAACACGCAGGACCTCGACCGCTTCCTCGGGGGGAATTAGCGATGGGCAGCGCAGCGGTGAAATACGGCGCAGCCCTGGTGGGGGTGCTGCTGCTACTGGTGTTCGGGCTGCCGTACTTGAAGCCCCTGGGGCGCCTGCTGCCGAACACCAAGGCGATGGTGGGCACCACGGGCGATATTCTCAAGGAGACTGAAGCCCTGCAGAAAGGCGTCGCTGAAGTGCAGGCCAACCTGGCGAAGGTCAAACAGCAAGACGAGCTGATGGCCAAGCAATACGAGCTGATGCAGGGCGCCGTCGCCGAACTGCGGCGGCAAGAGGAGCTGGCCGGCCGGTCCCGGAGCCTCCTGGCCACGACGCTGGACAAGGAGCAGCGGACGGCCGACCTGACGGCCCGGGCCAGCCAGACGGCAGCCGGCACCATGACAGCCGTCAACGACAATAAGGCGGAGCTGAGCAGGCTGGCTTCCGCCACGGCCCGGGTCCAGAACGGCAGCACGGCGATCGACGATCAGATGAACGGGCTCTTGGGCGAGTTGGAGCAGTCGAAGCAGAACTTCGCGGTGCTCGGGCGCCTGGAGGAGGCCATCCGCCGGGCGCTCCGGAACTGGAGGTGGTGAGCGGCGTGGGACGTACGGTAGGCATTGTGCTCCTGCGCTGGGCGCCGTGGGCCCTGGCGGCGGCTGCGGGGCTCTTCACCGTCTGGGCGCTCCTGGCGCAGATAGAAACGCAGGACCAGTTGAACGCGGCCATGCAGGGTGTGAAGGCGAACGTGGCCCGGGCCCGGGAGCTGACGGGCGAGACGGCCCGGGTGCTGGCGCCCCTGGCTTCCACGGCCGACACCTTGGCCGACATGAACAAGGGGCTGGAAGGAACGGTTGCCGACCTGAAGGCCATGAACGAGTCCATGTCGCGCGTGCTGGTCAAGCAGGAGGCAATTATGGCCCGCATCGACAGCTTGGGCGGCCACACCAGCGCCGTGATTGCCGACCTGGGCACCGTGGGCGGCAAGAACCAGGCCTTGCTGAAACTCACTACTGCACTGACCGCTCAGACGGCCGGTCAGGCCAGGTCGGTGGAAACCCTGTCAGACCTGACCGGCCAGTCGATCGTCCACCTGCGCAAGGTGAATGCTCGCTTTGGATTCCTGTCTCAACTTTGAACGGTGGCATATGGATACAGCCGGCGGGAGCACGCCGGCTGTATCGCGCTTTGTAAGGTCCAAGTTATCCGGAGTTCGGGCATGTAATAGTACGGGTCTTCAATGTGAAATGGGTAATTTTTCCACGGAGGACGCTGATGGCGATTTGGAAAGTTGTTTCTGAGCCTCCGGGATCTCGTCCCTATTTAATAATCAAATATAGTATATAATTCCATTTGACCCACGCTGCTGCCCGAAAATCCTCGTCATGTCCCGAAATCCGCGCCGATCTGCGGCCATTTCCTTGTCCCATTCCGTGTTCTCTGTGGCTTCCGCGCACTCCGTGGCAAAATGCATCCATTACCTCACATAAGCAGCCTCTAATGACAAACGGGCTGGGTGGTGGATGCCTACGGACTCCCCATTCCGGAAGCAAGGAGGGACATGATACTAAAGGGACGAACAATGCAGGGTGGGGGGGAGAACCCATGGCCTACATCACCGTCCAGCGCCACGGCCAGGCGGAGATCATCATCAAGAAATCGCGCTTCATCGCCAACGTTGCCCCGGTGACATCCGAGGCCGAGGCCTGGGGATTCATTGAAAAGATCCGGGCTGAGCACAGCGAAGCGACCCACAACTGCTTCGCCTTCAAGGCCGGCAGCATCCAACGCATGTCCGACGACGGCGAGCCCAGCGGCACCGCAGGGCGCCCCATCTTTGACGTCCTGGACAAGCAGGGGCTGTCGGACGCCGTCATCGTAGTCACCCGCTACTTCGGCGGCATTCTGCTCGGCGCCGGCGGGCTCGTGCGCGCTTACAGCCAGGCCGCGGTTGCCGGCGTGGAAGCCGCGGGCGTTGCCCAGGCCGTCACGGCCGTCGAGTTGTCGATGGAACTGGACTACAACCAGGTAGGCAAGGTGCAGTACCTGCTGGCACAACGGGGCGCCCTGACGCTGGACAGCCAGTTCGGGCAATCCGTCACGATCGTTTGCCGGCTTCTGGCCTCGGCAGCCGGCGCCCTTGAGAGTGACCTGGCAGAGGCATCATCGGGCCGCATTCAGGTGCAGCGGCTGCGTGAGCTGCAAGTCGGCGCGGATCTTCAGCCCATCCATTCATGATTGAGATATGGAATTGGATCGGTAATTTTAGCTACTAGGATACCCAATGACTATAGCAATGTGCCGCTCGTTCAGGTATTTTAGTAATGTTAGCACGCTCACAAGGAGATGTATCAGCCTCAAAAACTTCGAACAGAAAGGGGGATGCGCGGCATTGCACCTCCCGAAAGCAACACGCCGGCGAATCGTGTATGCCACCGCAGCCGCCGTGGTCTGCACCAGTACGGTGATGACCTGGAAGCATTTCGCCTCCACGCCTGTCACTTCGGTCGAACAGACCACCCCGGTCGTTGCCGTAAGCTTGCACCCCGAGCTGGAAGTCTCGACCAGCAAGGATGCTCCCCAGGCGGCCGCCCCTGCGGCCGGTGGACAGGCTGTGCAGCCTGAGACCAAGGAGCAGGAGCCGCAGGCAAAGGTAACCATCTACACTGTGGAACCAGGCGATACGATTGGGGCTATTGCCGAGAGGCTCGGGCTGAAATCCGACTCCATTCTCTCCACCAACAACCTGTCCGAGGATGACCTTCTGCAAGTTGGCCAGGAACTCCTGATTCCCTCCGTTGACGGCGTCGTCGTCGAGGTGGAGTCGGGCGACACCATTTGGGACCTGGCGCAGGACTACGGCGTCACCGACGTCGACATTGTGAATGCCAACCCGGACATCGATCCCGATAATCTCAAACTGGGGCAGGTACTCCTGATTCCCGGCGGCCAGCGCCAGAGCCGGCAGCTTGCCTCCCGCAGTCTTCCGGGCCGTCCCTCGGGCCGTAAGCTGGCCTGGCCCGCTTACGCCGAGCTGACGGACGACTTTGGCTCCCGCATCCATCCCGTGTTCGGAACGCCGCATTATCACGACGGCATCGACATCGGGGTCGGATCCGGCACCCCCGTCGGCGCCGCGGCAGGCGGTACGGTGATCATGGCCACCTGGTACGGCGGCTACGGCCGGACGATCCGTATCGAGCACGGAAATGGTCTGGTCACGATGTATTCGCACCTGAACGAGTACGCTGTGTCCGTGGGTGAGAAGGTTTCTCAGGGAGACCTCATCGGCTACTCGGGCAACTCCGGCAACTCGACCGGTGCGCACCTGCACTTTACGATTCTCGTCGACGGCTCTCCGGTCGACCCCTTGGGCTGGCTGCCGTGAGTTTCTGGTACGGAGGCGTCCCGCCTTGCGAGACATTACGCATCGCACATTGTGGTTGACGGCCGTCGTGGCAGTTGCTCTGCTGCTGATGGCCTTTCAACTTTATCGGCTGACAGTGCCGCAATCTGCCATGTGGCAGGAGCAGGGCAGACTGCAGCGCATCCGTGAGCTTCCGAGCTACGGTACCCGAGGCGCCATTTACGATGCAAAAGGCCGGCCGCTGGCTACCAGCGAGCCGGCTTATGCCGCGATGCTGATCGGACAGAATCCGGTCGCAATCGAACAGATGATGCCCAACCTGGCTCTCCTCCTCGCGGGCGGCAACTACCAGCGGGCAGAGGAGATCCGGGCCCGCGTGATGCGCAAGGTCTGGGCAGCCAAGGAGAACATGAGCATGTTCGAACCGCTGGCGGTGGAGCGGACCCTGCCGCCGCCCGTGGTTGCCAGCTTCATGGAGCGCCGTCACGAGTTTCCCGATGTGATCCTCGTGGAAGAGAAAGGCCGCCACTACCCCATGGGCGCCCTCGCCGGCAGTCTGCTTGGCTACGTGGGCGCCATTGACGATGAAGAGATCGCCGCCCCGCAGTTCGAGGGGTACAATGCCGACGAGGTGGTGGGCAAGGCCGGTCTCGAGCTTTCGTATGAGCGGGTGCTGCGCGGTCAGCCTGGGCGCAGCCGGGTCGTCATCGACCCTTACGGCAAGCGGGTCGGCGGTTTTGAGCAGACGCCGCCCGTGCCGGGCAACGACCTTCGGCTCAGCCTGGATCTCGACTTGCAGCGGGTCGCGGAGGAGGCCCTGACCAAGCAGATCGCCTGGATCAAGCAGCAGAACGACCCGGAAGCGGATCCCACGATGGGCGCCGTGGTCGTTCAGGATGTACGCACCGGCGCTGTGCTGGCAATGGCCAGCGTACCGACCTACGACCCGAACTTCCTGGTCAAGGGCATGTCCGACCAGCAGTGGCTGGAACTGCAGAGCCAGCCGGGCTTCTCGATGTACAACTGGGCCATCACCGGGCTTTCGCCGGGCAGTACATACAAAATGGCGACGGGTTTTGCCGGTCTCGAAAGCGGCACCATCACCCCTGGACGCCTGATTGACTGTCCCGCCCAATACTGGCGGTACGACAGGCCGAGGAACTGGAAGCCTTACGACCAGGGGCTGACCGACCTGGCCCGGGCCCTGGCTACCTCCTGCAACCCTTACTTCTGGGAAGTGGCCTACGAGGCGGGGATCGATAACCTTCACCGGTTCTATGATCTGCTGGGCTTCGGGAAGCAGACAGGCATCGATCTGCCCGGCGAAAGCCCTGGGAAGAACCCGACCCGTGACACCTATAGCACGGAGTGGACTGACGGACTGGTGTTGAACGTGGCCATCGGCCAGGGTGATGTGTTGGTTACGCCGCTTCAGCTGGCCAACTACACGGCAGCCATTGCGATGAACGGCATCCGCCACAAGCCCTATCTGGTCTCTGAGATCCGTTCCCCGGACGGCAAGGTGATTTGGAAGCGCGCCCCCGAGCCCTACCCGCAGATTCCCGCAAAGGAGGGCACGTGGGCGGCCCTGCAGGCCGGTCTCCGCCAGGCGGTGACCTCGTCTGAGGGCACGGCCTGGGCGCCCATGCTCGGGTTCCCCATCGATACCGCTGCCAAGACCGGGTCGGCACAGACCGGCGGTAAGCTGTCGGATGCGACCACGGTGGTGTACGCCCCGTACAAGAACCCCCAGGTCGCCGTCAGCGTGATCATCAAGGGCGGATCGAAGGGCTCGTGGGCAACGCCTGTGGCCCGGCGGATCCTGGCCCGGTATTTCGGCATCAACGATCAGATGCCGCCGGAGGTGCCGACGTATAGGGACCCTGTGCGGCCCTGAGCCGGGCATTCCGGCGCTGAGGGCATGCGGCCGGGTTAATGTATCCCAGCGAAGATGGCGGGCGCCCCGCCGGTGTGGATGAGGACGACACGCTCCCCCTGTGGGATGATCCCCTTGCGGATGTGATCCAACACACCGGCCATGGCCTTGCCCGTGTATACGTGATCCAGCACGATGCCCTCCAGGCGGGCGACCAGTTCGATCGCCTGCAGTCCGGCTTCGCTCGCGCGGCCGTACCGGGGCGCGAGGTACCCGTCATCGACGTGGACAGGGAACTCCGACGGAACGGTCAGGCCGGCCAACTGCGCCGCATCCCGCACCAACGACCGGGTCAGCGGCTCCAGGGCTGCTGCGGGCTGCCACACGGAGAAACCCTGCACCCGCGTTGCCCTGCCGTGCTGCAGGGCGCCCAGAATCAGACCGGCGTGAGTGCCGCCCGAGCCCGTCGTGCAGCAGACCAGGGCAATGCCCGGCAACTGCGCCGCCAATTCGCCGTAGCAGTTGTACGAACCCAGGCAGCCCAGCGGCGTCGAGCCTCCCACAGGGATTACATACGGCGTGCCGCCCCCGGCTCTGACCTCCGCCGCCGCCGCTTCCAATCCCCGGGCCTGATCCTCCGCGGTAATCGCGCCCGGAAACCGAACGTCGGCGCCGAAGAGCCGGTCGAGCAGCAGGTTGCCTTCCCGGGCGCCCGGATCCTTCCCCGCCAGCACGAGAATGCACCGGAGGCCAAGCTTGGCCGCCGCGGCCGCAGTCGCCCGGGCATGGTTGGACTGCGGACCGCCGGTCGTCAGCACATGGGTGGCTCCCGCGGCCAGGGCGGCGCCCATCAGGTACTCAAGTTTGCGGACCTTGTTGCCCCCAAGCCCCACATCGCCGGAAAGATCATCTCGCTTGATCCAGAACTCCACGCCTGTGTGCCGGCTCAGCCTGGGCAAGTGCTGCAGGGGGGTAGGGGTAAGGGCAAGGTTCACCCGGTTGATCTTCATCGGTCTGGCCTCCGTCCGGTTGACTTTTTGCTGTACTAACTCTACCATGTCCTTGGTATGTTCATCCAGAAAAAAGGGGGGTCCCCGGTGGCAGCTTTGGTAGCCAATAGCCTCCTCGTCGTCCTGTCCCTCGTCATGGGTATCCGGCTGCTTCGGCAGTATGCTGTCCGGGCCCGCTCCCACACGCTCTGGTACGCCATTGGCCTTCTGCTTACCGCTGCCGCCGCTTTCCCGGAACTCTACATCAAGCTGGCCGGCGGGCTCACAACGCCACTCTGGTGGCTGTACTGGGTGGCGGCAAGCTCACTTGTGGGCTGTCTGGCGGCAGGCACCGCTTACCTGATCAGCCCCGCCTGGGGCAAAGTAGCCGTGCTGGTGGTCTGCCTGCTGACGGTCTGGCTCGCCACAGCCACGGTCATGACCGCCGGGCCGGGTCCGGCCATCATCACCGACACCACCCTTTCGAAGGCGCCCAACGGTGTCATCAAGGCGCCGTTCCTGATTCAGAACATCGCCGGCGCCCTCCTCATTCTCGGCGGCGCGCTCTGGTCCTATTACCGGACCCGGGGCATTTATTGCCTATTCATTGCCCTGGGAACCATCGTCTTTTCGGCGGGCGGCGCCGCAGCGGGTATCCTCAAGTTTCCGGGCGTATTCTATCTCACCCAGACCGCAGGCATCATCCTGCTCTACCTGGGCGTTATGCGGTCGGGCACACAGCGACGGACGGCGGCAGCAGCCGGATAAAACGGCAGGGCGGGACCTCAGTGGTCCCGCCCTTTCCGTTCGTGTCACAGGCCGCCCGTCATCCACGGCCCCAACCGCTGAAAAACCTGCTGTGCGATCTGACTCTGGAACGTGGTAGTAAACTGGAATCCCCCAGGGGCAACCGGCAGCACCTGGGTGACCCGCAGCGACGTGACCCCTTCGATCTCCCCTTCATCAAAGCCGCAGACCGTCCGAAATTGACCCTCCAGTGCTGTCAGGTCCACCACTGTCGAACTGAGCGTGGCGATCACCCTGCCGTCGGCGGCTACCAGTCGGTGGGTGCCGCGCTGCAAGAACCCCACTTCTTCGGCCCGCCGGATGAAGCCCGTCAGGCAGCTGAACCGGAACGCAGTCGTGCTAACGAAGGAGAAGGGCCCCGACATAAGTATGCCCCCTTCATCACATCCTGGAAGGAGCCGACATGGCCCGAACTCATCGTATGTCACATGCGGAATGGGTGATACGAATAGGCCTGTACATGCATATGCATTCTCATGTATAATCGTGCAAATCTGTCACGTAAGCGAGGTGGGTAGGGTTGCCGCAGTTTCAACGGATTCTGGTGGCAAACCGTGGAGAGATTGCGATCCGCATACTCCGCGCCTGTTCCGAGTTGGGCAAGCAGACGGTTGCCATATACAGCGAAGAAGACAGCCTTTCCCTGCATCGCCAGAAGGCTGACGAAGCCTACCTCATCGGTGAGGGGAAAGGTCCCATTGGCGCATACCTGGACATGGAAGCGATTGTGGAGCTGGCCGTGCAGCACAACGTGGATGCGATCCATCCCGGGTACGGCTTTCTGGCGGAGAATGCCGCGTTCGCCAGGCTGTGCCTGGAGCGGGGCATTGCCTTCATCGGGCCCCGGCCTGAGCATCTGGACATGTTCGGCGACAAGGTCGCTGCCCGTCGTGCAGCCATCGACGCCGGACTGCCGGTCGCCCCCGGTACGGAGAAACCCGTCGCGTCTGTGAAAGCGGCTATCTCCATCGCAGGGGAGATCGGCTATCCCATCATCGTCAAAGCGGTCTCCGGCGGCGGCGGCCGCGGCATGCGCATCGTCCGGTCGGAAGCTGAACTGAAGGACGCCTTGGAACGGGCCGGCTCCGAAGCCAAAGCGGCCTTCGGCGACGACTCGGTCTACCTCGAAAAGTATGTCGAGCGCCCGCGGCACATCGAAGTCCAGGTGATCGCGGACAGTCTCGGCAGCGTGGTCCATCTGTTCGAGCGCGACTGCTCCATTCAGCGGCGCCATCAAAAAGTCGTGGAGATCGCCCCGTCGCTGGTGCTGACCGATACCCAGCGCCAGGAGATCTGCGGCGCTGCTGTCCGGCTCCTCGCCCGCGTCGGCTATGTGAACGCCGGTACGGTGGAGTTCCTGGTTGACCAGGAAGGCCGCTATTACTTCATGGAAGTCAACCCCCGGATTCAGGTGGAACACACCATCACCGAGATGATCACGGGGCTCGATATCGTCCAGGCGCAGATTCGAATTGCCGAAGGTGCCCGGCTCGACCAGGCCATCGGGGCGCCCTCGCAGGCTCAGATCGAGCGTCGAGGCTATGCCATCCAGTGCCGTGTGACTACGGAGGATCCGGCCAACAACTTCATGCCCGACACCGGTCGGATTTTAGCCTACCGTTCGCCGGGCGGCATGGGCGTCCGCCTTGACGGCGGCAACAGCTTCGCCGGCGCCGTCGTGACTCCGCACTATGATTCGCTGCTTGTCAAGGTCGTCACGTGGGGCCTGACTTTCCAGGACGCCTGCGCCAAGATGAACCGGTGTCTGATGGAGTACCGCATCCGGGGATTGAAAACCAACATTCCTTTCCTCCAGAACGTGATCCACCACCCGCAGTTCCTGGCCGGCAATGTCGATACCGATTTCCTTAACCGGTATCCGGAGCTCTTCCAGTTCCCGCCCCGGCGCGACCGCGGCACCAAGCTGCTGCGCTACATCGGCCACGTTGTGGTAAACGGCGGCCCGGGCGTGCCCGTGGGGGCAAAGAAGCCGTCCCTGGTCGCAATCACCCCGCCCAAGGCAGATGGTCCCGTCCCCGACGGCGCCCGCCAAATTTTGCTGCAGCAAGGGCCGGAGCAGTTTGCCGCCTGGGTGGCTTCCCAGAAGCGGCTGCTGCTGACGGATACGACCATGCGCGATGCGCATCAGTCGCTGCTGGCCACCCGCATGCGGACGCAGGACTTGCTCGGTGCCGCCGGCGCCACAGCCCGCTTATCCGCGGGCCTCTTCTCCCTGGAGATGTGGGGCGGCGCCACCTACGACACGGCCCTTCGCTTTCTGAAGGAAGACCCGTGGTACCGCCTCGCCGCCCTGCGTGAGCGCATCCCGAACATCCCGTTCCAGATGCTGCTCCGGGGCGCCAACGTGCTGGGCTATGCCAACTATCCGGATAACCTGGTCCGCGAGTTTGTGCGGGAAGCCGCCGCAGCCGGCATCGACATCTTCCGGATCTTCGATGCCCTGAACTGGCTGCCGAACATGCAGACCGCCATCGACGCCGTGCGGGAGGCCGGTCGGGTGGCGGAAGTCGCCTTCTGCTATACGGGCGACATCACCGACCCGCGGCGCTCGAAGTACAGCCTTGCTTACTATATCGATCTGGCCAAGCAATTGGAGCGGGCCGGTGCGCACATCATCGGCATCAAGGACATGAGCGGCATCCTCAAGCCGCGTGCAGCGTCCATGCTGGTCAAGGCGCTCAAAGCAGAGGTGGGTGTGCCGATTCACCTGCACACCCACGACTGTGCCGGTTCCGCTGTCGCCACCATGCTGGCAGCCTCCGACGCCGGCATCGATATTGTAGATGCCGCCCTCTCGTCCTTTGCCGGCGTGACGTCGCAGGGGTCGCTCAACTCCCTGGTCGCCGCCCTGCAGGGAAGCGACCGTGATACGGGCCTCGACCTTCACGGCTTGCAGCGGCTTGCGGATTACTGGCAGGATGTCCGGGCCTGGTACCATCCCTGGGAAAGCGATTTGAAGGCGGGCTCGGCGGATGTCTACCTGCACGAGATGCCCGGCGGGCAGTACACCAACCTGCGCCAGCAGGCCGGCGCCCTTGGGCTCGGTGACCGCTGGCATGAAGTCGTTCAGACGTACCGGCTGGCCAATGAACTGCTCGGCGACATCATCAAGGTGACGCCTTCGAGCAAGGCCGTCGGCGACATGGCGCTCTTCATGGTCAAGAACGACCTGACGGCCCAGAACATCATCAGTCGCGGCGAACAGGTCAGTTTCCCCGAATCGATCATTCAGCTGATGTCCGGCTTTATGGGCCAGCCGTACGGCGGTTGGCCTGCGGAACTGCAGGCCGTCGTGCTGAAGGGCCGCGAAGCGATTACCGTTCGGCCCGGCGAGCTGCTTCCGCCGATCGACTATGATCGGCAGGCCCAGAGCCTGGAGGCAAAGATCAGCCGGGCGCCCACCCGCCGGGAAGTGCTTTCGGAGATCATCTTCCCCGGTCTGATCACGCAGCTGGAGGAGCACCGGGAGGAGTACAGCGACACCAGCGTGCTCGACACGCCCACGTTCTTCTGGGGGCTGCGCCCCGGGGAAAAGACCTCCGTGGAGATCGAACCCGGCAAGGTCCTGATCATCAAGCTGACCAGCATCGGCGACCTGCACTCCGACGGCACCCGGGACATCGTCTTCGAGCTGAACGGGCAGAGCCGGGAAGTGCGGGTGGCTGACCAGAAGGCCGGCGGCGGCGCGGTCAAGCGGCGCAAGGCCGTCAAGGGCGATGCGGCGCAGCTGGCGGCATCGATGCCCGGCAAGGTGCTCAAAGTGCTGGTCAGCCCCGGCGACAAAGTGACCCGGGGCATGCAGCTGGTCGTCACCGAGGCGATGAAGATGGAGACCGTGCTGGCAGCGTCGCGTGACGGGCTGATTGCCGAAGTGGCGGTCAAAGTTGGCGATGCGGTGGAGACCGGCGATTTGTTGATTTCGCTGGAAGCTGGAAAATGACCGAACCCTTCACGATGTTCCACGTAATAGTTATTAGACGTGGAATCGTTAGGGGTGTGAGCAGACGTGCTTGAAACAGTGCCGTATTCGCTGGAAGAACTGATTCGTGAACGCCGTGAGGGCGCAGTCCGCGCCATCATCCGGGCGGTCGGCTATGCATTGGCCAAGGGCCGGACCGCGGAAGATGTCGGGCGCTTCCTGTTTGATTCGTACCGGCTGAGCGGGGAGTTCCAGCGCCGCCTGAAGAGTCACGGACCCGGAAATGTAGGCGCTTTTGCCACCTGGCACCTGCTGGCACGCTGGGGCTGGTGCGAGGAAGTCGGCGCCCGGGTAGAGGCCGACACGCTGCGCATTGAATCAGTCTCCATGCTACAGGGGCAGGCCGATGTGCTGGGATTCCACGGCGTGGCACGTATGGACATGGAAGCGTGCATGGAGACGTTTTGGCGCCTGGCGGGACGCGAGTTGGGCCTGATGGTCACCTACACCATCGGCGACGAGAAGGACTGGACCGTAGTACGTCTGCCCGGCGGACAGGCGCTTTCTGATTCAGTCGAAGTTCCCGTCTTTACGCCGGAAGGCCTTGCGGTTCACCGCCGCATTGCGCTGGCGACGGGAATCGTGTCGTCAATCGGGTATGCCAAATACGCGGGCGACGAGCCGGAGGAGTTCGGCCACTTCTTCTATGAAGTCTGGGAAAAGAGCGGCCATTACGACCGGCTGAAGGAGAAGTGGGGCTACGGCAACGCTGTGGCCTATGGGCAGAACATGGCCCGCTCCCGTCAACTCCTCTATATGCGGACGGACGTGTCCGAGGATCTGGATGGGTTCTCGATCGCCTCACCGAGTTGGGCGACAGAGATTCCACAGATCATGGGGACGTTTGGGTGCCTTCCGGACGATGTGTACCGGTACTACGAGGGCGGCGGCATTCCGGCGTGTCACCGGCTTGGCTTGCAGTATTCTGACCAGTCCGATGACCGCATGCATCGCGTGTGGATCCGCTCCCGGTAGGTTGATTCTCGCCACAGCGCGCCTGACGCGGTGTGGCTTTTCCTTGTCGTGCGGGTTCTCTGGTGCCGCAGGTCTGCGTAAGGGCGACGACTTCATTTATGCCTCGTGCTTCAGGAAAACCTGGGTAATGAGGCATATTTTTGTGTGACGCGGGTATCTTGTATTGTGCCGGCGAGTTGTGATAGGATAGCTTCTGCGCCGCCGACAGGTGGTGCGAGCCACCATGCAACGCCCGATGGCACGAAGAGACTCTTGTCTGAGGGCACGGCACCGTGGTACGATACCCTCTGCTCCCAAACGATCGGCAAGCGCCGGCTGGAAGAAACTGAGCGGTTGACGGATGGATGAGAGCACGGTATCATAAGAACTCGCCGCTGATGCGGTGAGCGCCTCGAACCTTGAAAACTAGACAGTGTAAGACAGCGCAAGTTGCGTGAGCAACTTGGCGCAGAGAGCTAAGCGAGTCGTACGAACGATAAGTAAGAGCCACAAACTTTTCTTCGGAGAGTTTGATCCTGGCTCAGGACGAACGCTGGCGGCGTGCTTAAGACATGCAAGTCGCACGGTCCCGCAAGGGACAGTGGCGGACGGGTGAGTAACACGTGGATA
>Ga0196970_1000632_pt1 | contig 37168 bp, 38 predicted proteins | sample S1v_513CmetaG_FD_148672 | JGI IMG/M metagenome (GOLD analysis project Ga0196970, IMG submission 148672) | Soil microbial communities from Anza Borrego desert, Southern California, United States - S1+v_5-13C | ecosystem: Environmental > Terrestrial > Soil > Desert | place: USA: California... | reverse complement strand
CCCGACGCAGCTGCGCGCGCTGTCCACTGAGGGCTTGACGGCATTGAGCAGCGCCCAGGCGGCGGCGCTGAGCGCCACGCAGATCGGCGGACTGTCCACCACGCAGCTGGCGGCGCTGGACACCACCGGCGTCGCCCGGATGAGCACGGCGCAGCTGGCCGGGCTGACCACCGCGCAGGTGGCGGCGTTGAGCACCAGCCAGGTCGCCGCCCTGTCGTCGGCGCAGGTCGCCGCGTTGAGCGCCACGCAGCTCGGCCGGCTGACCACAGCGCAGGTCGCCGCGCTCGACACCGACGTCGCCGCCCTGTCGACAACCCAGGTGAAGGGCCTGACCACGGCCCAGCTCGCGGCGTTGAGCACCGCCCAGGCGGCCGGCCTCGGCACCGGCCAGCTGGCCGCGCTGAGCGCGGCGCAGTTGGCGGGATTGAGCGGCGCCTCCCTGTCGGGCCTGGGCGCCGGCCAGATGGCGGCGTTGTCGGCGACGCAGATCAAGGGGCTGAGCACGGCGCAGGTGGCGGCGCTGACCACCGCCGACATGGCCGAGCTGTCCACCGCCCAGATCGCCGCGCTGACCCCGGCGCAGGTTGGCGCGCTGTCCACCGCGAATCTCGCCGCGCTGTCCGACGCCCAGTCGGCGGTGCTGACCGCCACGCAGATCGGCGGGCTGTCCACCGGACAGCTCGTGGTGCTGGACGCCCCCGCGATCAGCCGGCTGAGCAAGGCGCAGCTGGCCGGACTGACCTCCACCCAGATCGCCACCTTGAGCACCAGCCAGATCGATGCGCTGTCGCCGACGCAGGTCGCCGCGCTCAGCGCCGCGCAGATCGGCGGCCTGACCACGGCGCACCTCGCCCTGTTCGACGCCGGCGAGGTGGCGGCGCTGTCGGCCACGCAGGTGAAGGGCCTGGCGGCGACGCAGCTGTCGGCGCTGTCCACCGGCCAGCTCGCCGCGCTGACCACGGTGCAGCTCGGCGCGCTGAGCGCGGCGCAGGTGGCGGGGCTGGGGGCGGATAACCTGTCGCGGCTGTCGGCCAACCAGATGGCGGTGCTGTCGGCGACGCAGATCAGGGGCTTGAGCACGACGCAGATGGCGGCGCTGACCACCGCCGACGTCGGTGAGCTGTCCACCGGGCAGATCGCCGCGCTGGCCGCCGGGCAGCTCGGCGCGCTGAACGCGGCCGGCTTGTCGGCGCTGTCGTCGGCGCAGGTGGCGACGCTGTCCACCGCCCAGCTGGGCGGCCTGACCTCGGCGCAGCTGACCGGGCTGACCACCGCCGACATGGGCGAGCTGTCGGCGACGCAGATCGGCGCGCTCGCGTCGACGGCGCTGGCCGGGCTGAGCACCGCCGCGGTGGCATCGCTGAGCACGGCGCAGGCCGGCGCGCTGACGGCGGCGCAGATGGGCGGCATGACGGCGGCGCAGGTCGCGGTGATCGGCCCCGACCGGCTGAGCACCACCCAGCTGGGCGGCCTGACCTCGGCGCAGACCGGCGCGTTGAGCACCGGGCAGATCGGCGCGCTGACCACCGGCCAGATCGCGGTGCTGAGCGCCGGGGCATTGTCCGGGCTGTCCACCGACGCGGTGAAGGCGTTGAGCACGACGCAGCTCGGCCTCCTCAGCGCGGCGCAGGTCGGCGGGTTGACCACGGCGCAGCTCTCGGTGCTGGGACCCGCGTCGCTGTCGGCCGGGCAGCTCGGCGGGCTGACCGCGACGCAGGCGGCGGGGCTCGACGCCACGCAGATCGGGACGCTGTCCACCGCCCAGCTCGCGAGCCTGAGCACGGCCGCGGTGCGCGGGCTGGGCACGGCCGCCGTCGCCGCGCTGTCGCAGGCGCAGCTCGCCGCGCTGAGCGGCAGCCAGGCGGCGGCGCTGTCCTCCACGCAGGTGAACGCGCTGCCATTCGGGCAGCTCGCCACGCTCGGTACCAAGCAGGTGGCGGCGCTGAGCGCCGAGGCCATCGCCGGGCTGGGCACCCTGCAGATCTCCGTGCTGTCGCCGACGCAGATCGCCAGCCTGACCAACGCCCAGATCGCGGTGTTGACGCCCGCCAACATCCGGTCGATGACCAGGCTGCAGGCCACCGCCTTCCACTCCGTGCAGGTGATGAGCCCCGAGCAGTGGAGCGCGTGGGTCGCCGCTACGGCGGTGTGAGCGCGCAGGGCCGGCGGGCGGCGTGATTTTCTTCGCCGGACGGTGTCTTGGTGGTAAAAGCCGCCATCGCCCCCGCATCCGACCGGATTGTCCATGCCCGCCCCCACGCTCTGGCGCATCGCGCTCGCCGTTCCCGAGATCCACGCCCCGGCCTTCGCCGAGGCGGTGGGCGACCACGCCGACGCGGTGTCCACCTTCGAGCTGGAAGAGAACGTCACCTGGCTGGTCGAGGCGACGGTGTACGGCCAGCCCGACCGCCCCCGCCTGATGGCCCGCGTCGCCGTGCTGGCCGAGGCGCTGGGCCTGCCCGAGCCGACGCTGGAGATCGAGGAGATCCCGGCCATCGACTGGGTTTCGCACAGCTACCAGGGCTTCCCGCCGATCCGCGCCGGGCGCTACTTCGTGCACGGGTCGCACCACGAGGGCGGGGTGCCGCCGGGCGCCATCGGGCTGCAGGTGGACGCCGCCACCGCGTTCGGCACCGGCGAGCACGGCTCGACCAAGGGCTGCCTGCTGGCGCTCGACCGGCTGGCGCGGCGGCTGACGCTGGGTCGCGGAATGGGGGCGGCGCTCGACATGGGCTGCGGCTCCGGCATCCTGGCCCTGGCGGTGGCGAAGACGTGGCGCGTGCCGGTGGTCGCCGCGGACATCGACCCGGAGGCGGTGCGCGTCACCCGCGAGAACGCCCGCATCAACAGGGTGCACGGCCTGATCCACGCCGAGGGCGGCGACGGCTACGACACGCCGATCGTCGGCCGGCACGGGCCGTACCGCCTGATCACCGCCAACATCCTGGCCCGCCCGCTGGCCCGCATGGCGCCGCGGCTGAAGCACGAGCTGGCGCCGGGCGGCTACGCGGTGCTCGCCGGCCTGCTGGCCCGGCAGGAGCGCCACGTCATCCAGGCGCACCGCACCCAGGGCCTGCGCCTCGTCGCCCGCATCCCGATGGGCGAGTGGACGACGCTGGTGGTGCGGCGGGGGTGAGGGAGTGCTCCATGGAGCGTGTGGCCTACACCGAGTTTCGTCAGAGCTTGACGTCCTACCTGGATAGGGTGTGCGACACCCGGGCGCCACTCAAGGTGACGGGCCGCAGCGGGGGTGCCGTCGTGGTGATGTCGGAACACGACTACGCCAGCATCATGGGAACCCTGCATCTTCTCGGTACCCGGGCCAACGCCAGCCGGCTGCTTCGTTCCATCGCTGATGCCGACGCGGGCCGCCGTTCTTGCTGTGAGCTGAAGGACCCTTGATGGCGGGCTTCGGCCCCCTCCCTGACCGTGTCCGCGTTCGCACGTAGGCGCTAAGTTCGTCCTATGAGGCGCTTTTCCGGCGTCCAGCTATCTTCCCTTTCCGTCATCCCCGCGAAAGCGGGGATCCAGTGCTCGCGTCCGCGAGCCACATGACTCATGTCGCCGCTGCCGCGGCTCACGCTGGATCCCCGCCTCTCGCGCAAACCTTCGGTTTGCGCTGACGGCAGGTGAATGCCACAGGCATTCACCGAGAGCCTTTGCGGGGATGACGGAAAATACTGAACATCGAAGGGCAGCACTCCCCCTCGCCAAAGGTGGAGGGGCGGGGATAGGACTTGTCCCGGGACCGTGCCGGCTCTAGCCTTCCCGGCAGGGAACAAGGGGTTGGGGACAAAACGGTGACGGACACTCCGCGCGGCTATCGTGGCGACGGGCATCTGGTGGACCTGCTGGCGCGGGCCGGCGTGGCGCGCACGGTCGATGAGGTGCGCGCCCTGGTGGCGGGCGTGCTGGCCGCGCCGCCGGCGGTCGATCCCGACGCGTGGCTGGTGCTGGTGGGCGAGGGCCTGCCGGCCGAACTGGCGGAACAGCTGCAAGCACTCAAGGCCGATCTCGCCGACCGCCGCCCGGCGGCCGGGCCGGACCACGCCGGGCGGCTCGCCGCGGTGCGCGGGGCGATGGCGCGGCTTGGGCTGGACGGCTTCGTCGTGCCGCGCGCCGACGAGCACCAGGGCGAGTACGTGCCGCCGCGCGCGCAGCGGCTGGCGTGGCTGACCGGCTTCACCGGCTCGGCCGGGCTGGCGGTGGTGACGAAGGACCGCGCCGCCATGTTCGTGGACGGCCGCTACACCCTCCAGGTCCGCCACGAGGTGCCGGAGACGCTGTACGCCTACAGGCATCTGGTGGACGATCCGCTGGCCGACTGGGTGGCGGAGGCGCTGCCGGCCGGCGCCCGGCTCGGCTACGACCCCTGGCTTCACACCGTCGGCTGGGTGGAGAAGACCCGCGCCGGCCTGGAGCGCGCCGGGATCGAGCTGGTGGCGGCGTCCGCGAACCCGGTGGACGCGGTGTGGCAGGGCCAGCCGCCGGCGCCGCTCGCCCCGGTGGTCGCGCACGACCTCGCCTTCGCCGGCGCCAGCGCGGTGGACAAGCGCGCCCAGGTCGCGGCGAAGCTGGAGCGCGACGGCGTCGGCGCCGCGGTGCTGACTCAGCCGGATTCCATCGCGTGGCTGCTCAACCTGCGCGGCGGCGACGTCGCCTGCACGCCGCTGCCGCTGTCCTTCGCCACCGTCAGGGACGATGGCGCGGTCGACCTGTTCATCGACCGCCGCAAACTGGCGCCGGGCGTCGAGGCGCACCTCGGCAACCAGGTCGCGGTGCGCGCGCCGGAGGAGTTCGGCGCGGCGTTGGACGAGCTGGGGCGCGGCGGGCGCAAGGTGCTGGCCGATCCGGCGACCACGGCGGCGTGGATCACCGACCGGCTGGCGGCGGCCGGCGCCCGCGTCGCCCGCGACGCCGACCCCTGCGCGCTGCCCAAGGCGTGCAAGAACGCCGTCGAGCTGGACGGCACCCGCCGCGCCCATCGGCGCGACGGCGTGGCCATGGCGCGCTTCCTGGCGTGGCTGTCCGGCGCAGCACCTGCGGGCGCGGTCAGCGAACTGGAAGCGGCCGAGCGGCTGCTGGCCTTCCGCCAGGAGGGCGAGCGGTTCCGCGACGTCAGCTTCGAGACGATCTCCGGCGCCGGGCCGAACGGCGCCATCGTGCACTACCGCGTCTCGCCGGAGACCAACCGGCGGCTGGAGCCGGGCTCACTCTATCTTATAGACAGCGGTGCGCAGTACCTGGACGGCACCACCGACGTGACCCGCACCGTCGCCATCGGCACGCCGACCGACGAGATGCGCGAGCGCTTCACCCTGGTGCTGAAGGGTCACATCGCGGTGTCCACCGCGCGCTTCCCGCGCGGCACCACCGGCTCGCAGCTGGACGCGCTGGCGCGGCTGCCGCTGTGGCAGGCCGGGCTGGACTACGACCACGGCACCGGGCACGGGGTGGGCAGCTACCTGTCGGTGCACGAAGGGCCGCAGCGCATCTCCAAGGTGCCGAACACGGTGGCGCTGCAGGAGGGCATGATCCTGTCCAACGAGCCGGGCTACTACAAGACCGGCGGCTATGGCATCCGCATCGAGAACCTGATCGTCGTGCAGCCGGCCGAGATGCCCCAGGCGGAGCGGCCGATGCTGGGCTTCGAGGTGCTGACGCTGGTCCCCATCGACCGGGCGCTGATCGCGCCGGGGCTGATGACCGCGGCCGAGCTGGACTGGGTGGACGCCTACCACGCGCGCGTCCGCGGCGCGTTGTCGCCCCTTCTGGATGGTCCTGCGGGGGCATGGCTGGCCGCCGCGACGGAATCGCTGGTTCGGTAGGGCGGGTGTGTGATTTCTCGGTGATCGGGCAAAACTCTCCTTCGAGCTAACCCGTTGTTTACACACCTGCTGCACAGTGTCGCCAAAGGGATGACATTTCCTGAGATTTGAGGCAATACAGACCAGCCGGCACGCGCGCGGGACGCGGGGGCGGGTCGAGCTAACGGAAATCGCGGAGACGCCTAGATGAAGATCCTCGTCGTCGATGATTACGCCACCATGCGGCGCATCGTTCGCAACCTGCTGACCCAGATCGGCTACACCGACATCGACGAAGCGGGCGACGGCGTGTCGGCGCTGGCCAAGCTGCGCGAGAGCAAGTTCGGCCTGATCATCTCCGACTGGAACATGGAGCCGATGACCGGCCTCCAGCTCCTCAAGGAGATCCGCGCCGACGCCAAGCTGGCCGGCACCCCGTTCATCATGGTCACCGCCGAGAGCAAGACCGAGAACGTGATCGCCGCCAAGCAGGCCGGCGTGAACAACTACATCGTCAAGCCCTTCAACGCCGACACGCTGAAGCAGAAGATCCAGTCGGTCATCGGCGGCTAACCGCCCCTTCGGGCAAGGAGCACCCGGTGGACAGCCTGCCGCAGCTCAGCGACGAAGAGTTCGACCAGATCGAAGAGGCGGTCGCCCGGACGGCGAAGGGGCGCGCGTTCCTGCGCCGCTTCCATCGCCGCGCCATGGGCGCCGCGGCGGAGGAGATCCGCGGCATGCTGGCGGAGTTCCGCAACTCCTGGAACCAGCAGAGCGCGGTCGCCGAATCCGCCAAACACGTGGACGTCCTGCGCCGCGAGCTGATCGAGATGGCCGCCTCCATCGAGACGGCGCGGCGCGAGGTGGCGGCGCTCCGCCCGCCCGACGGGGCGAGCGACAAGATTCTCACCGCCACCAACGAGCTGGACGCCATCGTCATCTCCACCGAGCGCGCCTCGTTCGAGATCCTGAACGCGGCCGAGAAGCTGATGGAGCTGTCGAACAAGCTCCGCGCCGACGGGGCCAACGCCGGGCTGTGCAACGAGATCGAGGCGGAGGTGACCAACATCTTCACCGCCTGCTCGTTCCAGGACCTGACCGGCCAGCGCACCAGCAAGGTCGTCAACGCGCTGCGCTACATCGAGCAGCGCGTCAACGCCATGATCAACATCTTCGGCGAAGAGGCTCTGGCGGCCATCCACGTCCACCACGAGTCCACCGACCAGCGGCCGGACGCGCACCTGCTGAACGGCCCGCAGATGGACGGGCACGGCGTCAGCCAGGCCGACGTCGACAGCATGTTCGACGGCCCCGCCGCAGCCCCGGCTCCCGCGCCGGCTGCTCCGGCCCCGCCGCCCGACCCTGTCCCGGTCTCCGACGCGCGGGCCAGCCAGTCCGACATCGACAGCATGTTCGACAGCCCGGCTCCACCGCCGCCGCCGCCGGTTCCGGCTCCGGCGCCCGTCCAGGCGAGCCAGTCCGACATCGACAGCATGTTCGATTCCCCACCCCCGGCGGCGCCCGCGGCGCCCGTCCAGGCGAGCCAGGCGGACATCGACAGCATGTTCGACAGCCCGCCGCCCGCCGCTCCGGTCCAGGCCAGCCAAGCCGATATCGACAGCATGTTCGATTCGCCGGCCCCGCCGCCCGCTGCGGCCGCGCCGAAGCCCAAGCCGGCCCCGAAGCCGGCGGCCAAGCCGCTGCCCGCCGCCAAGCCGACGGCCGCGGCGAAGCCCGCCCCGCCTGCTTCCAAGCCGGCTCCGGCGCCCGAACCCGCCCCGGCGGCCACGCCGGCGCTGGACCAATCGGCCATCGACGCGCTGTTCGGATGACGGATCGTCAGCGCCAACAAAAAGGTGTTGCGCAGAATTGCGTTGCATTTGATAGATTTTCGCGCCGCCGCTGTGCCGGCGCATCGACACCACCACCGGCCGGAGCGCAGCGACCGGGCCGTCGGCAGGAGAGGCGGGGGGCCTCATGAAGCACACCCAGAAGCCGTTCATGGCCGAGCTGCAGAAGTCCAAGCGCAGCAACGGCAACCCCTACACCGCCGCCACCGCGTCCGCCGCAACGGCTCCCGCCGCCGCCCTGGCGGGGCCGGTCACCGTCGATAATTCCGAAGTGCTGAAGGCCATCCAGGAGGTGGGCGCCAAGCTCGACCGCTTCCTGACCATGGACGTCCAGCAGATCGAGCAGATCCAGACCGAGGTCGCCGACATCTCCGGCCGCATCAAGGCCACCAAGGTCGAGATGGCGGCGCTGCGCCACCCGCTGGCCGGCGAGGACCGCTTCGTCCAGGCCTCGCAAGAGCTGAGCGCGGTGGTCTCCTCGACCGAGGCGGCGACCAACACCATCATGGGCTGCGCCGAGGAGCTGGAGGAGATCGTCAACGAGCTGAAGGCCTCCTCCGCCGACGGCTACCAGAAGGACCGCCTCGGCGACATGCACGAGGTCGTGGTCCGCATCTACGAGGCCTGCAACTTCCAGGATCTGACCGGCCAGCGCATCACCAAGGTCGTGCGCGCGCTTTCCTTCATCGAGGAGCGCATCGAGTCGATGATGAACCTGTGGAACCGCCGCGAGTTCGAGGCGATGCCGCTGCCCCCGTCGGTCACCAAGATGGACGGCGAGCTGGAACTGCACGGCCCCTCGGAGGAGACGCAGTCGGGCAACATCTCCCAGGCCGACATCGACGCGCTGTTCGCGTAGGGCGCGCAGCCCGCGTGGCCATTGTACGAAGGAAGGACGGCCGCCCGGGCCGTCCCGCGTCTGCTTCGATAGTAGCATTGTGACGCACACCCTGATCCGGGAACCATGGACCCGGTCGTTATGGCCAATCGAGCATAACGCAATCGGGGAAACGCACCATGCTGCACCAGGCTCTTGAGACGCTGAGCAAGTCGGTCGCCATCCGGCCGAAGTACGACAACTTCATCGGCGGGCAGTGGGTGCCGCCGCTGAACGGGCAGACCTTCACCAACCTGACGCCGATCACCGGCAAGCCGCTGTGCGAGGTGGCGCGGTCCTCCGCCGAGGACGTCGAGCTGGCGCTGGACGCCGCGCACAAGGCCAAGGACGCCTGGGGCCGCACCTCGCCGGCTGAGCGCGCGCTGATCCTCAACCGGATCGCCGACCGCATGGAGGAGCGACTGGAGGTGTTGGCGCTGGCCGAGACGCTGGACAACGGCAAGCCGATCCGCGAGACGCGCGCCGCCGACATCCCGCTGGCCATCGACCACTTCCGCTACTTCGCCGCCTGCATCCGCGCCCAGGAAGGCTCGATCGCCGAGATCGACCAGACGACCTTCGCCTACCACCTGCACGAGCCGCTGGGCGTCGTCGGCCAGATCATCCCCTGGAACTTCCCGATCCTGATGGCGGCGTGGAAGCTCGCCCCGGCGCTGGCCGCCGGCAACTGCGTGGTGCTGAAGCCGGCCGAGCAGACGCCGATGGGCATCATGGTGCTGATGGACCTGATCGGCGACCTGCTGCCGCCGGGCGTGCTGAACGTCGTCAACGGCTTCGGCATCGAGGCGGGCAAGCCGCTCGCCACCTCCAGGCGCATCTCCAAGGTGGCCTTCACCGGCGAGACCTCGACCGGCCGCCTCATCATGCAGTACGCGTCGGAGAACCTGATTCCGGTGACGTTGGAGCTGGGCGGCAAGTCGCCGAACATCTTCTTCGCCGACGTGATGGCCGAGGAGGACGACTTCCTCGACAAGGCGCTGGAGGGCTTCGCCATGTTCGCCCTGAACCAGGGCGAGGTGTGCACCTGCCCGAGCCGGGTGCTGGTGCAGGAGTCGATCTACGACCGCTTCATCGAGAAGGCCGTCGCCCGTGTGCAGTCGGTGAAGCAGGGCCACCCGCTGGACGCCGGCACCATGATCGGCGCCCAGGCCTCGGCCGAGCAGATGGAGAAGATCCTCGGCTACATCGAGATCGGCCGGCAGGAGGGCGCCAGGGTGCTCACCGGCGGCGGGCGCGCACACCTCGGCGGCGAGCTGGAGAGCGGCTACTACGTCACCCCGACGGTGCTGGAAGGCCACAACGGGATGCGCGTCTTCCAGGAGGAGATCTTCGGCCCGGTGGTGTCGGTGACCACCTTCAAGACCGAGGAGGAGGCGCTGGCCATCGCCAACGACACCAGCTTCGGCCTGGGCGCCGGCGTGTGGAGCCGCGACGGCAACCGCGCCTTCCGCATGGGCCGCGGCATCCAGGCCGGGCGCGTGTGGACCAACTGCTACCACCTCTACCCGGCGCACGCGGCGTTCGGCGGCTACAAGCAGTCGGGCATCGGGCGCGAGACGCACAAGATGATGCTGGACCACTACCAGCAGACCAAGAACCTGCTGGTCAGCTACAGCCCGAAGGCGCTGGGCTTCTTCTGATCCCGACGGTCTCCTCCCGACGTCAGGGAAACTCCGGCCGGGAACCCGCGCGGTTCCCGGCCGCTTTCGTGCGCACTTGCGCGGGCCGCGCGGCGGCCCCATACATGGGGTCCGCCACCAGGATCTCGCGACCATGTCGAACATCCACCAGCTGCGGCGTCCGAAGCCGCCCCGTCGCTCCACGCTGCAACGCGACACGCTCGCCTGGCTGATGCTGCTGGCCGGCGCCGCGGCGTCGTTCCTCAGCGTGTTCCTGCCGCCGCTGCGCGGCCTGGAGACGCTGGTCGGGCTGGCGGTGATGGTCGGCGGCTACGCCGCGCTGTACGACCGCGCGCGCGGCTGAAGGCGGGAACCCCCGCGGCCGGATCCGGTTGTCCGCGGACGACCATCCAGCCGAGGAGGACCGCATGGCCGGCAAGCACGAGCAGAGCCCCGAGCACAAGAAGGCGCACGATCTCGCCGACAAGGCGCTGGACGCCGCCATGGACGGCGACACGGCCAAGGCGAAGAAGCTGGCCGATCAGGCCAAGCAGACCGACCCGAAGATCGCCGACGAGATGAACCGCGAACTGGAGGCCGACCGACGGCAGGCCGAGGCCTACCGGGACAAGCGCGGTGGGGAGCGGTGACGGCGGCCGACGGTGTTTCCGCGTCGGGCCCCCACCCCATCCCTCCCCACTTCGCGGGGGAGGGGGCAGGGCGGCGGAGTTCCCTCCCCCGCGAAGTGGGGGAGGGTTAGGGTGGGGGTCCGGACGGACACGTCTGCATCCGCCATGGGGCGGCCCACCGCCAAACGCATTCCCGCACCGGCATGAACAACACTAAAGTCCCAGCCACATCCAGTGGCGGGACAGGACGATGATGGGACGGCTCCTGATGTTTCTGATGGCGGGCGCGCTGGCGGCGCCGGCGTTCGCGCAGGCGCCGGTGCAGCTCTACCCGCGCGCCACGCCCGGTGCTCCGGCCCAGGCCCCCGCCCCGGAGCCGGCACGCCCGGTGGCGCCGCCTGCGCCTGCGCCGTCGGCGGTACCCTCCGAGCCCCAGCCCGCGGCGCCGAGGGGAATCGCGGTGACGCCGCTGCCGCCCACCGCTCCCGCCCCGCAGACCCCCGCCGCCGTTCAGCCCGTGCCGACCGACGCCGTGCTCGCGGCGGTCGAGGGGTTCTACGGCGCGCTGGCGCGCGGCGACGGGCTGCGCGCCAACGAGTTCCTGGTGCCCGAGAAGCGCAACCAGGGCGCCTACGAGGCCGCCGCGATGACCCGCTTCTACTCGGCCATGCGCGAGCCGCTGCAGCTGATCGGCATCGGGCGGCTGGATCCCGAGGTGGTGCGGGTGCGCTACGCCTACACCCACCAGAGCGGCCGGCGCTGCGACGGCGTGGCCGACGTCACCGTGCGTCGCATCGACGGCCGGGCGCTGATCGAGCGCATCCGCTCGCTGAGCGGCTGCTGACGGACAGGGAGGGGGTACCCCGCACGACGTCCGGCACCGCCGGAACGAGGGCGGGGTGCGGCATGTTGCTCTCCCCACAGGCACCGGCGGGGGAGCGCGGCGATGGTGGACGTCCTGCGGCGGCACAACGTGACGGTGGGCGGCTGCGGCCACAAGGCGCTCCTCCTCGGCCACGGCTTCGGCACCGACCAGCGCGCCTGGCGCCGCATCCGCCCCTGGGCCGAGCGCCACTTTCTGACCATCGGCTTCGACTTCGCCGGCAGCGGCGGCGAGGGCTCCGGCTACGACGGGTTCCGGCACGGCTCGCTGGCCGGCTTCGCCGAGGACCTGTTGGCCATCCTCGACGCCTTCGGCATCGAACGCTGCGCCTATGTCGGGCACGGCTCCGGCGCCATGGCCGGGGTGCTGGCCGGCGTGCTGGAGCCGAAGCGGTTCGAGCGCATGGTGCTGCTCGCCCCCACCGCCTGCGGCGTCGACCGCGGCCGCTACCGCAGCGGCATCGACGCGGTGACCATGCGCCGCATGATCGCCTGCATGACCATCAACTACGCCGCGTGGTCGCGCGAGTTCGCCGCGCTGGCGATGGACGCGCCGCCGGCCAGCCCGGAGACGGCGGAGGTGGCCTCCTGCCTCGCCGCCGTGCGGCCGGACGTCGCCTTCCGGCTGGCGGCGATGGCCTTCCAGTCCGACCTGCGCGGCTGGATCGACGACTTCGAGGTGCCGGCGGTGCTGGTGCACGGCGAGGGCGACCCCCTGGTCCCGCCCGAGGCCGCCGAGCACCTGCGCGGCCTCTGGCCGTTCGCCGAGTGCGAGGTGCTGGCGGTGTCCAGCCACCTGCCGCAGCTGACCGCGCCGGACCTGGTGATCGGCGTGCTGGCCAAGCACCTGAAGGACGTGGCGCGGGCGTGAGGTGCCGTCTGACGGCGGACAACAGGGTCCACGCGGATTTCACGGATTTGGGTACGGATTTCACGGATCGTCTTGTACGGCCGAGCCGAAACGCTGACCCACTCCTCTTCATCGTCATGGCCGGGCTTGTCCCGGCCATCCACGACCACGGCCTTTGCGGCAGTTCAGGTGCGTGGATGCCCGGGACAAGCCCGGGCATGACGGTTTGGGCATGGGTCGGGACTTTCGCTCGACGGCTACTATCCGTGCCTGCGGCGCAGCTTACGGAACCGCCACAGCACCCAAAGCATAAAAATGATCCGTGCAATGCGTGCCTCGATCCGTGTAATCCGTGTCAACGCTTGCCTGGGATGCGCGGCCTGCGGTTCCGACGGGCGCCTCTCGTCGCAGGACCATGATCGACTCCTTCCTCGCCGCCCCGCTCGCCCAGGGCATCGGCCTCGCCGGCACCGCCTGCGGCATGTCCTGGCCGCTGTTCCGCGGCCGGATCGGCATGCTGCTGGCGCAGCTCGCCGCCAGCCTGTTCTTCGCGCTGCACTTCGGGCTCCTGGGCGCGGAGACCGGCAGCGCCATGAACCTGCTGGCCGCCGCGCAGGCCGTCGTCGCCGTGCCGCTGGGCACGCGGCCGGGGTTCCGGCTGGTCTATCTGGCGGTGCTGCCCTTCATCGCCGCCGGCGTGGCGCTGACCTGGAGCGGGGTGCCCTCGGCGTTCGCGGCGCTGGGCTTCGGCTTCGTCAGCCTGGCGCGCTACCAGACCGCGGTGCGGCCGTTCCGCCGGATCATGGCGGTGGCGCTGCCGTGCTGGTTCGTCCACAACCTGATGGTCGGCTCGCTGCCCGGCATGCTGTCCGACGTGGTGGGCATGGCGCTCAACCTGGCCATGCTGGTGCGCCTGCGCCGGCCGGCGGCGGAGACCGCGCCCTGAACGGGCGACTCTTCGTGCCCGATCGATCGCGCTTGACCCGCCGGAACCGGCTCCGGATAGAATGGCCGCGCCGAAGGGGAGAGCGCACAGCATGAAGACCGACATTCCGGGATTGCGGCCGCAGGACGCGGCGACGGTCCGCACCATCCCGCTCTTCCAGCGGCTGTCCGACCGCGCGCTGGCCATGCTGGTGGGCAGCGCCCAGGTGCGCTCGGTGCCGCGCGGCACCACGCTGTTCGTGCAGGACGAGACGGCCGACCGCTTCTTCGTGCTGCTGGAAGGCTGGGTGAAGCTGTACCGCGTCACCCGCGACGGCGCGGAGGCGGTGGTGAACGTCGTGGCGCCGGGCGAGACCTTCGCCGAGGCCGCCATGTTCGCCAGCGGCAAGTTTCCGGTGTGCGCCGAGGCGGTGTCCGATTCGCGGCTGATGACCCTGACGGCCGAGGGATTCGCCCGCTGCCTGCGCGAGGACGACCAGATCGCCTTCGCCATGCTGGGCTCGCTGTCGCTGCGCCTGCGCCACCTCGTGCAGGCCATCGAGCAGCTGCAGGTGCAGCCCACCCCGCAGCGCGTCGGCACCTTCCTGCTGCGCTTCTGCCCGGAGGGGCCGGGCTCGGCGGTGTTCGCGCTGCCCTTCGACAAGGCGCTGATCGCGCGCCGCTTAGGGATGCAGCCGGAGACTTTCTCGCGCGCGCTGGCCAAGCTGCGCGCCGTGGGGGTGGAGGCGCACGGGTCCACGATCTCCGTCGGAGACCTCGATGAGCTTCGCCGCTTCTGTCAGGTCGAGCCGGACGAGGATGACGAGGAATAGGCGAGGGTGCCCGGCTGGTCATACGACCGGGGGCTGTGATACTGTGCTGCGCTTTCGGGTGGAGCAGGGCTGGGCCGGATGAGCGACGAGTTTCTGTTTGCCGATGAGGAGCCGGGCTCTGAGGCCGAGGCGGCGTCGGCGAAGGAGTCCGCGCCGGAACCGGCCGAGCCGTGGCTGATCCTCATCGTCGACGACGACCCCGCCATCCACGCCACCACCAAGATGGTGCTGCGCGGCTTCACCTTCGAAGGGCGGCCGGCGCAGTTCCTCTCGGCCGCCACCGCGGCGGAGGCGCGCGGCGTCCTGGCGGCGCACCCGCAGATCGCCGTGGTGCTGCTCGACGTGGTGATGGAGTCGGACGACGCCGGCCTCAGGCTGGTGCACTTCATCCGCTCGGAGCTGCGCAACCGCCGCGTGCGCATCATCCTGCGCACCGGCCAGCCCGGCCAAGCGCCGGAGCGCGACGTCATCCTCAACTACGACATCAACGACTACAAGTCGAAGACCGAGCTGACGGCGCAGAAGCTGTTCACCTCGGTGGTGGCGGCGCTGCGCGGCTACCAGGACATCACCGCCATCGAGCACCACCGCCAGGGGCTGGAGCGCATCCTCAACGCCTCCTCGGCGCTGCTCGACAAGCGCACCATCGCCGACTACGTCGGCGGCTCGGTGCAGCAGATCCTCACCGTCTTCCCGTCCTGCACCGGCGCGCTGCTGGGCGTGCGCGAGGCGGGCGAGACGGGCGAGCCGCTGGTGTTCGGCGGCGGCGGCAACCTCGCCGGGCTGGAGGGGCAGCGCGTCGGCGCCGCCCTGCCGGAGGCGGACGCGCCGCTGGTGGTCGGCGCGCTGGACGACATGCGCCACCGCTATGAGGGCGAGCGCAGCGTGCTGGTGTTCCGCTCCACCTCGCGCCACCACGACACCGTGGTCTTCGTCCGCCACCGCCACCCGCTGGACGAGGACGAGCGGCGGCTGCTGGAGGTGTTCTGCTCCAAGATCGCGGTCGGCTTCGACAACGTGCACCTGTACGAGGAACTGACCGAGCTGAACCGCACCCTGGAAGGCCAGGTGACCGAGCGCACCCGCGCGCTGGTCGCCGCGTCCGGGGCGGCGGAGGCGGCGCGCGCGGAGGCGGAGGCGGCCAACCAGGCGAAATCCCTGTTCCTCGCCACCATGAGCCATGAGATCCGCACGCCGATGAACGGCGTGCAGGGCATGCTGGAGCTGTTGGAATACACGCCGCTGACGCCGGAGCAGCGCGAGCTGGTGGCGGTGGTGCGCGACAGCGCCGGCGCGCTGCTGACCATCATCAACGACATCCTCGACTTCTCGAAGATCGAAGCCGGCAAGCTGGACCTGGAGCGGGTGCCCGTCTCGCTGGCCCAGGTGGTGGAGGGCGTGGCCGACACGCTGGCGCCCAGCGCGCGCAAGAAGGGGCTGGCGCTCATCAGCTACGTGGACCCGGAGCTGCCGGCGGCGGTGCTGGGCGATCCGGTGCGGGTGCGGCAGGTGCTGTTCAACATCGCCGGCAACGCGGTGAAGTTCACCCCCGGCGGCTCGGTCAAGATCCGCGCCGAACTGATCTCGCTGCGCGACGGCAAGGTGACGGTGGGCATCACCGTCATCGACACCGGCATCGGCATCGCCAAGGACGTGCAGGCCCGTCTGTTCCGCCCCTTCACCCAGGCGGAAGCCTCGACCACCCGCCGCTTCGGCGGCACCGGCCTCGGCCTGTCCATCTGCCGCCGCATCGCCGAGCTGATGGGCGGCGAAATCGGCGTGGAGAGCGAGCCGGGCGTCGGCGCGACCTTCTGGTTCACCTTCACCGCCGACGTGGTGCCCGAGGCGGCGCAGCCGGAGAGCGCGCCGCTGGCCGGCCTGCGCGTGCTGGTCGTCGATCCCGAGGGCGACGAGCGGCGCTTCATCGCCCGTTACCTGGGCGCCGAGGGCGCGCGGGTCGTCGAGGCGCCGGACGCGCTGCCGGCGTTGCGCGAGCTGGACGCCGGCGCGGTGTGCGACGTGGTCGTGGCGGCGGAGGAGGCGGATCTCGACGGGCTGCGCTGCGAACGGCGGCTGGTGGACTCCGGTCTGGTGGTGGTGGCGCAGGAGCCGACCCCCGGCGGACCGGGCGGCCCGACCGTGATCCCGCGCCCGGTGCGGCGCAGCGCGCTGGTGCGGGGCGTGCTGGTGGCATCCGGGCGGCAGGTGGCGGAAACCGACGGCGAGGCGCACGGCGACGCCATCGTGCCGGCGCCGGCGCGCCGCACCCCTTCGGTGGACGAGGCGCTGGCCGAGGGGCGGCTGATCCTGGTGGCGGAGGACCATCCGACCAACCGGCAGGTGGTGCTGCGCCAGCTGGCCCTGCTCGGCCACGCCGCCGAGGTGGCGGCGGATGGGCGCGAAGCGCTGGCGAAGTGGCGCAGCGGGCGCTATGCGCTGCTGCTGACCGACTGCCAGATGCCGGAGATGGACGGCTTCGACCTGACCCGCGCGATCCGCGAGGCGGAGGCGGTGTCCGGCGGTCATCTGCCGATCGTCGCCATCACCGCCAACGCCATGGAGGGCGAGGCGCAGAAGTGCCTCGCCGCCGGCATGGACGACAGCGTTTCCAAGCCGGTGGAGATCGGCGAGTTGAAGCGCATCGTCGAGCGCTACCTGCCGCCCGTCCCGGCCGTCCCGCCGTCGGGTGCCGCGGCGTCACCCGCGCCCGACGCCGAGCCGCCGCTCGACACCAGCGCGCTGGCCGCGCTGTTCGACGGCGACGAGGAGTTCCTGCGCCAGCTCCTGCAGGAGTTCCTGGCGTCCAACCTCGCCACCCGGGAGCGCCTGTTCAAGGCGCTGGAGACCCAGGCGTGGGAGGAGGTGCGGCAGGCGGCGCACAAGCTGGCCGGCTCGTCGCGCACGGTGGGCGCCGCGGCGCTGGCCGCAGCCGGCGACGCGCTGGAGGCCGCTGTGGTCGAAGGCCGCACCGAGGGGCTGAAGCCGATGGCGGTGCGCGCGTCCGAGGAACTGGACCGCGTCGCGGCGTTCATCGCCGGGATGTGAGACCGGGCACAGGCGGTTCGCCCGCGCCCGGCGCACCCCTTACGCCGCCTTCGTCGCGGCGAGTTCGGCGTAGCGGGTGTAGAGGATGCTTTCCTCCTTGTGCCAGCGCAGGAACAGCGCCGCTGAGAGGCGGCCGAAGTCGCGGGCGTATTCCAGCCCGGAACCGCCGTCCTTGTACTTGTCGAAGAAGCCCAGGATGTCCCGGCTGATCGCCGTCATCTCGGCGGCGAACTGCGTCGCCATGCGCTCGGCGTCGGGCCGTCCGGCCGAGGCGGCCAGGAAGGCCGGATAGAAGTCCCGGTCCTCGTGCGCGATATGGTCGAGGAACACCTGACGCGCGCCGCGCAGCGTCCGCTGCCCCTCCGCCGTGCCGATGCCCAGCACCTTCACGCGGTCCAGAAGCTCCTTCAGCCGCTCGTGCTCGTTCTTCAGGGTGCGAACCAGATCCGACATCACCGTGCCTCCTTGCTTTAATATGTATTTATAATGCATATTAAAGCGGACAGGCGGTGTGCAAATCCGGCAAGGCCGTCATGCAATCAAAAGGTGCTCTAAAATGGCGAAGTTCGCCATTTTAGAGGTGCTTTGCCATGTCCAGGGGTTCGGAATGCAGATCACGCGCTACACCGACTACAGCATCCGCGTTCTGGCCTACTGCGCGCTGAAGGGCGACGCGCTGGCGACGACGCAGGAGATCGCCGACCGCTACGGCGTTTCGGGCAACCATCTGGTCAAGGTGGTGCAGGAATTGAGCCGGCTCGGCTATCTCGAGGCGGTCCGTGGCAAGGGCGGCGGCATCCGCCTCGCCCGCCCGCCCGAAGCCGTCAACCTTGGGGATCTGGTGCGGCAGATGGAGGACATGGAACTCGTCGAGTGCTTCGAGGCCGGCAACGCCTGCCCCATCACCGCGGCCTGCCGTCTGCGGGGCATCCTGGGCGAGGCGTTGCGGGCCTTCATCGGCGTGCTGTCGCGCTACACGCTGGCCGATGTGGTCGCGGCACCGGACGAGATGGCCCGCCTGCTTGACCTGCCCGGCCGCTGTGGGGCGCGATGAGGGCGCGTGCGGCGTAGATCCGTCCGCGCCGGGGACGGGTGGCCTGCGACGGCGTATGCTAACGCATCCACGCGGGGAACACACAGGGGGTGCGCCATGGCGACAGCGGCTTCCAACTCCTTCGATTTCGGCAACCTCAAGCGGGCGCTCGAACAGAGCGACGCCGACACGCTGGTCCGGCTCTACGCCGACGACGCCGAGATGGTCATCGTCGACCGCAACCGGCCGCCGAGTTCACCCATGATGCTGAAGGGACGCGAGGCCATCGCGGCGTTCTGGCGCGACGTCTGCTCCCGTGACATGTCGCACCGCGTCGGCCACGAGGTCGTCGGGGCGGACCGCGCCGCCTTCATCGAGGAGTGCGCGTACCCCGACGGATGCCACGTGATGTCGGCGATGACGCTCGACCTGCGCGGCGGCCGGATCGCCCGACACCTGACGGTGCAGGCCTGGGATGAGGTGAGCTGCGCCACCGGCTGACGCGGACATGCCACGCGCGATGGTGGTGCTTGCGCGTCCGGCCGTCGGATGGATACGCTGTGTACGTATGTTTCCCGATGGCCGCCAGGAGCTGCGCATGTCCGCCGTTGCCCTTCCGATGCCGCGCCTGCGCTTCCATCGGCTGATCTGGCTGATGCCGGCGGCGTTTGCGCCCCACATCGTGGAGGAGTACGGGACGGGCTTCCCCGACTGGGTCACCCACACGCTCGGCGGCGCGATGACGGGCGGGGCGTTCCTGATGAACAACGCGGTGTTCATGGCGATCCTGGTCGGCCTGACCGCCTGGGCGGCGCTCCGCCCGTCGCCGCTGTCCGCCTTCGTGCTGCTGTCGTGGGCCAGCGGCAACCTGTTCTGGAACTTCGTGTTCCATCTGGCCACCACGGTCCTGTACGACCGCTTCTCGCCGGGGCTGATCACGGCGGTGCTGCTCTACTTCCCCATCTCGCTCGCGGTCGGCTGGGCGGCGCTGAGCGAACGGGTCCTTTCCCGGGTGGCCTTCGCCGGCGCGGTGTCGATCGGCGGGGGGCTCATGCTCTTCGTGATCTGGGCCGGCCTGTTCCAGCCGGGACACTGATCCCCGACGAAGAAACCCCTCCCCACAGGCGCGGGGAGGGGCTTGCAAGTCCTGGCGGATAGGAGAGGGATCCGGGCGCCGGGATAGCGTGCGCCCAGGCCTCAACCGAACTTGTAACTTATGCCGTATCCGCCGCGCGGGTAGTCCCAGGCGATGTTTTGTTTGTCCTGGCAGACCACGCGGCAGGTGCCGCACTCCAGGCAGCCGTCGGTGGCCAGCGTCACCGCGCCCGCCGCGTCCGCGCTGTAGCACGCCGCCGGGCAGCACCAGGTGCACGCCTTGGCTTGGCAGTCGGTGCACACCGCCTTGTCCTTGATGGCGATGTGCGGGTGGCTTTCGTCGACGATGTAGCGGTTCTGGTACAGCTTCTCTTCGACCTTGGGGGTGCTCACTTGGCTCATCGGAATGCCCTCGCCAGCTTGATCGCGTCGCCCACCAGCCCGAACACGGAGCGCTTCTTCACGAAAGAGCGCAGGATCTCCTTCTCCTTGGTCAGCTTGTCGACGCTGTCCACGGTGAAGAGGTTGTGCGCGGCGGCGTTGATGAGGTCGGGGTAGGCGCCGAAGAACTGCTTGTTCCCGTGCATGATCCCCGGCAGGTCCTTGTACTTCTTCAGGTCCTTCATGACGAAGGAGGCGTCCAGCGCCTTCTTGTAGGCGGCAAGGTTCGCCGCGGTGAACGGCTTGCCGGCCTGTTTCAGCGCGATGATCGTCTCCGCCGCCATGCGTCCCGAGGCCATGGCGAGGTTCGAGCCCTCGCGGTGCGCGGCGTTGTTGAAGTGCGCGGCGTCGCCCGCCACCACCCAGCCGTCGCCGTACAGCTCCGGCACCGCGTTGAAGCCGCCCTCGGGGATCATGTGCGCGGCGTACTCCTTCATCTCCGCGCCCTCGATCAGGGGGGCGATGACGGGGTGGCGCTTCAGGTCCTCCAGCATCCTGTACGGCGGGATGGCGGCCTTCTTGAAGTCGGAGATCAGGCAGCCGATGCCGATGGTGAGCGACTCCTTGTTGGTGTAGAGGAAGGCGGTGCCGACCATCCCCTTGGTCACCTTGCCCATGATCTCGATGACCACGCCTTCCTCGCCCTTCAGGCCGAAGCGCTGGTTGATGAGGTCGGGGTCGATGAACAGGATCTCCTTCACCGCCAGCGCGACGTTCTGCGGCTCCAGCTCCTTCTGGAGGCCGGCGCGCTTGGCCAGCAGGGCGTTGACGCCGTCGGCCATCACCACCACGTCGGCGTGGATCTCGCCGCCCACCCGGTCGGTGCGCACGCCGTAGACCTTGCCGGACACGTCGCGCAGCAGTTCGGTCACCGTGGTCTCGCAGATCTGCAAGGCGCCGGCGCCGCGGATCTTCTCCGAGAACCACTTGTCGATGTTGGCGCGGATGATCGTGTAGCGGTTCGGCGCGTCGGTGTTGAAGCCGTCGGAGCGGTAGTTGGTGCCGATGTAGCTGTCGTCGCCCAGCAGCCAGATGCGCTGCTCGATGACGTGGCGCTCGGTCGGGCAGTCGTCGCGGAAGTCGGGGATGATCTTCTCCAGCTCCGCGGCGTACATGATGCCGCCCTGGACGTTCTTGGCGCCGGGGTACTCCCCGCGCTCCAGCTGCAAGACGCTCAGGCCGGCTTTGGCCAGCGTGTAGGCCGCCGCGTTGCCGGACGGGCCGGCGCCGACGACGATGGCATCGAACTTTTCCACCATGGTCCTGTCCCTCCTCAGCTCGCCAGACGGTTGACGCGCAGGCGCTGGGCGAACGCCTCCGTCAGCGCGGGGAGCACCTGCAAGGCGTCGCCGACGATCGCGTGGTGCGCGAAGTCGAAGATCGGCGCGTTCGGGTCGGTGTTGATCGCCAGGATCAGGTCGGCCTTCTCCATGCCCACCCGGTGCTGGATGGCGCCCGAGATGCCGGCGGCGATGTACAGCTTCGGGCGCACCGTCTTGCCGGTCTGCCCGACCTGCCGGTCGAAGGTCGCCCAGCCCGCCTGCACCAGCGGCCGCGTCACGCCCACCTCGGCCCCCAGAACCTTGGCAAGGTCCCAGACGAGGCCGAGGTTCTCCGGCTTGCCCAGGCCCTTGCCGGCGGCGACGATGATGTCGGCGAAGGCCAGCTGCGCCTCGTTCTGCGCGCTGTCGGGGATGAAGCGCAGCACCTTGGTGGCGACGTCGTCTTCCGACAGGTTCGGCGCGATCTCGACGATGCGGCCCAGGCGGCTCTCGTCGCGGTCGGGCATCGCCATGACGCGCGGGCGGACGGTGGCCATCTGCGGGCGGAAGGCCAGCGTCTGGATGGTGCACAGCAGCGTGCCGCCGAAGGTCGGGCGGGTGGCGGCGAGGCTGCGGTTCTCGGCGTAGATGTCCAGCTCGGTGCAGTCGGCGGTCAAGCCGGTCTGCAGCGTGGTGGCGATGGCCCCGGCGAGATCGCGGCCCAGCGTGGTGGCGCCCAGCAGCACGATCTCCGGCTTGTGGGCGTTGACCACGTCGGTCATGACGCGGGCGTAGGGCTCGGTGCGGTAGTCGGCCAGGACCGGGTCGGTCACCTTGTAGACCACGTCGGCGCCGTAGCCGAACGCCTCGCCGCAGATGCGGGCGATGTCCGGGCTGTCGGCGCCCAGCACCACGGCGCCGACGTCCGTACCCAGCTTGTCGGCCAGCTTGCGGGCCTCGCCCACCAGCTCCCACGAGACGGAGTGGGCTTGGCCGCGCTCCTGCTCGACGATGACCCAGACGCCCTGGTAGGCCTTGAGGTGCTCGGGCAGCTGGAAGCGGCGCCCTTGGGGCTTGTCGCTCATGTGCGGGTCTCCTTATCGGGCGAGCAGCTCGGCGGCGAGCTTGGGCTGGGCGGCGAAGATGGTGTCGATGGCGGCGGCGGCCAGCGCGGCGGGGCTGTCGCCCTCGATGATTTTGGCCTTCTCGGCCTTCGGCTTCGGCACGAAGACCTTGGAGACCACGGTGGGCGAGCCCTTGAGGCCGACCTTCGTCTCGTCCTCGACGCAGTCGTCCTTGCCCCACTGGCGCAGCGGCGTGCGGGCGGCGCGGAACAGGTCGTCCATGGTGCCGAAGCGGATGGTGTTGGTGCCCTCCAGCATGGTGATCATACAGGGCAGCGCGGTCTTCAGCACCTGCACGCCGCCCTCGGAGCGGCGGTGCACGGTGATCGTGCGCGCCTCGACGTCCACATCCTCGATCCTGGAGATGTAGGTGAGCTGCTGGAGGCCGAGCCGCGTGGCGATGCCGGGGCCGACCTGGGCGGTGTCGCCGTCCACCGTCTGCTTGCCGCAGAACACGAGGTCGACCGGGTCCTCCTCGTGCAGCTTCTTGATGGCGGAGGTCAGCGCGTAGGAGGTCGCCAGCGTGTCCGAGCCGGCGAACTTGCGGTCGGTCAGCAGCACGGCGGCGTCGGCGCCGAAGGACAGCGCCTTGCGCAGCGACGCCTCGGCCATCGGCGGCCCCATGGTCAGCACGGTGACCTTGGCCCCGGTGCGGTCCTTGATGCGCAGCGCCTCCTCCAGCGAGAAGAGGTCGAAGGGGTTGATGATCGCCGGCACACCCTGCCGCATGATGGTGTTGGTCACCGGATGGATGCGGATCTGCGCGCTGTCCGGGACCTGCTTGATACAGACGACGATGTGCATGCCGGTCTCCTGCTGCCGCCGCGGAACGTGGTTGGGGGGGATAGGAGCAAGGAGTGTGCCAGGGGGGCGGGAGAGCACTGAACGCGTTGGTGTGGCTGAGGTTTGCGGGTTGTTGCGGGACATCTTCCCGTGTGTCGCGTTCATGACACGACGGGCGGTTTGTCGGGTTCTAAACAGCGGTGGTAGGACCAGTCTGGTTGATTCAGCGCTTGTCGTGGTCCCCCCTCCCAACCTCCCCCCACTGCGCGGGGGGAGGAGCAAAAAAAGCCCTCCCCCGCGAAGTGGGGGAGGGTTTGGGTGGGGGACCGGTGCAGTACGTTTTGGGCGCAATCAGCGCACCAGCGACTCCAGCGACACGAAGCGGTCGCTCATGCGCTCGGCCTGCTGCTGGTGGACCTTGAAGGTCTTCTCGGCGATGCCCGTGCTCGCCACGAAGTCCTGGTAGGCGCGCTCCAGGTGGGCGCGGTGGCGGGCGGCGAGGTCGGCGTCGTCGGTCAGGCTCTCCAGCCCGGTGTCAGCGGCCAGGTAGTCGTGGAAGCGCTGCAGGATGTGCAGGCGGTTCACGTCCACCACGCGGCGCTCGTACGGCACGCCCAGGAAGGTCAGGAAGTCCTCGGCGGTCTCCAGGTCCTCGAAGTCGTCCTTGAAGCTCATATGCCCAGTCCTTTCACGAGGTCCGCGCCGCAGGCGCGCTGGTCGCAGAGGTCGCCGCACGAGGAGCACACCACCCCGGTGGTCGCGGTGCCGGTCGCGTCCAGCCGCGCTTCCAGGCGGTTGATGTGGTCGATCAGGCAGGCGATCGCTTTGCCGACCGGGTCGGGCATCAGGTGGTGGTCGAGGTCGATCCCCGCCTCCGACAGCCGCCGCGCCGTCGCCGGGCGCACCACGCGGCCGGGGATGCCGACCACGGTCATGCCGTCCGGCACGTCCTTGGTGACCACCGAGTTGGCGCCGACCCGCGCGTTGCGCCCCACGGTGATGGGGCCGAGGATCTTGGCGCCGGCGCCGACCAGCACGCCGTCCTCCAGCGTCGGGTGGCGCTTGCCCTTGTTCCAGGTGGTGCCGCCCAGCGTGACGCCGTGGTAGAGCGTCACGTCGTCGCCGATCTCCGCCGTCTCGCCGATCACCACGCCGGCGCCGTGGTCGATGAAAAAGCGCCGGCCGATCCGCGCACCCGGGTGGATGTCGATGGCCGTCACCGCCCGCGACAGGTAGGACAGGAAGCGCGCCGGCCAGCGCAGCCCGCGCGTCCACAGCGCGTGCGCGAGACGATGCGCCATGAGCGCGTGGACGCCGGGATAGCAGGTCAGCACGTCCCAGCCGTTGCGCGCCGCCGGGTCGCGGCCGAACACGCAGGTCACGTCCTCCTTCAGCAGCCGCGGCAGGCCGGGGGAGGGCAGGGGGGCGGACTCCGCAAGCGCCGTCATGCCGGGACGCCCTCGCGGAAGGCGCGCAGCTCGTCCGGCGTGGGCGCGCGCTTGGCGCGGGTGGCCAAAGTGCGGACCTTGGGCAGGATCGCCTGCGCCTCGGCATCCTCCAGCGTGACGCCCATCTGCGCGTAGGCCAGCTTGATGGCGGCGGTGCCCGAGTGCTTGCCCAGCACGATGCGGTGCTCGCGCCCGACCTCGGCCGGGTCGAAGTTCTGGTAGGTCTGGCGGTCGCGGAGCAGGCCGTCCACGTGGATGCCGGCCTCGTGCGTGAACACCGCCGAGCCGACGATCGACTTGTTGACCGCCACCGGCCGGTTCGACGCCGCCTCGACCAGCGCCGAGATCGCGCCGAAGGAGCGGGTGTCGACGCCCGTCTCGCGGTGGTACAGCACCTTCAGCGCCATCACCACCTCCTCCAGCGGCGCGTTGCCGGCGCGCTCGCCCAGGCCGTTGACCGTGGTGTTGACGTGCGTGGCGCCACCCTGCACGGCGGCCAGGGAGTTGGCGGTGGCGAGGCCGAGGTCGTCGTGGGAGTGGATCTCGATCTCCAGGTCGGTGGCGGCGCGAATGCGGGCGATGGCCGCGTAGGTCTGGAAGGGGTCGAGCACGCCCAGCGTGTCGGCGAAGCGGAAGCGCCGCGCGCCGGCGATCTGCGCGGTGAGGGCAGCCTGGATCAGGAAGTCCATGTCAGCGCGCGAGGAATCCTCGCCGCCCAGGCTGACGTCCACCCCGGCGTCGCGCGCCATGCGCACCATGCGGTCGATCTGCCCCAGCGCCCAGCTGCGCGAGCGGCGCAGCTTCTTCGTGATGTGGATGTCGGAGACCGGCATGGAGAGGTTGACGAAGTCCACCCCGCAGCCCAGCGCCGCCTCCAGGTCGGCGTCGGTCATCCGGCACCAGACCATGAGCCGCGCCTTGAGGCCCAGCGATGCGACGGCGCGGATGCCCTCGCGCTCCTCCCGGCCCATGGCGGGGATGCCGATCTCCAGCTCCGGCACGCCGATGTCGTCGAGGGCGCGGGCGATGGCAATCTTTTCGTCGAGCGTGAAGGCGACGCCGGCCGTCTGCTCGCCGTCGCGCAGCGTGGTGTCGTTGATGGTGACGGTACCGGGCGTGTGCATCGGTGAGTCTCCCGAAACGAGGCCCCCTCCCTAACCCTCCCCCGCTCGCGCGGGAGAGGGAACTCCGCCGTTCTGCCCCCTCCACCGCGACAGCGGGGGAGGGATGGGGAGGGGGCAGCCGTCGTTACGCGTACGTCGGCGCGAAGGCCTTCGGCGCCGCCCCGGCCCCCGCCCAGTAGGGCGACAGGCTGCGCAGGCGCTCGATGATGCCGGGTACCACCGCGATCACCTGGTCGATCTCGGCTGCCGTCGTCTCGCGCGACAGCGAGAAGCGGGTGGCGCCGTGCGCGGCCGTATACGGCACGCCCATCGCCCGCATGACGTGGCTGGGCTCCAGCGAGCCCGACGTGCAGGCGGAGCCGGACGACGCGGCGATGCCGTGTTCGTTCAGCAGCAGCAGGATCGCCTCGCCCTCGATGTACTCGAACGCGATGTTGGCGGTGTTGGGCAGGCGGTTGGCCGGGTTGCCGGTGACGAAGCAGTTGGGCACCGCCTCCAGGATCGCCCCCTCCAGCTTGTCGCGCAGGGCCTTCACGCGGGTGTTCTCGTCCTGCATGTGGTGCAGCGCGAGCTGCGCCGCCGCACCCAGCCCGACGATGCCCGGCGCGTTCTCGGTGCCGGCGCGGCGCGAGCGCTCCTGGTGGCCGCCGCGCAGCATCGGGCGGAAGCGCAGGCCGCGCTTGACGTACAGCGCCCCGATGCCCTTCGGCGCGTGCAGCTTGTGGCCGGACAGCGACAGCATGTCGACCGCGCTGTCGGCCAGCTTCATCGGGATCTTGCCGACCGCCTGCACCGCGTCGGTGTGGAACACCGCACCCACCGCCTTGGCGAGCGTCGCCAGCTCCTCGATGGGGAAGATCGTCCCGGTCTCGTTGTTGGCCCACATGATGGAGACGATGGCGACGTCCTCCGACAGGGCCGCCCTGTAGGCGTCCAGGTCGAGGTTGCCCTGGCCGTCCACGCCGATGCGGTGGACGGTGTAGCCGCGCTTCTTCTCCAGGTAGTCGCACAGCGCCAGCACCGCCGGGTGCTCGACCACGCTGGTGACGATGCTCTTCTTCTTCGGGTAGGCCTCCAGCGCCGAGAGGATCGCCGTGTTGTCGCTCTCCGTGCCGCCGGAGGTGAAGACGACCTCGCTGTCGTGCGCGGCGCCCAGCAGCGCCTGCACCTGCTTGCGCGCCCACTCGATCTTGCCGCCGACGGCGGCGCCGAAGCCGTGCATGGAGGAGGGATTGCCGAAGTCCTGGGTGAACAGCGGCAGCATCTCCGCCAGCACTTCCGCGTCGACGCGGGTGGTGGCGTTGTTGTCCAGGTAGATTCCCGCCATGGTCAGGCCCCCGCCGGCATCAGGGAGGCCGGCTTGACGCGGACGAACTCGCCCAGCTTCTCGACCAGCTTCATCTGCACGCCCATCATGGTGCCGGCCGACTGCGAGCAGCCGGAGCAGGCGCCGCTTAGCCGCACGTAGATGTCCTTGCCGTCGATGTCCACCAGCTCGACGTCGCCGCCGTCCTTCTGGATCTGCGGGCGGATCTCATCGATGGCCATCATGATCGCCTGCATGCGCTGCACGTTGGTCAGCTTCGGCGTCGCGGCGGCCTCCTTCGGTTTCAGCGGCAGGATGGCGTCGAGGCCGACGGTGCCCGGCGCGTGCGCCTTGGCGGGCTTCAGCGCCCCGGTCTTGGCCAGCACGGCGTCCAGCACGTCCTCGATCTTCTCGTGGCAGGTCTGGCAGGAGCCGCCGGCCTTGGTGTAGTGGGTGACCTCCTCCAGCGTCGTCAGGCCGTTAACGGTGACGGCGCGCTCGATCATCGCGGCGTCGATGCCGAAGCACTTGCAGACCAGCTCGCCTTCCTCGTGGTCGTCGTCCCACTCCTCGCCCTTGTAGGCGGATATCGCGGCGCGCAGCGCCTCGGCGCCCATGACCGAGCAGTGCATCTTCTCCGGCGGCAGGCCGCCCAGGTACTCGGCGATGTCGCGGTTGGTGAGCTTCAACGCCTCATCGACGGTCTTGCCGATGATCATCTCTGTCAGCGCCGAGGAGGACGCGATGGCCGAGCCGCAGCCGAAGGTCTGGAAGCGCGCGTCCTCGATCACGTTGGTGGCCGGGTTGACGTTCATCATCAGCTTCAGCGCGTCGCCGCAGGTGATGGAGCCCACCTCGCCGACCGCGTTGGCGCCGTCGAGCACGCCGGCGTTCTTCGGGTTGAAGAAGTGCTCCTTGACCTTGTCGGTGTAGTTCCACATGGGCGGATGCCTTCTTCAGGGAAATCAGTGCGTGGAGGAGCCGCAGGACGACGCGCTCGGGGTCGAGCAGCTGCCGCCCATGGAGAAGGACTTGCCGCAGCCGCAGCTCGACGCCTTCGGGTTGTCGAACTTGAAGCCGGCGCCCTCGATGCCTTCGACGAAATCGACGACGACGCCGTCGAGCAGCGGGGCGCTGTCGGGATCGACGAAGACGCGCACGGCGCCGAACTCGATCACTTCGTCGTCCTCGGCCGCCTCGGCCTCCAGGCCCATCTGGTACTTCAGCCCGGCGCAGCCGCCGTCGGTGACGGCGATGCGCAGCCCCTGCACCATCGGTCCGGACTTCGCCAGGACCGTCTCCAACGTGGCCACCGCCGTCTGCGTGAGGGTCACCATGTCTTCGTCTCCTTTCGGCTCGTGAGCCTGTCCGGGGAGATAAGAAGCATGCGGCGTGCCAAGTGGTAACGTGTTGATCCGGCTGGATTGTCAGGTTTTCGGGGTGGGGGATTCGTGACGTTTGTCGGGTTTGCGACAGCGACAATGACCGAACGCTTGCCCCCACCCCTGACCCCTCCCCCGCTTCGCAGGGGAGGGGAAAAAAGGCACCCTCCCTGCGAAGCTCACGCGCAAACCTTCGGTTTGCGCTGACGCGGCAGGCGGATCTTCGATCCGCCGAGAGCGGGGGAGGGCTGGGGGGCAATGAACGCCGGAAAGGAAAAGGAGACGCGGGTGGGGAAGCAGGGTTTCGGCCTGAATCATGCTTCCCCACCCCACCTCCGGGCCCCGGGAGAGTCGGGTGGGGCCGGAACGGTTACGCCGCCAGCGGCAGGTTGGTGATGCAGCTTTTCGAGCAGACCTTCGAACAGCTCTCGCAGCCGACGCAGTTGGCGCCGGTCTTGACGCTCATGACCTTCTTCTCGGCCTCGTCGTCGAAGGCGTCGACGATGTCGCCGTCCTCGGTGATGCCGATCAGCTCCAGCACGTCGCGCCCGCAGACCTTGAAGCAGCGGCCGCAGCCGATGCACTGCTTCTGGTCGATGCTCTCGACGAACTTCGGCGTCCAGGCGGTGCCGCCGCGGGTCAGGCCGGTGACGAATGCGCTCATGGTCCTTAGGCTCCTTCTCAAGCGGTCTCGAGCGCCTTCAGCCGGGCGCGCTTCTCCGCCAGCAGCTTGAAGGCGTCAAAGGTTTCCTGCGCCACCTCCGGGATGCGCTCCCAGCTCACCGGCAGTTCCTCGGAGAGGTCGTGCAGGTCCATCTTCTTCGCCGTGGCGCGGGCGTTCAGCTTCTTGATCTCGTCCTTGAGGGCGGCAATGTCCGTCATGCGTCGGCCCTCACATCTGCGCCACGTCGGGGTGCTTCTCGATCAGCGCGACCGCCTCGCGGACCAGCTTGCCGCCGTCGGCCGTCAGCTTGTCGAGCGACGGGAAGCCGAAGCGGTGCACGTCGCGCAGGTGCTTCGACACCACCACCAGACGGCCGGCGATCAGCACGATGCGGCCGAAGCCCTCGTGGCTCATCTTCATCATGGTGGAGGCCATGACGCCGGTCAGCTTCTCCACCGTGATGCCGACGGCCTTGTAGAAGAGTTCGAGGCGCCACAGCGTGTCCGGGTCGGGGTCGCCGATGATCGGGATGGCGGCGCGCGCCTCCTTGTCGAGGATGAAGGGGGCGAGGATCTGCTCGTCGCTCTTCCCCTCCCATGCGCCGTAGGTGTCCTCGGCGCGGAACAGCAGGACCAGCGTCTTCAGGAAGGCGCCGTCGATGTCCTCGGCAACCGTCACGTCCGTCATGGATCAATCCTCCTCGTCGTCGGCGAAGGCCAGTTCGGGAACCTCGCCCATGGCCTTGCGCAGCCAGGGCGGCGGGTTGCCGTTGATGGTCTCGACCAACCGGTCGAGCTGGCCGGTGATGGAGGCGGTGGCGTCGACCTTCACCGGGTGGATCTTCTTCGCCACGATGCGCGCCGCCGCCGAGGCGCCGATGGCGCTGAGATAGACGATGGCGCAGTCGCCGATGGCCTCGATCTTCGGGACCAGCTTGTCCTCGTTGCCGTCCTCGAACATCGAGCCGCCGAACTGGCAGGTCTCCACCATGCGGTAGCCGTCCTTCGCCACCTCGTAGATCGCGATGTTCTTGGCCCAGCCGAAATGCGCGTCCACGTGCTGCATGTCCTGGGTGCAGAACGCCACCTTCATGGAACCTCCTCGCGGACCGTCGGTCCTGCTTTCCTCGATCAGTTTCAGCCGGCGCTGCATCCGCATCCGCCGTCTCCATGGCAAGCGTGGGTGTCGCCGTGATGCTCCGTCTCCTGCGCCAGGAAGCGGTTGGCGAGCGCGAAGATCAGGTCGCGGGTGCCGCGGTAGCCGACGCTGACCGTCAGCCCGGCGCCCAGCCGGTCGAACTGCGGCAGGCCCATGCGGAACAGCTCCACCCCGGCGCGCGCCGCCCCCTGGCGGCCGTGCGAGTTGGAAACGATCAGGTCGCAGCCCTCGGCGAGCGCCTCGGCGTCGGCGTGGTCGCCGACCAGGACGGTGCCGGCGCGCAGCTTCTCCAGCACCGGCGCCTGGGTCGGCGACACCGCGCCCACCACCTGCGCGCCCATGTCGGCCAGGAAGGCGGTGACCGCGTGCAGCAGGTCGGGCTCCAGCGCCACCACCACGCGCTTGCGCGCCGTGTAGAAGTGCCCGTCCAGCATGGCGTCGACCAGGCTCTCGCGCTGGCGGCGGAGCCGCGCGGGGACCGGGCGGCCGGAGATCTCGGCCAGCGCCCTGACGAAGCGGTCGCTGGCCTCCAACCCGGTCAGCCGGTCGAAGAACAGCGAGCGCACGTCGGTCTTCAGCTCCAGCGCCGCGGCGGCGCCGCGCATCTGCTCGCCCAGCACCAGCGTCGCCTCCGACTGGCCCATGGCGCGGACCTGGTCGATGGTGGTGCCGCCCAGCGAGGTCGGGGTGAAGTCGTCGGGCTGGCGGCCGGACATGGACAGCGACAGGTCGGGCAGGATGATCGGCGTGAGGCCGAAGCTCTCGACGATGTCGCGGATCTCCTCCACGTCGCCCGGCGTCAGGTGGCAGCCGGCCAGGATGTTGACCTGACCCTTCACCTTGGAGCGCGACGGTTCGGCGAACGTCTCGACGATGCCGGTGACCGCGGCGGCGAAGCCGTCCTCGAAGCCGCCGGCGAAGTCCGGCGTGTTGACGAACACCAGATTGAGGTGCGCGAGGTTCGGGTTGCGCTGGCGGAAGGTGGCGAGGTGGCCCTGGAGGTCCTCGCCCTTGGTCTCGGTGACGCCGGTGGTGGCGACGCCGATCAGGGCGGGCTTCATGCGCTCGTCGATGGTCTTGAGCGCCTCCTCCAGGTTCTCGTAGCCGCCGAGGATGGTGGAGACCTGATCCATGGCGGTGGTCTGCAGCGGGATCGCCTCGCGGAAGTGCCGCACCAGAAGTACAAGGCCGAAGGCGGTGCAGCCCTGGCTGCCGTGGAACAGCGGCAGCGAGCGGTCCATGCCGAGGAAGGCGAGCGCGGCGCCGATGGGCTGGCTCATCTTCAGCGGGTTGGTGGCGCAGGCCTTGGTGGAGGTGGGGAAGCGCTGGATGTGGCCCATCTTAAACCTCCCACGGCGCGGGTGCCCGCACCTGCCGCCAGATCGGGCTGGAGAGCGTCTTGTCGATCTCTTCGCACAGCGTGACGATGCCGTCGTAGCCGGCGTACGGATGGTGCCGCTCCTGGTTGATGTCCAGCCAGGGGACCTTGGCCTTCAGCGAGATGAACTGGCTGCGCCCGCCGGACAGCATGATGTCCGCCTCGCTCTCGCGCAGCATGCGGTACATCTCGCGCGGCTTCAGGTCGTCCCACATGTGGAACTCCTGGCCCTTCTTCTTGCGGATGCGCTCCTTGTCCTCGGCGGTCGACTTCTTGGTCGAGGTGCCGACGATGGTCAGCCCGGCCTCCTCCAGCGCGGTGACCATCGACCAGCTCTTGACGCCGCCGGTGAACAGCAGCACCCGCTTGCCCTCGAAGCGCGGGCGGTAGGCCTGCAGGCGGCGCTGGGCGCGCGCCTCCTCCCGCGCGATGACGCCCTCGGCGCGGTCCATCAGCTCAGGCTCAGCGCCGCGCTCGACCAGCATGCGGGTCATGGTGCGCAGGGTGTCGGTCATGTCCGACACGCCGTAGAAGGAGCCCTCGAAGTAGGGGATGCCCCAGCGCTCCTGCATCTTGCGGCCGACGTTCACCAGGGCCTGCGAGCACACCACCATAGTGACGCGGGCGCGGTGGGCGCGGGCGACCTCGTGGTACTTGGCGTCGCCGGAGATGTTGGAGAGCAGGCGGATGCCGATCTCCTCCAGCAGCGGCTTCACCTGCCACAGCTCGCCGGCGAGGTTGTACTCGCCGATCACGCAGACGTCGGTGGGAGTGGTGAAGGCCGGTTCCTGCGTGCCGATGACGTGGTCGAGCAGGGTCTCGCCGGCCAGCTTGTTGCCGAGGTTCTTCGAGCCGACGAAGCCCGGCACGTTCACCGGGATCACCGGCACGCCGAGCTTCGTGGACGCGTGCTTGCAGACCGCCTCGATGTCGTCGCCGATCATGGCGGGGACACAGGTCTGGTAGACGAAGACGGCCGGCGGCTTGTGCTGCGCCACCACCTCCTTGATCGCCTTGTAGAGCTTCTTCTCGCCGCCGTGGATGATGTCCAGTTCCGACAGGTCGGTGGTCAGGCCGGTGCGGTAGAGCTGCGAGTGCGAGGAGCGCGTGCCGCGGTTGTCCCACGAGTTGCCCAGGCAGGCGATGGGGCCGTGCACGAGGTGGGCGGCATCAGCGATCGGCTGCAAGGCGATCATCGCGCCGTCGTAGGCGCAGCCGCCGGCCGCGGCGCCGGGCTTCAGCGCCTTGGAGCAGCCTTTCTTGCGCTCCTTGTCGGTCTTCGCCTGGTTGGTCGCGCAACCGGGCTCGTTGAAGACCTCCTGAACCTTGTCGGCGACGGACATGAACGCCTCCTCGCTGCGGGCGGGGAGGGAATTGCACGGCCTGTGCCATTGTGTAAGTCGTTGTTTCCATTGGATTGGTGCGCGTCCACGCGATGTCCGGAACCTGACAATCGCGGTTCCTTGTCGGATGTCGCACACGGCCGGCATACGCCGATTGTTTTTCCGGGCCGCACTGTTCGGCACCCCGTCCCGGCAACAGCTCATTTCCGGATGCCACGGGAGGACAACATGGCGACGTACGGCAGCCGCTCGTCCGGAGCGGCGTCCTGGGACCAACGGAGCACCGCCGGGTGGCAGGACGCCGTGCTCCTCGCCGCGCGCGTCCTGCTCGGCGCGATCTTCGTGCAGAGCGGGTTCGGCAAGCTCACGGACATCGCGGGTTTCGCCGCGGGGCTGGAGAAGATGGGGGTGCCGATGCCCTATGTGGCGGGCCTCGCCGGCGCGGTCGTGGAGTTCTTCGGCGGGCTCGCCATCGTGCTGGGGGCGTGGACGGGGCTGGCGGCGATCCTCGTGGCCGGCTTTACGGTCGCGGCCACCCTCATCGCCCACCGCTTCTGGGAGTTCCCGCCCGAGCAGCAGCGGATGCAGAACATCCAGTTCATGAAGAACGTGGCGATCGTCGGCGGCCTGCTGGCGCTGTTGGCCGCCGGAGCCGGGCGCTACAGCGTGGACGGCTTCCGGCGGCGGAAGGAGTGGTGATGCGCCTCAGCCCTTGAAGAGCGCCCCCAGGTCGCGCGATCCGTGCACGACGCGCACGACAGCGATCCCGTCGGGAAGGACGTCCTAGAAGATCAGGTAGTTGCCGACCGGAAAGCCGCGCAGTTCCGGCAGAAGGTCGTGGCGGGCGCGCCCCATCATCGGACGTTCGGCGATCAGCCGGCAGGTCGCCTTGATGCGCTGGATGAAACGGCCGGCGGCATCCGGATTGTCCGCGCCAATGTGGGCTGCGATGTTGTCGAGGTCGTCCAGCGCCGCCGGCGCGAAGGTCAGGCGCGGCATGCGTCAGGGCGTCGGGGGTGGGTACTTGGCTTCGAGCCGCGCGAAGGCCTCGTCCCCGTCGATCCCGCGGCCATCGCGCAGTTCGTCGCGGCCCTTCCGCAGGTCGGCACGCAATGCCTCCAGCTTCTCGTCGTCGCTCTCGTCCGCGGGTTCGGCGGTCACCCGGAAGCGTGCTCCCGGAACCGCGCGTTCGCGCAGCTGCGCGCGGATCTCCGACGGAAGCTCCTCGGCACGGATCGTCGCGGTAACTTTCTCGGGCATGTCGGTGCTCTGCGTGGTGCGGATGCAGCTTACACCATCGGGAACGCTTCGGGAGACGGAGCGTTCGAGGAAACCCACACCAAAAAACAACCGGCCCCCGTGGATGGACGGGGGCCGGCCGCTTTTCCGAACCTGGGTCCGCGGATCAGCGGATCAGGTCGAACGAGATGTCCGTCACGCCGACGACGCTGGTGTTGGCGTCCATGTCCTCGAAGATGCGGTCGAGGATGCGGACCAGCACGTTCAGCGCGCCCTGGTAGCCCCAGGTCGGGTAGCGGTGGTGGTGGTGCCGGTCGAAGATCGGGTAGGTCAGGCGGATGAGCGGGATCTTGGTGTCGCGCTCCAGGTACTTGCCGTAACTGTTGCCGATGATGTAGTCCACCGGCTCGTTGAACAGCAGCGAGCGCAGGTGCCAGAGGTCCTTGCCGCCGTAGGCCTTCGCCGAGGCGCCGAAGGGCGAGTCCGCGGCCACCTTGGCGACCTGCTTCTCCCACTTCTTCGAGCCGGAGGTGGACAGGATGTGCACCGGCTCCGCACCCAGCTCCAGCAGGAAGCGCGTCATGCCCAGGCAGAAGTCCGGGTCGCCGTAGACGGCGAAGCGCTTGCCGTGAATGTGGGCGTGGCTGTCGGCGATGGCGTCCACCAGGCGGCCGCGCTCCAGCTTCAGGCTGTCCGGGATCGCCTTGCCGCTCAGCCCGGCCAGCGTCACCAGCAGGTCGTCGGTGGCGCCGACGCCCAGCGGGTAGTTGAACTTGGCGACCTCCTGGCCCTTCTCCTTGCAGAACTGCAGGGTCTGGGGCGTGTTGTACTCCTGCATGGAGATCGTGGCCTTGGCGTGGAGGGCCTGCTTGGTGGCCTCCAGCGTCGTGCCGCCGTCGTACATGCGGTACTCGCCGTCGCCCGGGGTGTCGAACACGTCCGAGACGTCCGAGAGGATCGTCATGTCGATGCCAAACTGGGCGGCGATGCGCTTCAGCTCGCGGTTGTTGCCGACCGCGTAGCCGTCGAAGCCCGGGATGACGTTGATCGCCTGGGTCTTCTCGACGCTGTAGTCCTCGGCCTTGTCCCAGAAGTAGGACAGGATGCCCTTCATCATGTTGTCGTAGCCGACGATGTGGCTGCCGACGAACGACGGGGTGTGCGCGTAGGGGACCGGGAACTCCTGCGGCACGCTCTCCTTGTTCTTGGCGTTGGTGATGAAGCCGCCGAGGTCGTCGCCGATGACTTCCGCCATGCAGGTGGTCATCACGGCGATCATCTTCGGCTTGTACAGCGCATACGCGTTGGCCAGGCCGTCGATCATGTTGTTGAGGCCGCCGAACACCGCCGCGTCCTCCGTCATCGACGAGGAGACCGCGTTGTTCGGCTCCTTGAAGTGACGGGTGAGGTGCGTGCGGAAATAGGCGACGCAGCCCTGCGAGCCGTGCACGAAGGGCAGGGTGCCCTCGAACCCTTGAGCCGCGTACATCGCCCCGATCGGCTGGCAGGCCTTGGTCGGGTTGATGGTGATCGCTTCGCGGGCGAAGTTCTTCTCCAGGTACTCCTTGGACTTGGTCCATTCGGAGACTTCCGCGACCTTCGCGTCGGAGTGACCGAACTCGAACTCGGTCTTCTTCCGCTCGAACAGGGCCTTGTACTCGGGCTGGCGGAACAGCGTGAAGTGGTCGAGGACCTTATCGGCGCTCTGAGACATTATGCCGTACTCCTGTCAGGACGCGATCAGAAGGGAGCCTTCTGGAGGCCCCACACCGGGTTGTTGATCGCCATGTCCATGTCGCGGGCGAAGATGGCGAACCCGTCGTAGCCGTGGTACGGGCCGGAGTAGTCCCAGGAATGCATCTGCCGGAACGGCAGGCCCATCTTCTGGAAGACGTACTTTTCCTTGATGCCCGAGGCGACGAGGTCGGGGCGGATCTCCTCGACGAACTTCTCCAGCTCGTAGGCCGTGACGTCGTCGTAGATCAGCGTGCCTTCCTTCACGTAGTGCGAGGTGCGCTGGTAGTCGTCGTTGTGGGCGAACTCATAGCCCGTGCCGACGATCTCCATCCCTAAGTCGTGGTAGGCGTCGGCCACGTGGCGCGGACGCAGGCCGCCGACGTACAGCATGACCTTCTTGCCGCCCAGGCGCGGCTTGTACTTGGCGATCACCGCGTCGACCATCGGCTGGTACTTGGCGATGACGGCCTCGGCCTTCTCCTGGATCGTGTGGTCGAACAGCGCCGCGATCTTGCGCAAGGACTCGGCGATCTGCGACGGGCCGAAGAAATTGTACTCCATCCAGGGAATGTTGTACTTCTCCTCCATGTGCCGCGCGATGTAGTTCATCGAGCGATAGCAGTGGATGAGGTTGACCTTGGCCTTGGGCGTGTTCTCCAGCTCGGCCAGCGTGCCGTCGCCCGACCACTGGGCGATCACGCGCAGGCCGATCTCCTCCAGCAGGATGCGGGACGCCCAGGCGTCGCCGCCGATGTTGTAGTCGCCGATGATGGTGACGTCGTAGGGGGTGGAGACGAAGTCGGCCTTCGGCTCGGTCTTCTCGAACACCCAGTCGCGGATCACGTCGTTGGCGATGTGGTGGCCCAGCGACTGCGAGACGCCGCGGAAGCCTTCGCAGCGCGCCGGGATGACCGGCTTGCCGATCTCGGCGGCCTTGGCGCGCGACACCGCCTCGATGTCGTCGCCGATCAGGCCGATTGGGCACTCGGACTGGACGGAGATGCCGTTGGCGAGCGGGAACAGCTCGTTGATCTCCTCGATCGCCTTGTGCAGCTTCTTGTCGCCGCCGAAGACGATGTCCTTCTCCTGGAAGTCGGTGGTGAAGTGCATGGTGCCGAAGGCATCCACGCCGGTGTCGCCGATGTAGTAGTTGCGGCGCCCCGACCAGGAGTAGTAGCCGCAGCCGACCGGGCCGTGGGAGATGTGGATCATGTCCTTGATCGGGCCCCACACCACGCCCTTCGAGCCGGCGTAGGCGCAGCCGCGGATGGTCATGACGCCCGGGATGGACTTGATGTTCGACTTGACGCCGCA
>Ga0196970_1000631_pt1 | contig 37179 bp, 38 predicted proteins | sample S1v_513CmetaG_FD_148672 | JGI IMG/M metagenome (GOLD analysis project Ga0196970, IMG submission 148672) | Soil microbial communities from Anza Borrego desert, Southern California, United States - S1+v_5-13C | ecosystem: Environmental > Terrestrial > Soil > Desert | place: USA: California... | reverse complement strand
TTCACGACACCGACCGGGCCAACGTGGGTTCACCCTGGTAGAACGCGGGCCGTCGCCGTTGGCGAGCAGAAACTGCCGCTCGCTGACGGCGCTCGACGGCGAGCGCCGCCCAGCGGCGGCAGTGACAGTAGGATATACATCGGGATATACTCCCCGCGGAATGGACGCAGAAGGGCTCCAGCGAAAATCGCTGGAGCCCTTCTGCCATATGGTGCCCGAGACCGGACTCGAACCGGTACGAGGTTTGACCCTCGCAGGATTTTAAGTCCCGTGCGTCTGCCATTCCGCCACTCGGGCATACTGCTTAACCATCTTAGCACGGGGACGACGTTCTTTCAACAACGCTGGCCCGGAACCCAAGGAATGCAAGAAGCGGGCGCCTGGCTGGTGGCACCCGCTTCCGCTGTTTCTTAGAGACTCCGGCCACCACGGCCCCCGCGCTTCCCTTCGATCCGGCGCAGATCAGTCATGCGGTCCTCGCTGTCCTTGAGGAACTTGGAGAGCTTGTCCTCAAAGGACTGGGCGTTGTTGCGGCGCATGGGCTGCCTCGGTGCGCTGCGCTGGTAGCCGGGATCCGCCTGCTTGATCGACAGTGCAATACGGCCCCGTTCATCAAGCGAGAGGACTCTGACACGGACGGGATCCTCTTCCTTCAGAAAGTCGCGCACATCGCGCACGAACTCGTTGGCCACCTCAGAGATGTGGACCAGTCCCGTCTTTCCGTTCGGAAGCGCGATGAACGCTCCAAAGTTGGTGATCCCCGATACGGTTCCCTCGACCACGCTTCCGATTTCCAGCTCGGATACCGCGCTCACGCAGTCACGCCGCCCCTTTATAGATGATTGCACGCGTATTGTACTAAGGGGCGACGCTGTGGTCAAGAGAAAATTGCCAAAGTTACTGGCCCTTGGGTGACCCCGTCTGGTAGACCTGCTCGTTTGGTTTTGTGTAGCCCATCTCTTTTGCTTTTAGTTCCATGTATTCGTCGCTGGTCACTTTCTCTAGGGTCTCTTCAAGCCGGCTCTGCTTCAACCGAGCCTCCTTCAACTGAGCTTCAACCTGGGCGCGGCTCGTACGCACCTCCTGGAGGTGCAGTTCAGCCCGGTAGACCTGCATGCCAGTGAAGGAGATCGCACCTACGAGCCCGACAACTAACGCGCCCGTAAGCCAGTGCCGGCGAAGAGGATTTCCCCTTGGCCGTCGCACTGGAGCGGGCGCGTTCATCGCCTGATCCGCTCGCCAGTGTGGCGCGTTCATTCTTCTTCCTCCCTGTCGGAGCTGTCGAACAGCCCAAGGGAATCGCCCGGTAGGACAATCACCACTTGGTATCCCTTCGTCTTGGCCCGGTTGTACAAGGTCGCGACGGTCCCAGGAGCAAGCGAGAGTCGCTTGCCGACCTGCTCATTGCTCCAGCCCATCTCCTTGAGAACGACCACCTGTCGCTCTCGGAAGCTTAGCCGTTCGGCGCCGCGAATTTCGATGTTCACTAGTCCGTCCGCCCTTACATTGTGCACAGCCTGTGGACAGCCTGTGTACAACTTGAGTACAAACCGAGTACAAGATGTATACGGTTTTTATACGTTTCTGGGGGAACGACGAAAATCCTTCTGGCGCGCAGAGAAAATTCGCTTCTCATGCGCGCTGGAAGGATCGAAGGCCTATTTCGTTACTTCCGCCCGGACTTTGGTGGCCCGAACAACCAATGGCGAAGCGTTCTCTTCACCCGTCTCTTGAGCAACAAGTAGTGTAGCTTCAGGCACCGGTAGGGCCTGACCAGGGGCTGCAGGAGCCAACTTCCCAGGAGATTACCCAACCGCCATAGCGCCATGAGAAGGGCGAGCAACCAGCCCCAGAGCGTGCACCCCAACCGCCAGAGTAGGGTAGCCAGGGCGACAATCGGGGCCCAGAGCAACTTCTGGACCAGCATCCATATAAAGTCGAGCACCCATGTGATCGCCAGCAATACCACATGTGCTAACCCCAGGAAGACAGGACTGGCCAGCCAGTAGTAGAGTCCCAGCCCGATCAGCAGGGCTACAAGGACGTAGAACCGGAACTCACCCCAGTTCCCAAGGAAGAGCCCGGAACCGAAGACCAGGGTGGCCGCTCCCCAGAAGAGCAGGTCACCAACGGCCGAGACCAACCGGTTGGGCCGGTAGTAACCGCGCAGGGCACGGAGTAAGTCGAAGAGCAGCCCCAGGGCGACCCCGCTCAGCACGACCACAAAGAACGCGTAAAACTGAAGTTCCAACCGCTGCACTGGCCTGCCCCCCTACGCAAAGGTATGCGCTGAGCGAAGGGGACAGACCCGAGCCCTTACTTTCTTCGCGGTGAAGGTGCGCGTTCCTGCTCCCGTAGACCTAAAATTGCGCGGCACCTTCTCGGGGGCGGGCCCCAGTAGCGACCCCCTTCGAGATCACTTGAGCAACCGCTCCAGGAAGCCCCGGCTCCGCTGCGGCCGGCCGGAGCGCTGCCGCGGCTGTGAGTACTGCAGGGCGTTGATCAGCCCCTCCACAGCGAACCGCCCCCGCTCCAGGTCGAGCTGCTTGATCGAGAGCTCTTCACCCCGGAGGGTCAGGGCACCCATCTCCGTCTCCAGTTGGATCTCCTCGTCATCAAAGCTCTCCACAGCCAAGACCCCCGTGACCACCACGCTCTCCCGGTTGGCGATCTGCAAGCTGTGCCCCATGCCGCCCGCCTGCCGCTCTGTCACGCCCGGGGTGTGGGTCTCTGTCCGAATCCCCTTCTCTTCCATGCTCCGGTGCGACCTCCTCATTCCGTCTCCCCCGGTGGACCGGGGACCTGTCCTAACTCTATGAACAGAAAATCGCCGCTATGCCCGTCCTACCAGGGCTTCGACTGTCAGGAGAAATTTTTCCAAATTCAATGTTCAAAACGAGGAGGAGTTGGCTTTAACGTGCAGAAATCATAGTCAAAAGGAATAGCTGTTTCATATTGGAAGGCAAAACAAAAGTGTTGGCAACCCGAAGCACACCAGGAGGAGGTAGGTCGAATGGATCGAGTGCTTAAGCGTCTCGAGGAGTTCCGTCAGTCTGAGAGCACGCTCCACTGGGAGGGGACCTTCGCCAACTACCTGGAGCTCGTGGCGCAGAATCCCGCCATTGCACAGTTCGCTCACTCCCGCATTTACAACATGATCGTGTCCCGTGGGGTCGATGAGGTCAACGGAGCACGGCGGTACAACTTCTTCGCCAGCGAGCTCTACGGTCTCGACAAGCCGCTGACACGGCTGGTGGAGGAGTACTTCCACCCAGCCGCCCGCCGGCTCGATGTGCGCAAGCGTATTCTGCTGCTCATGGGCCCGGTGAGCGGTGGCAAGTCAACCCTGGTCACCATGCTCAAGCGAGGGCTGGAGGCCTACAGTCGGACCTCAGAGGGCGCCCTCTACGGCATAAAGGGCTGCCCCATGCACGAAGAACCGCTCCACTTGATCCCCAAAGAGCTGCGGGCTGAGGTCGAGAAGGAGCTCGGCGTGGTGATCGAAGGGGAGCTTTGCCCCCACTGCCGGCTCATGCTGCGCGAGAAGTACGACGGGCGGGTCGACCGGGTGCTCGTAGAGCGGGTCCTACTGAGCGAGTCCGAGCGTGTCGGCATTGGCACCTTCAGCCCGTCGGACCCCAAGTCGCAGGATATCGCGGACCTGACCGGATCGATCGACTTCTCCACCATCGCCGAGTACGGCTCTGAATCCGACCCGCGCGCCTACCGGTTCGATGGCGAGCTGAATAAGGCCAACCGCGGCATGATGGAGTTCCAGGAGATGCTGAAGCTCGATGAGAAGTTCCTGTGGAACCTCCTCAGCCTCAGCCAGGAGGGGAACTTCAAGGCGGGACGCTTCGCCCTGATTTCGGCTGATGAGTTGATCATCGCCCACACCAACGAGACCGAGTACCGGGCGTTCATTGCCAACAAGAAGAACGAGGCGCTGCAGAGCCGGATCATCGTCATGCCGGTTCCCTACAACCTGCGGGTCTCCGACGAGGTCAAGATCTACGAAAAGCTGGTGCGACAGGCCGACACCGGGCACGTTCATATCGCCCCCCACTCCTTCTACGCCGCATCGGTCTTCACCGTGCTCAGCCGACTGAAGGATTCGAAGAAGGCTGGCATGGACCTGGTCAAGAAAATGCGGCTCTACGACGGCGTGGAGGTCGAGGGGTTCAAGCTCTCCGACGTGGCCGAGCTCCAGCGGGAGTACGAGGGCGTGGAGGGCATGAGCGGCGTCGATCCGCGGTACGTGATCAACCGGATCTCCTCGACCATCATCCAGAAGGGTGAGGTCCAGCAGAAGGCGTGCATTACAGCGCTAGATGTGCTCCGCTCCCTGAAGGATGGCCTCGACCAGCATCCGTCGATCACGCCCCAGGAGCGGGAACGGCTGATGACCTTCATCGCGATCGCTCGTCAGGAGTACGACGAGATCGCCAAGAAGGAAGTCCAGAAGGCGTTTGTCTACTCCTACGAGGAATCGGCCAAGAACCTGCTCAACAACTACCTGGACAACGTCGAGGCGTTCTGCAACAGCACGAAGATGAAGGACCCGATCACCGACGAGCTGCACGAGCCAGACGAGAAGCTCATGCGCTCGATCGAGGAGCAGATCGGCGTCTCCGAGAACGCCAAGAAGGCGTTCCGCGAGGAGATCATGATCCGGCTCTCCACCTATGCCCGGCGGGGCGTTAGCTTCGACTACAACTCGCACGAGCGGCTGAAGGAAGCGATTGAGAAGAAGCTCTTTGCCGATTTGAAGGATGTGGTCAAGATCACCACATCAGCCAAGACGCCGGACGCCGAACAGCTCAAGAAGATCAACGATGTGGTCGCACGGCTTATGAGCCAGCACGGCTACTGCGTCTCCTGCGCCAACGACCTGCTGCGGTACGTTGGCTCGTTGCTCAATCGGTAAGTGGCCGCGGGGAGGGCGGGGGCGCTCGCCCTCCCCATCCACCCTCAAAGGAGGGAATGCGAGTGACTGAGTCTCGCTATGTCATCTCCCGGGAGGACTGGTCGCTCCACCGGCAGGGCCAAATGGACCAGGAGCGGCACCTGGAGAAGGTCCGGGAGGCGATCAAGAAGAACCTGCCCGACATTATTGGCGATGAGTCGATTATCACCAGCGACGGCCAGCGCATGGTCAAGGTCCCGATTCGCTCCATGAACGAGTACCGGTTCCGCTTCAACTGGGAGAAGCAGCAGCGGGCTGGGCAGGGCCAGGGAGACAGCCAGGAGGGCCAGGTGATCGCCCGCGACGGCTCCTCCCAGCAGAAGGGCAAGGGGAAGGGCAAGGGCGCGGGGGAAGATGGTGGCGACGACTGGTACGAGGCCATGCTCTCGGTGGATGAGTTGAGCGAACTGCTCTTCGAGGACCTGGGTCTCCCCCACCTCGATCCCAAGAAGCAGCCGGACCTGACCACGAAGAAGTACCAGTGGGACGATGTCCGCAAGCAAGGGCTGCAGGCCAATATCGACAAGAAGCGGACGATCATGGAGGCCATGAAGCGCAACCTGCTGGCTGGGCGTCCGGCATTGGCCGGAATCAAGAACGATGACCTGCGCTACAAGACCTGGGAGGTCCGCTACCAGCCCCAGACCAGCGCTGTGGTGATCGCCATGATGGATACCTCCGGCTCCATGGGCGAGTTTGAAAAATACATAGCTCGGGCCTTCTTCTTCTGGATGGTCCGCTTCCTCCGCACCAAGTACGACAACGTGCTGATCCACTTCCTCGCCCACTCCACGGAGGCGAAGGAGGTGACCGAGGAGGAGTTCTTCACCAAGGGCGAGAGCGGTGGCACACGCTGCTCCTCGGTCTACGAACTTGCCCTGAAGTTGATCGGTGAGAAGTACCCGCCCGACCTATATAACATCTACCCCTTCCATTTTTCAGATGGAGACAATCTCAGCTCAGACAATCCGCGTGCCGTGGAGTTGGTCACAAGGCTGCTCAACACGTGTAACCTCTTCGGCTACGGCGAGATCGACTCGACCGCCGGCGGCGTGGCCTACTACCGGACCTCCACGCTCATGACCCTGTTCAAGCGGGAGATCAACCACCCGCGCTTCATAAGCAGCCTGATCAAGGACAAGTCGGAGGTCTACCAGGCGCTCCGGACCTTCTTCGGCCCGGAGATGCCCGAACAGCGGGGGGTGAGCTAGCGTGTCCTCCCTGAAGCTGGTCCCGCTCAGCGGGCCGACCATGAGCGAGTCTGAGATTGCCCAGTTGGGCGAGGCGATTGAGGAGATTGTGGCGAAGGCCCGCACCTTCGGCCTGGACTTCTTCGAAATGCGCTATGAGATCTGCCCGGCCGACATTGTCTATACCTTCGGTGCCTATGCCATGCCCAACCGCTTCTCGCACTGGTCATTCGGCAAGGCGTTCCACCAAATGAAGACCCAGTACGATTACGGCATGTCCAAGATCTATGAGCTGGTGATCAACTCAGACCCCTGCTACGCCTTCCTGCTGGAGAACAACACGCTCCTCCAGAACAAGCTGATCGCCGCCCATGTGCTGGCCCACTCGGACTTCTTCAAGAACAACTGGCGCTTCCGAAACACCAACCGGCAGATGATCCACTCCATGGCCGCCTTCGCCAACCGGGTCCGCCAGTACGAGCACGACAAGGGCCGCGAGAAGGTCGAACCGTTTTTAGATGCGGTCCTGGCGATTCATGAGCATGTTGACCCGCACCCGGTCCGGCCCGCCCCGGCCGATTCACCCGAGCAAGCGAAGGCAGCCCCGGCTCAAGGCGAGTTCGATGATCTCTGGGCGCTGGACCATGTCGGGAAGGCGGCTCCGAAGCCAGGAGGCTTGGACCTGGGTCACAGGTCCACCGGCACCCGGGACCTGCTGCTCTTCCTCATGGAGAAGGCGCCGGACCTGGAGCCGTGGCAGCGGGACATTCTCTCCAGCCTGCGCCAGGAGATGCTCTACTTCCGGCCCCAAATGGAGACCAAGATCATGAATGAGGGCTGGGCCTCGATCTGGCACGCCCGGATCATGCGGGATCTGGACCTGACGCCAGACGAGTCGCTGGAGTTTGCCCGCATGCACGCCGGAGTGCTGGCGCCAAGCCGATTCCAGCTCAACCCTTACCACCTGGGCTACCATATCTTTGAGGATATCGAGAAGCGCTTCGGCCGGGAGAAGATCTTTGAGGTCCGCGAGGTCGAGACAGACGTCTCCTTCATTCGCAACTACCTGACCAGGGAGCTGTGCGACAGACTTGACCTCTACCTCTTCGCCAAGCAGGGCGACGAGTGGAAGATCACGGCCAAGGGCTGGGAGAAGGTGCGCGACGGGATCGTGGCGCAGATCTCCAACTGCGGCTTCCCGTACATTTACGCCGAGGAGCACGACTACCAGAAGCGGGGAGAACTCTACCTGCGCCACGCCTACGAGGGGGTCGAGCTGGACGGTCTCTACCTCAGGAAGACGCTACCGCACCTCCACCACATTTGGGGACGCCCCGTCCACCTGGAGACGGTGGAGGAGGGGCAGCGGCTCCTCTACAGCTACAACGGGCAAGATGCAGAACGCCGGGTGCTGGCTTAGCACCCGGCTCCTTCTTTCTGTCCGTTGGCCTGCAGCCAGTCATCGGCTACCCGCAGCACGTAGCCAGTCTGGTTGAAGAAGCCCAGGTCGATCGGGCGGAAGCCCACAGGGTCTGGCACTGCCCACGCCTGGATAACCTGTTGCGAGCCCATGGGTGATCGTCTCCCCTGAACCTATGGAATGCGAGGACCCCGTAGCGCCAGAAATAGGGCCAGGGTTTCCAATAGCCGCTTCATAGGACGTCCCTCCTGATCGCTCAGTACCGTTGAGCATAGCAGGAATGGGACTTCTACCCATAGAGGAAGGCGATCAATTCGCTGGAGGCGCCATGGGGCTAGGGCATGGGCGGTGTCTGCTCCCGCACGGGGCCGTAGAGGCCGGGAATGGGAGCGCCGATCGCCCGGAGGTGGGCCAGTAGCTGCCCCCGGTGGTGGATCATGTGGTGGAGCAGGGCGGAGAAGAGCAGGCTCAGGCCGGGGGCTGCGTACATGAGGGCGCCATCGGGCCGGTAGAATGGGACAGGCCGCGACAGGGAATCGTCGGTGAGGGCCGCCAGAACGGGCCGCAGCGCCTCATGCTGCTTCTCAAAGTAGCGAGCCAGGTCGGTTGGGGTGGCCACCTCTGGGATATCCCGCCGGCTTCCGCCGGCCACGAGCTTCCCTTGAGCCACACCGCGGATAAACTGATCTTCCAGCATGACCACATGGAGCGCCAGTCGGCGCAGCGTCATGGCGCCCGCGTGGGGCACCTGCTCCATATGCTCCGGCGGGATCGCCGCAATCACTTGCTGGGTCCGCTCGTACTCCTCTTCCCAGAGCCGCTCAAACAACGCTTTGGACATGAAGAAGCCCTCCTGTATGACTGGTGTAGGTCCAGTCTACAAGAGGGCGGGTGACACCGTTGTGTCACCGTTTTTCGCGCCTGGAGTCTGCTCGCCTTGCGCCGCCACCACAGCCTGGGCGAGGCCAACGAGCATCTCCCGGAGTTCGGCGGGCTCAACCACCGTGGCACCCGGACCGAAGCCCAACAGCACCCGCGCAAAGTACGGGAACTGTGCTGGCGGGATCCAGGTGCAGATCTCCCCCTCGGCATTCAGGTGGGCTGCCCACTCGGGGTGGTCAGCTACCCGTCGAGCCGCCTCCGGGGTGCATCGCACCCGGACATTCGGCTTTTCGCCCCGGCGCCGGTACGCGAACGGCTCGGCCACATCGACACTGGCTGGCGGGGGAAAGCGGCGCCCCGTGGGCTTCAGGTCGCCAATGCGGTCTGTCCGGAAGATACGGATCCCGGCTCGTAGGTGGCAGTAGGCCTGAACGAACCAGAAGCCACCCTGGCTGTAGAGCAGGTAGGGATCAATCTGCCGCTCCTGCAAGCCATCGGGGCCGTGGTAGGTGATCTGGAGCCCCTCGCCCTGGACCACCGCCTCCGAGAGCGTATCAAGCCAGGGACCGGGATCAACCGCCCAGACGTGGAGGCCGACCCGCTTCGCCATGCGCTCGGCAGCGGACCGCGTCCGGGCGTCCAGTACGGCGGCCACCTTGTCTGCCGCCTGGGTCAGCGCACCCCGGTGGGGCACGCCGCCATGGGCCAGGAGGGCCTGCAAGCTGGTCAGCAGCGCCCAGGCCTCCTCGGTCCGGAAGACAAGCGGCGGCAGGAAGTACCCCTGCATGAGCCGGAACCCGCCGCCGGGTCCGCTCTCCGCCTCCACCGGGACGCCCATGGCGGAGAGCGTCTCCACGTCGCGCAGAATGGTGCGGCGGGAGACCTCAAAGTGGGCCGCCAGCTCCGCTCCCGTGGCCCGACGCCGTGACTGAAGGAAGAGCAGAATACCGAGCAGCCGATCCGTGCGGTGCATATGCCTCCCCCCAAACCAACTGCCTACTCGGGGTCGTCCTCGAGGTGGGGAAGCAGGCTCTCCTGCTTGAACGTCTCCGACACAACCTCGTACAGCTCTTTGGCCTCGGCGGCCCGGACATTCTCCCGGACCTCCAGGATTCGCACAGTCAGCTGGCGGCGACCGAAGTCAATGGCAACGGTGTCGCCCGGCTTGACCTCTGTGCCGGCCTTTGCCTTCTTGCCGTTGATCTGCACCCGTTCGCCGTCGCAGACCTCCTTGGCCAAGGTCCTCCGCTTGATTATGCGTGAGACCTTCAGGTACTTATCGATCCGCATGCTCGATCTCTCCTTGCAACCAAGTGCCCAGGTGTGGGCCGAAAAAAGGAAATGGGTCCCGCCTGAGGGCGAGACCCCATCTACGTGCAGTGACTACACGCTCTCCTTCAGTTCCTTGCCCGGGCGGAAGGCCGGAACCTTGCCGGCAGGGATCTTAATGGGGGCGCCGGTCTGAGGATTGCGGCCAGAGCGAGCGGCCCGGTCGCGGACTTCGAACGTGCCGAAGCCGACCAGCGAGACCTTGTCACCCTTGTTGAGCGCATCCTTGATGGAATCGACAACTGCGTTGAGAGCCTTCTCAGCATCCTTCTTCGTCAGGCCCGCCTTCTCCGCGACGCTAGCGACCAGTTCCTGCTTATTCAAGAATCGGTCTCCCCTTTCGAGGTTTTTTTTGGGTTCTGATCCCGCTGAGCCGTATTCTACGGGCGTTTCGAGAATTCCTCCTGCGTCAATTACGGGTTTGGATATTTTTCCCCGGATTTTTGCCGAAATTCAGCGCGCTTGGCCTCGTCCCACAGCTTGTCCAACTCAGCGAGTGGCATCTCTTCCAGTTTAAGGCCCATCTCCGCCGTGCGGCGCTCAATATGCCGGAAGCGCCGGGCGAACTTGCTGACTGTCCCGGCCAGCGCCACCTCCGGGTCAATCTTCAGCATGCGGGCGAGGTTGACCACAGCGAAGAGCAGGTCGCCCACCTCTCCCTCCTGCTCCGGGCCACTAGCCGCCAGCACCTCTTCTAGCTCCTCCCGCACCTTGGCGACAGGGCCGGCTATGTCGTCCCAGTCAAACCCGACCTTGGCCGCCCGCTTCTGCACCGCGTAGGCCTTAGAAAGCGCAGGCAGGGCCTGCGAGAGCTTCCCCAGCGCCGACTCGGGCGCCGGACCGCCCTTCTCTGCCCGCTTGATCGCCTCCCAGTTCTGGGTGACCGCCTCGGGGGTCTCGGCGACCACGTCTCCGAAGACGTGTGGGTGGCGCCGGACCAGCTTTGCAGCGATCCCCTCGACCACATCGTGGAAGGTGAACTGCCCGGCCTCGCTCGCCACCTGGGCGTTGAAGACCACCTGCAGCAGGACATCGCCCAGTTCCTCGCAGATCAGGCGGGGGTCGCCGGTGTCGATCGCCTCAACCGCCTCATAAGCCTCCTCCAGCATGTACTTGCGGAGGGACTGGTGGGTCTGCTCCCGGTCCCAGGGGCAGCCGCCCTCGGGCGCCCGGAGCTTCGCCATGACCGCCACCAGCGGGTCGGCGGGCCAGCGGGGCGCCACCCACCGGCGCGGGTCGGTCTCACCCGCCTGTGACGGCTGTAGCGGTTCCAGGTAGAGGCTTGTCTGGTATTCTGCCCAGTCTAGCCTCTCCAACTCATACAGCCGTGCGGTTTTCAGGGCGCCATCGCACCAGGCGGCGACCGGGTGATCGGCAGGGTAGCGGGCCATGAGGGCGCGCGTGACCACATCAACCCGATTCCGGTCCACTTGACCGACCACGAGCGGCAGGTCGCCAGCGGGCAGGCGGGTGGCCAACTGGGCCCCGGTGAGGATCTCAAGCCCACGCGACAGGTCGAGCTTCAACTCGCGCAGCAGCGCTTCCATAGGAGTGACCCCCTTCAGGCCCGGAGTAGCCGGAGCCGCTTCAGAAGCCGGATTAAGCCGGACGTGCCGGGCAGCATTCGAATGTCGGCCTCCTTCACCCCGCCCAGGGCGAGGACCGTGACCCCGTAGACCAGACCGCCCAGGCCGATCGTAACCAGCCCCGCGAGGCGTGTCCACGGCACGAAGGAGCCGATCGCGGGGCTCGCCACGTACAGAATGAGCCCCATGAGGGTGGCGGCGAGGAACGGGCGGTAGACCGTGCCCCTGAGGTCCATGCCCAGGTCGAAGCGCCGCCGGAGTGAGAGCAGGTTGAGACCGCAGGCGATTAGAATCCCCGCGGTGGTCGCCCACGCGGCGCCATTCTCCTTCAGCCAGGGCACGCCCACCCACCAGTAGGTGAGAACCACCTTCACCGCCACGCCGATTAGCTGATTGACGACCGAGAGCCAGATCAGCCCCAGACCCTGTAGAATCCCGCTCGATGTCTGCTGCAGCATGAGGAAGAGCGTGGACCAGCCGAGCGGGGCGAGCACGTACCAGCCTGAGCCGGCATAGAGCACGCCGTAGATATCGCGGGCAGCGACGGCCAGGCCGACGGTAGCGGGCAGGCCGATCAGCCAGGTGAGCCGCATAGCGGCCGCTGCCCGGTGCCGGGCCTGATCGGGCCGGCCGACTGCGATCGACTCGGAGACTGCGGGCACCAGGGAGACATAGAGCGCCTGCGCCAGGATCAAGGGCAGATCCCGCAGTTGCTGGGCGTTGCCAATAAAGCCGAGGGCGCGCTTGGCGGCGTCTGCCTCAACACCGATCGCGGTCAGGCGGTTGGTGATCAGCGCCGTATCTACCTGGAGCATGAGCGGTACGATTGCGCCCAGGAAGGAGAGCGGCAGGGCGATTGAGAGGATCTTGCCCGCCAGGGCGGTGAACGACTCGTGCTCCCAGGTCTGCACGCCGGGGGCGACATCGTTCCAGTCCTTCATGGGCTTCTCGCGGAGGTAGACCCAAATTCCGTAGATGGCGCCAAGCAGGATCCCCACTGTGTTGCCGCCGTTATAAGCCGCCGCACCCAGGTTCAGGGCGATTGGCGAGAGGGCGTAGACGCCGGCCAGGCCCAGGAAGACCCGCCCGGCTTGCTCCACCACCATGGACATGGCGGCGGGGCGCATTTGCTGCATGCCCTGGTAGAGGCCACGGAAGGCCACCTCGACCGTGACCAGGAGGATTGCTGGGGCCAGGACCAGGAAGCCTGGCATGGACTCGGGGAAGCCCTGCACGGACGCCAGCCACTGCGATCCGGCGGCGAAGAGCAGGCTGAAAACCACCCCGCTCATGCCTAACACGCGCGTTGCGACCTGCATGACCCGGCGGGCACCCCGCTGGTCACCGATCGCCAGCCGCTGTGAGACCAACCGGGAGATGGCCACATTCAGACCCGTAGACGAAATGGCCAGGATAATCATGTAGGCGGCATTCGGCGGCGAGACCAGTGCCAGACCGTCATCGGTCAGCGGCCCTTGGGCCAGGGGCCGGTAGAAGACACCGAGGACACGGGAGATGAGAGAGCCCAGCGTAATGAGCAGAGCGCCCCGCATGAAGCTCTCGGACTTGACCTGCTGCAATGGAACTGCCCCCTTGCTCCTCCCCATCATACGGGATCGAGCCCGCTCCGTCTAGCGAAGAAGGCGGGCTCGACCAAGGATTGCGGCAAGGGGGCGGCCCAGTTTGGGCAGCATCTCCACGTCGCGCCGGCTCACGCCCCGGACCAGCAGAATCGCCAGGCCGTAGACCATGGCGCCCGCCCCAATCTGGAGAATGGTGGCCCACCCGGTCGCAGGCAGGTAGGGCTGGAGCAACCGGATCCCGCCGACCATGCCCAGGGCGGCCACCACGGGCTTGAAGAGCATGGAGCGGGTCATGAAGGTGCGGCCCAGGTGGCGCTCCACGCTGATCAGGTTCAGCAGGGCGGCGAGGCCGAAGCCGGCGGCTGTGGCCCAGGCGGCACCGTTAATGCCGTATTCGACTGTGAGGTAGGCGGTGAGCCCCACCTTCAGCAAGAGACCGAGGAGGAAGTTCCGGAGGGGTATGGAGATCTTCCCGATCCCCTGCAGCACCCCGCTGGTGGTCTGCTGGAGCATGATCGGCACCGCCGCCCAGGAGATCGCCTCCATGACCGCCCCACCGGCGAGATCGTCGAAGAGGAGGGCGTAGATCCCTGCCGCCACGGCATAGAGGCCGGCCTGGGCCGGCACCGCCAGCAGGAAGGTGAGCCGGTAGGCCTGGGTCGCCTTGCGGCGGGCCTGCTCCTGCTGTCCCAGGGCCATGGCCGCCGAGACCGCTGGCAGGATCGATGTGTAGAGCGCCGTGCTAAAGACCGCCGGCAGGTTGACGATCATGAAGACGTTGGACAACTGGCCGTAGAGCGCTTTGGCCTCCGGCCCCCGGGTCCCCGCCTCCTCCAGGGCACGGAAGACGAAGAAGGTGTCGGCCATCATCATGAGCGGAACGACGGCGCCAATGATCGTGATCGGCCCTGCTACGCCGAGGATCCGGCGAACCAGCCGCCAGCCATCTGGCAACGGCTTCACCCGAGCCGCTCGAAGTTCGCCGTCCTCCTGGGTTGCAGCCTCCTCCATGTGGGGAGCGGCCCACAGCTCCCGTCCAGCCCGCCGGGCCAGGATCAGCATGTAGGTCAGGCCGGCCAGGGCGCCGATCACATCGCCCAGGTTGAATCCCACGGCGCCCGTCGGCACCGAGACCCGTACCAGCAGCCAGGTCAGGAGCGCGCCGGAACCGACCCGCACAACCTGCTCAATAATCTGCGAGAGGGCGTTGGGGGTCATTTGCTGGAAGCCCTGGAACAGGCCCCGGTAGGCCGCCATGATCGACGTGATCAGGATCGCTGGCGCCATGGCCCGGAAGCCGGGGACCGTCTCCAGGAGGTCGGGCGAGATCAGCGCAGCGAGCCAGGGGGCGCCGAACCAGAGCCCCAGGGCGGCCAGGAGGCCGAGCCCGGTCATGAGGGTGAGCGATGAGCGGAAGACCCGCTTGGCCCCGGCAATATCGCCCAGAGCGAGGCGCTCCGACACCAGCTTGGAGATCCCCACGTTCAGGCCCACCGAGGTGAAGGAGAGGATCACCTGATAGGCGCTGAGCGGCACCTGGGTGAGACCGATCCCCACCGCGCCGCGGTGGCCATCGAACGGGGCAAAGATCCGGGCGATCAGGGGCTTATAGAGGGCGCCCAGCAGGCGAGAGACCAGGGCAGCGAGGGAGAGGATCATCGCCCCGCGCACAAACGATTCTGGTTTCCGAGAGGACATGTGATACGCCTGCGCTTCCGTTCCGTGCTAATGCTATCAGGCTTTGGACGCCTTTTGCCCCCGAGAGGTTCCGGCCCCTCCTGACGGGCAAAAAAAGTAGCGGGCTCGTACGTCCGCTACTATCAAACGAGGGAATCCGGAGGGCGGGAGCTACTGCTCCATTTGCTTCGCCAGGAAGCCCGCCGCGGTCTCTGCCAACTTGATCTCCGTATCGGTCATGGTCACGTCGGCCTCACGGGAGCAGATAATCACTGCACCAATCGGGTCACCGCCCGCCACGATGGGGGCGATCACATAGACCGAGAAGCGGTTCTCATCCTCTTCGTCACCGATGATCGATCCACGGTTCTTGTTCTCGCCGGCCTTGGTCACCACGATCGAGCGCCGGTCCTCCATGGCCCGCTCGACCAGGGACCCGATCGCCTTGTTGAGGTACTCCTTCTTGGGAGCGCCAGCAACGGCGATGACCGTATCGCGGTCGGCAATCAACGCAGTATGCCCGATCGCCTCGTAGAGAGAGTCGGCGTACTCCTTGGCGAATTCCCCGAGTTCACCAATGGGTGAGTACTTCTTGAGGATAACCTCGCCATCCCGATCGACAAAGATCTCCAGGGGGTCGCCTTCCCGAATCCGTAAGGTTCTGCGGATCTCCTTAGGGATGACAACCCGGCCCAGGTCGTCAATACGCCTGACTATGCCTGTGGCCTTCAAGTACAACCCTCCTCTGTAGGCAGCGACTTCGGCTCGGTTGCTGATAGTATACGGCAGGGCTGGCAGCTACTATTCACTTCTTGCCAGCCAGCCCTGTTGGGGTGTTCCGGTGACAGTCTATGCAGGATGTGGCAGTGCGACCGCTCTTTGCCCACACTTAGTGTGCCCCCATGGCCGCCAGCTCCTGCAGTTGCTCCAAGAGCGCGAGCAACAGCCGGAGGAGCGACCGCGGGGTCAGGTCGTTCGCCTTCACCACGAAGTTGGCGACCTTCAGGCCACGGGGCACCTCGATCCGCCCCTTGAACTCCGCCTTGCGGTTGAGCAAGGAGAGCCGGTCGTAGGGAATCCGGCCCACCGCCGAGGGAATGAACTTGACCGTGACCCGGTCCCGCATCTGGCTGAGCGACGTGATCCCCAGCCGGGAGCAGTGGACCTTGAGCCGGGCGATATCCAGCAAGTTCTTCACCGGGTCCGGCATGGAGCCAAAGCGGTCGACCAGCTCGTCGGCCACGTCTTCTGCGTCGGGCAGCGACCGAATGGCAATGATCCGCTTGTACGCATCGATCTTCTGACGGGCGTCGGCGACATACTGGTCCGAAATAAAGGCGTCCACCTGGAGCTCGATATTCGCCTGGACCTCCTTGGGGGCGGGCTGCTCGCCCTTCAGCTCCTGCACCGCCTCCTCCAAGAGCTGCGTGTAGAGGTCGAAACCGACGCTGATAATGAAGCCATGCTGCTCCGGCCCCAGAATATTGCCGGCGCCCCGGATCTCCAGGTCCCGCATGGCGATCTTGAAGCCGGAGCCCAGTTCGGTGAAGTCCTTGATCGCCCGGAGCCGCTTCTCAGAGACCTCGGTCAGCACCTTGTCTCGCTTGTAGAGGAAGTAGGCGTAGGCCAGCCGGTTCGACCGGCCCACCCGACCACGCAGCTGGTAGAGTTGGCTGAGCCCCATGTGGTCGGCATCATCCACGATAATCGTATTCACCTGCGGAATGTCGATCCCATTTTCGATGATGGTCGTTGCGACGAGCACATCGTACTCGCCTTCCATGAAGTCGAGCAGGATCTGCTCCAGCCGCTCCTCGGGCATCTGCCCGTGGGCCGCGACGATGCGGGCCTCCGGCACCAACTGCTGGAGCCGGGAGACCACCTTGTCGAGCGTCTGAATCCGGTTGTGGACGAAGAAGACCTGACCGCCCCGAGAAAGCTCACGCCCCACGGCGTCACGGATCAGTTCCTCGTCGTATTCGGCCACGAAGGTCTCCACCGGGTAGCGGTCCTCCGGCGGTGTGGTGATCACGGACATGTCGCGCATACCGACCATCGCCATGTGAAGCGTCCGGGGGATGGGGGTCGCCGAGAGCGTCAGCACATCAATATTGGTGCGAAGCTGCTTGATCTTCTCCTTGTGGCCCACGCCGAAGCGCTGCTCTTCATCGATAATGAGGAGGCCCAGGTCCTTGAACTTGATATCGTCGGAGAGGAGCCGGTGTGTGCCCACCACCAGGTCGATGCGCCCTTCGGCCAGCCCCTTGATAATCTCGCTCTGCTCCCTGGCGCTCTTGAAGCGGTTGAGCACCGCCACGTTGATCGGGAAGCCCTCCATACGGCTCTTGCAGGTGGCAAAGTGCTGCTGGGCCAGGATCGTCGTCGGCACGAGGAAGGCGACCTGCTTCCCGGTAGATGCGGCCTTGAAGGCGGCCCGCAGGGCCACCTCGGTCTTGCCGTAGCCCACATCGCCCAGGAGGAGCCGGTCCATGGGCTGGGGCTTCTCCATGGCCGCCTTGATCTCGTGGACCGCCTTGAGCTGATCCGGGGTCTCCTCGTAGGGGAAGGCATCCTCAAAGTCCTTCTGCCAGACGCTGTCGGGCGGGAAGGCGGTGCCGGGCAGCGCCTCCCGGAAAGCGGCCAGGCGGAGTAGCTCCGCGGCCATCTCCCGGATCGACTCCTTGATCCGGTTCTTCACCCGCGCCCACTCGTTGCCGCCGAGCTTGTTGACCCGGGGCTCATGCCCTTCGGCACCGACGTACTTCTGGATCTGATCGACCTGCTCGGTGGGGATCTTCAGCCGGTCGGTCCCCTCGTACTGGATCACCAGGTAGTCCCGGGTCACGCCGAGGATTGTCTCGGAGCGGACCCCCAGGTACTTGCCTATGCCGTGGTTGGCGTGGACCACGTAGTCGCCGATCTTCAGGTCCTGGTAGCTGACAATCCGGGCGACCTCCCGGCTGGAGGGGCCGCCCGTCCCGGTCTCGCCCCGGGGGCCGGGGCCCGGCGGGCGCCGCCGCTTCTTGGGGCGACCGTAGATCTCGCCGTCGGTCACGACCACCAGCCGCTGGCCCGGCCACTGGAAGCCACCCTCCAGGGAGCCTACGCCGACCCAGGCGGTCCCCTGCATGGGCACCACCACAGGCTCGCCGGCCCGGCCGGCACCGCTCTCCAGGTCGGCGTCGCCCATGAGCTCACGAATCCGCTGCTGCCGGTCTTCGGTGGCGGTCAGGATCACGATCCGGTAGTGCTGCTTCTTCCAGCGGCGCAACTCCTCCAGGACCAGTGGCCACTGGCCGTGGAACTCCTGCATGGCCGTGGCGGAGACGCCCACCTCGTTCACGGGGCGAATCCCGGGGACCGCCCGCCCAAGGGCGCTAAAATAGACCGCTGTCTGCTGGCGGCAGCGGTTGAAGAGCTCGTTATAGTTCAGGTAGAGCCCAAGCTGTCCCGGGAGCAGGCCGCCCTTCTCCATCATGCTGGACTGCCGGTCGGCGTCGCGGGTCTCCAGTTCGGCCCCGGCCTCACGAATGCGGGCGGGCTCATCCACAAAGACGAGCGGCTTCTCAGGGAAGTAGTCAAGGAGCGTCTCCAGGTAGTCGTAGAAGAAGTTGGCGTACTGCTCCAGTCCCTCGAAGTAGACCGACTCCTCCAGCTTGGCCAGGTGACCTTCCACCCGGTCTTGCAGCTTCTGGGCGGCATCGATCGTGTCGAAGAGGAGTGCGGGAAGCTCAGCTTTCTTCTTCCGCCCCTTCCCGGTAGTGGCGGGCTGGGGCTCGGGAGCCAGTTGGGCCTGTTGGGCCTCACGCTCCTTGGCCTGGATCTTACGCAGCCGGGCAACGGTCGCGTCCAGGTCTTTGCGGATCTTCTCGGCGGCCCAGGTCAGGTCGCCCCTGGGCAGAATGAACTCCCGGGCGGGACCGATCAGGATTCGCTCCACCTTCTCCAGCGTCCGCTGGGTGGCTGGATCAAAGCGGCGGATCTCATCGATCTCGTCGCCCCAGTAGGCAATGCGCAGCGGGTAGTCACTGGCGAGCGGAAAGAGGTCCACGATCTCGCCACGGACCGCAATATGCCCCTTGGATTCGACCATATCGACCCGCTCGTAACCTTGTCGAACGAGTCGGAGGACCAGGTCGTCCCGCCCGATTGCGAGGCCCGGCTTCAGTTCCAGCAGCGCCTCCCGGAAGACGGCGTGTGGGGTGAGCGATCGGTAGAGGGCGTTGGCCGGGGCCACCACGATCGGGTTCTCGCCCCGGGTCAACCGCTCCAGCACAAAGAGGCGCTGGCCCACCACCTCTGGTGAGTGAGCCACCACCTCGAACGGGAAGTACTCCATGGGCGGGAAAACGACCACGTCCTGCCTTGGGAGCAGGGTTGCGAGGTCCTCACGGGCTCGTTCCGCCTGCTGCAGGGTGGTAGTGATCACGAGGGTTGGCCGCACGGTCCTCTCCCGGAGCGCGCCGACCAGAGCGGTCTTCAGCGACCCGGGTGCGCCGTAGACCATCTGCTCGTGGTAGCCTCGCTTGATACCATCTAGCAGGGAGGCGACCTCCGGCGAGGTTTGAAGCAGTTCGACTAAGCTCTCCTTGGACATGGGGGCAGCCCTCCCGGGTGGATTCCGCCCGGCTAGACCGGGCCTTCGGTGAATGACCAAACACCTCGAAGGGCTCTAGCCCCAAGGGTGGGGGCTACAGCCCGACGGCCAGGTTGTTTGGATGAGAATGGAAGTCTACTCGTGCTCATTATACCGACCCCCAAGACCGGGGTCAACCGGATGGTCGGACATGCCCAGCGTGGAGAAGACCAGATTGACCACGGCCCAGTTCAGGAAGAGGTGGAGCAGACCGGCGGCGAGCAGGGCGATCCCCATCTCCCCGGTGAGACCTGCCGTGTAGGCGGTCACCCCACCTGTCAGCCCGTGAATGCAGAAGCTGATCAGTCCCAGAAAGCGCTGTCTCCGAAGGGTGGCGTGGCCTAGCTCCAGGGCGCCAAAGAGGAGGTGAACCGCAAGGATTGGGCGCTCTGGGAGGGAGAGAATCGCAAGGAGCTTGCAGGCCTCCTCCCACCACGGCACCAGGACCACCACCGCCCGACGGCCGAGCAACCGGTAGAGAATCTGGTTGCCACCGGCTGCCGTGAGCGCTGTCAGGAGTGTCATTACGACTGTGCGTATCATGGGAATGAGTCTGCCCGCCCTGACCCCGCCCGATTCCCCACAAGAGGCCCTCGCCGCCAGAGGCTAGGCTCCGTGCCTCTCCGCCTGGCCCAGCGCCGCTCCCAGCGTGAGCCGGCTGACAGTAAAGCCAAAGAGGGCGGCAGTTGCGAAGCGAATGCCAATCAGCAGTAGCCCGTTCGACCCCACCGCCGTGAAGAGGATCGTCTCCTCCACCACGGCGTGACAGATCCCGAGGAAGACGCACAGGACCGTCGACTGGTCCTTTGTGAGCGTCCCCTCCTCAGCCGTCTGAATCAGGACACCGGCCCCGTAGGTCAGCCCGACAGCCAGGCCGGCCACCATGGGCAGACCGGCCTCGTCAGGCAGGCGGAGGGGGCGGAGCAATGGCCGCATCCACCTTGAAAGGCGCCCCAGCCAGCCAGAGTCCTTCAGGAACTGGATCGCCACGAAGAGCGGCACCAGCCACCAGAGGGCCAGCACCTTCATGGCGCCCGAAAGAAACCCTTCCCAGGCCCACTGAATCCACATGCTGCACCCCTCCTACGGCATGACCCAGTTGAGAATGAGGCCGACAAGGACCATGGCGACCGTGCGAATCGCCAGCACCCAGGAGCCGCGGGCGCCAGCCTTGGCCACCAGCGCCGTTTCCGATATGGCGCCGTGGTTGATCATCATCATGGCGGCCAGAATCGTGGTCTGCTTGAAGGGCAGGGCCAGGGCCACAATCGTCGCGAGACCCCCGTAGAAGGAGACGAAGTTGGCCGTGACCAGGACCAGGGCCGATTCACCCGGCAGGCCGAAAATGCCCATGACCGGGCCGAGCCAAACAGTCAGGAGGTTCAGCACCCCCGTCTTGTCCAGTACGTTGATCACAACCATGGCCGGCACGATTACCTTGGCCAGCTCCCAGAGCACCTTGAGTCCCGAGACCACGCCGCGCTTGGTCGATATACGCAGGTCCACGACGCCGCCTCCCGGTCGCTATGCATTATAGAGATTCATTGCCTTGAGAATGCCATCGTCCAGGAAGGATTCAATCGCCCCCACCGCCCTGTCCAGGGCGCCGGCGATCGTGGCGCCATCGCCCGGGCCGAAGGGGGTCAGGACCCAGTCCACCACCTGCCACCCGGGGGCCGGGCGGCCCACGCCAATGCGGAGGCGCGGGAACTCCTGAGTGCCCAACTCCTGAATCATGGACTTCATGCCGTTATGGCCGCCGGCGCTCCCCTTCTCCCGCAGCCGGAGGCGGCCGACATCCAGATCCATTTCGTCATAGACCACCAGAATATCAGCCGGGTCTACCTTAAAGAAGCGAGCCACCGGGGCTGCCGAGCGGCCGCTCAGGTTCATGAAGGTCATCGGCTTCAACAGGATCACCTTCTCCGCCAACGGCCCCCAGCGAAGCTCGCCGTACACCCCCTGGAAACCGGCCTTCTCCATGGTGGCGCCGTGCTTCCGGGCGAAGGCGTCCAGGGCCATCCACCCCACGTTGTGGCGGGTGTTCGCATACTTCGCCCCGGGATTGCCGAGGCCCACGATCAGCTTTGGCATAGCGCTGTCTCCTTGTGCGTGGTTCAATACGCTTTACTTTATCAAAGCCTATCGTCCTCGTAAACGGTTACCGATCGTACCACAGGACGATGAACCGGTCGCACCACCGTCCGGCACGGGTTCTCCCTACCGTCCGATTCGTGTAACCGCTCCTCCCGGTATGATAAAGCCAGAACCAAACGAAAGGGAGGAACCAAACATGACGATGATCCTCAAGGCCGTAGCGAAGGCAATCTACGAGCTCCTGCTAGATGCCAACCCCTACGACCAGGCTCGCAAGCAGCAGGCCTATCAGATCGCAGAGATCGGACTGGCGGCCTAAGCCCATGCACCACCGCAGCAACATACGCCGACGAAGCGGCGCCCCCAAGCTAGTGGGAGCGCCGCTTTGGCTTATCTATATCGCTTAGAAGCGGGACTCCTCCTCGAAGATCTTCGAGACAGAGAGGTCCTCGTGAATCCGGATCATCGCCTTGGCCAGCAGGCCGGCCACGGAGACGACCTTCAGCTTATCCCCAAGAAGTTCCTTGTTAGGCACGGGGATCGTATCGGTGACGACGATCTCCTTGAATGGGCTCTTGGCGAGCCGCTCGACCGCCGGACCGCTAAAGACAGCGTGGGAGCATGCCGCGTAGACCTCGGTCGCGCCGCGAGCGATCAGCGCCTCCGCACCGTGGATAATCGTCCCGCCGGTGTCGATCAGGTCGTCGATCATGATCGCCGCCTTGCCTTCAACATTGCCGATGATGTTCATGATCTCGGCCACATTCGGCTCAGGGCGCCGCTTGTCGATAATCGCCAGCCCGACGCCCAGCCGCTCAGCCATATCGCGGGCACGGGGCACACCGCCCGTGTCAGGCGACACGACCACCGCGTTCTTCAGATCCTTCTTCTTGAAGTACTCGGCAAGCAGCGGGCCGCCCTGCAGGTGGTCCACCGGAGCGTCGAAGAAGCCCTGAATCTGTGCAGCATGGAGGTCAATCGTCAGCAGGCGGCGGAAGCCCGACTGCGTGATCAGGTTCGCGACCAGCTTGGCCGTGATCGGCTCCCGGCCCCGGGCCTTCCGGTCCTGCCGAGCGTAGGGATAATGGGGCACCACGGCCGTGATCCTGCGAGCACTGGCGCGCCGCAGGGCGTCACCGATGATCAGAAGCTCCATCAGGTTCTCGTTGACCGGATGCACACCCGACTGCAGCACAAAGCAGTCGGCGCCGCGGACAGACTCGTTAATGTCGACCCGAATCTCACCGTTGGAGAAACGGCTCACGTTCATGTCGCCGAGGCTGATCCCCATGTGTTCCACGATGGCCTTGGCCAAGGGGAGGTTTGCGTTGCCCGAGAAGATCTTCAGCTTCCGATCCGGATAGGGTACCACTTCTAGACGCCCTCCCTGTTCATTTTCCGGGCGCGCCACCGTGCCTTGAGCTTGGCAGCGTACCCATCTTTGATCACCTGAGCGGCACGCTCCACAACCAGAGCGTCGGCCGGGATCACCTTGTCGGGGCCCACCGAGGAACCCGCTGCGATCAGGGCGCCATCGCCAACCGTAAGCGGAGCGATCAGGTTGACGTTCGTGCCAATGAACGCCTCACGACCTATCGCTGTCTTCGACTTCTCAAACCCGTTGTAGTTCGCAGTGATCACACCGGCGCCGATATTCGTCTTCTCGCCAATTGTAACATCGCCGAGGTAGGAGTGGTGGTGGCTCTTCACGCCCCGGCCAACCTTCGCCTTCTTCATTTCGGCGTAGTTGCCAACCTCAACGTCGGCCTCCAGCTCGCAACCAGGCCGCAGGTGTGCCATGGGGCCAATCTTGCAGCCCGGCCCGACGAACGATTCCTCGACCACCGACTGCTCCACCTTCACGTGGTCAGCGATCCTCGCGTCGTGGAGGGTGGACATCGGTCCGATCTTACAGTGGGACCCAATCACCGACTTCCCGTGAATGAACGTGAACGGCCAGATCACCGTGTCACGACCGATTTCGACATCTTCGTCGATATAGGTCGTGTTCGGGTCGATGATCGTCACGCCGGCCAGCATGTGGCGTTCGTTGATCTCCCGACGGAAGCGAGCCTCGGCCCGAGCCAATTCCACCCGGTCGTTCGGAGCAATGGCGTCCTCTTCCCGCGCCTCAAGGGCCACCTCGACCGGCTGACCCTCTTTGACGAGAATCTCCCAGGCCTGCGGCAGGTAGTACTCATTCTGCTTGTTATTCCGGTCCAGCCGCTTCAAGAGGCTGGTGAAGCCTTCACGCTTGAAGACCACAACGCCCGGCCAAATCTCCTTAATCTGCCGTTGCTCCGGGGTGGCGTCCTTGAACTCAACGCTTCGGAGGAAGCGGCCGGTCGCCGGATCCCGGAGAATGCGGCCCAGACCGCCCGGGTTCGACACCTCAGCGGTGAGCAGGGTGGCTGCTGCCTTCGACTCAATATGCCGCTGTAGCAGCCGCTCAATGATCGCCGGCCCAATAAACGGGTTGTCGCCGTACAGAATCAGCACGTGACCACCCTGGCGAGCATCGATATAATCGGAGGCCTGTGCAACCGCGTGACCGGTGCCCAACTGCTCCGTCTGCACTGCGTAGGACACCCGGTCGCCAAGGTAGGAGCGAATCTGCTCCTGCTGGTACCCGACCACGACGACAATATCCTCCAGGCCTGCCTTGCGAAGGTTGTCGACAGCGTGGCCCACCATGGGCTTACCCGCGATCGGATGCATCACCTTGATCAGGTCTGACTTCATGCGCGTACCGTGGCCAGCGGCCAAAAGAATGACGGTGACGTCCGACATGGGAACCCTCCCCTGCGATAGTCCGGTGACATTATACCACAGTCAAATCTGCCGACAAAGGAAAAAGACCCAGGGCTTCGTTGCCACTGGGTCTTTCGCAACCGTCGCGATCAGAACTTAGGCGCTGAGGCTATCCTGCTGCTCCATGTCATTGTAGGCTTGCAGGACGGCGTTCTGGAGCAGGGTCCGGGCCTCTGCGGTAATGGGGTGGGCGAGGTCCCGGTACTCGTTCGCACCCGTCTTCCGCCGGGGCATGGAGACAAAGACGCCCCGGACGCCTTCGATCACTCGGATATCGTGAACGACGAACATCTCGTCGAAGACGACCGAGCAGGTTGCCTTGACCTTCCCCTCGTTGCCGGAAACCTTCTTCACCCGCACATCCGTAATCTGCACAGCGGTACCTCCTCACTGGGATTCTATGGAATTACTTCTACAGGATCCCAGATCTTTCCTGCTGGCTGAGCAGATTTTTTCTCCAAGAGCGAAGACCGTCGAAAAAAGTGGGCGAACCCATAGGGCCACGCCCACTCTCTGTCGATCCCTATGCTGGCCCCCAGTTCTTGGCGATATGCCGAGCAACGTGAACACCGGCTGCAGAGGCCTGTGCGAGCCCGCGGGTAATACCGGCGCCATCGCCAATCGTGAAGAGCCCCCGAATCTCGGTCTCAAAGGTCTCAGTCAACCGAGGCCTGGCGCTGTAGAACTTCGCTTCCACGCCGTAGAAGAGGGTGTGCTCCGACGAAAGGCCTGGGGTCACCTTGTCCAGGGCTTCCATCATCTCCATGAGTGATTTCATGGTGGTGTAGGGCAGCACCAGACCGAGGTCGCCAGGAACGGCCTCCTTGAGCGTCGGCTCAATGAAGCTCTCGCGGATCCGCTTCTCTGTGGAGCGACGCCCCTTCAGAATGTCGCCGTACTTCTGCACGATCACCGAACCGTTGGAGAGGTCGTTCGCCCGCCGGCTGATCTCCTTGGCGTACTCGATCGGCTTGTCGAAGGGGTCGGTGAACTGGTGGGATACCAGCAGTGCAAAGTTCGTGTTCTGGCTCCCCAGCGCCGGATCCTGGTACGAGTGCCCGTTGGCGGTCATGACACCGGTGTGATTCTCCACCACCACGTGACCACTGGGGTTGGCGCAGAAGGTCCGCACCCGAGTCCCCACAGAGGAGTTGAAAATGAACTTCGCCTCGTAGAGGTGCTCGTTCAGCTCCTGCATGACCACATTGGTGGTCTCTACCCTAACGCCAATGTCGACCTGGTTGTTCAGAAGGGTGAGCTTCTGCCTCTTCAGGAGCTTGCTAAGCCACTCGGAGCCGTCGCGGCCGGGGGCGATCACCACCTGGCGAGCCAGGATCTCCTCGCCGGTGCCCAGTCGCACCCCCTTGACCTGCATCTTCTCCACGAGAAGGTCGTCCACCATGGTCTTGAACCGGATCTCCAGCCGTGGTTTGAGGGTCTGGTAGATATTGGCCAGGATCTTCAGGTTCTCTTCGGTGCCCAGGTGGCGGACCCGAGCCTTCAGGAGCTTGAGACCGGCCGCGATCGCCCGGCGCTCGATATTCGCCACAGCACGCGTCGTCGGGTCGGTAATTGTCGTGGTGGCGCCATGCTCCAGGTTGATCCGATCCACGTACTCAATCAGATCCAAGACCTGCGACGGGGCTAGGTACTCCTGCATCCACCCGCCGAACTCGGTAGTCAGGTTGAACTTGCCGTCGCTGTATGCGCCAGCGCCGCCCCATCCGGCGGTGATTGAGCAGGCCGGCATGCAACCGGCAAAGTCCTTGATTCGGCCTGGCGGCGGGCACTTGTCAATCTTCTCGTCAAGGATCGGGCACCGGCGGTGCTCAATATCATGGCCTTTGTCGACCAACAGCACCCGTGCACTCGGGTTCAAATGCGTCAGTTCGTAAGCCGTAAAGATACCGGCTGGGCCGGCACCAACAATAATCACATCATATTGCACACTGAATCCCCCTTTTCGGCGAGCAGGCCCCGGGCACAGGGCTCCCCAACAGCCCATGTTAACCCGTTCCGCTGCCGTGTGCAACGAACATTATTTTCATTAGATCCGGCCATTGTTCGGCCGCGGCGCTCTCCAAGCGAAAAGCGCCGGGGTGTGATCCCCGGCGCCAGGTCCGAATCTGTTTAGTGGACTTGCTCTCCGGGATTGCTCTGGGAGCGAGCATTGAACTCGACAAAGGCCACGCCGGTGAGGATCGCGCTGCCACCAACCACGGTCAGGGTCAGGATCGTAGCGGGAACATGGATCCAGAGTGGAAGGTCACCATGGATCAGAGCGTTCAGCACAAAAACCATGGCCACCCCAACAACCCCACTAAGGACAGCAACAATCCGAAACCACTCAGCCGGACGATGTACCATGCCAGACCCCTCCCAGTCAAGTAGTCTACCAGTCGCTCGGACGGAACGGCGGAATTACGGAGACGTGGTACCCCTCGTGCTTGAGCAGCGCCAGAAGTTGGTCCACGTGGTGTGCATTCCGTGTTTCCAGGGCGAGGTTGATCTCCACCTCACCGATCGTTACCTTGTTCAACCACCGCTCATGGTGCACGTGAATCACGTTGGCCCCCGCCTGGGCTACTGTGGCTAGCAGCTGCTGCAGCCCGCCTGGGCGGTCTGGGACAAAGGTGGAGAGCCGGACATAGCGCCCCGCCTTCACCAACCCCCGCTCGATAATCCGCGACAGGATATTCACGTCGATATTGCCACCGGAAAGAACTGCACAGACCGGCCCCTTCAGGTTTGGGACCCGGTTGCCGAGCAGGGCAGCCATGCCGACAGCGCCAGCGCCTTCGATCATCAGTTTACCACGCTCGAGCAAGAAGAGGATCGACTGGGCTATCTCCTCCTCATCGACCAGGACGACATCATCCACATATTCGTGGATCATCTCCCAGTTCAGGTTGCCGGGGCGCTTGATCGCAATGCCGTCGGCAATCGTCCGCACCGAGTCGGTGTAGACCAGTTGACCCTTCTGCTGGCTCAGGTAGATGGCCGGGGCGCCCGCTGCCTGCACCCCCACGACCCGGACCGAGGGCTTCAGCGCCTTCAGAGCCAGGGCAATGCCCGAAATCAGGCCGCCGCCGCCGATCGGGACCAGGACGGTTTCGACATCTGGCAGTTCCTCCAGGATCTCCAGGCCGATCGTGCCCTGACCAGCGATCGTGTAGGGATCATCAAACCCGTGGATAAAGGTGTAACCGTGCAACGCCTGGAGCTCACAGGCCTTCTGGTAGGCGTCATCATACGTGAGGCCGTGGAGGACAACCTGGGCGCCGTACTGCTCGGTCGCCTCGACCTTGGAGATCGGAGCACCTTCCGGCATGCAGATCGTGGCAGGAATGCCAAGGCTCTGGGCGGCCAGCGCCACTCCCTGCGCGTGGTTGCCGGCAGATGCCGCAATCACGCCCCGGCTCTTCTCCACGTCGGTCAACGAGTTGATTTTGACAATGGCGCCCCGAATCTTAAACGATCCGGCACGCTGCAAGTTTTCGGCCTTAAAGTGGATCGGGAACCCAAGCTGAGAGCTGATACTCGGAATGTGAATCAGTGGGGTGGCCTTTACCTGGCCTTCCAGGACCTGACGTGCTCTCTGGACATCTGCCAATGTCACAGTCAACCCGGGTCACTCCTTTTTAATGGCGGTCCCGTGCAGGGCTAACCTGGACCGCCCGCTCCTCTTCATCTACCTGCTCCAGGGTGAGCAGCGCAACGTAGTCGTCAACACGTTTTTTCTCGGGTTCGCTGGTGGAGACGAATACCCCTACCCCCGCCACCGTCGCGCCCAGTTCGGTAACGAGATCGATCATGCCACGAGCCGTAGCGCCAGCCTTCATGAAGTCATCAACAATCAGGACCCGCGACTCGCGCTTCAGGGCCCGGAGCCCTACTGTCATTGTACTGATTCGACGGGACGAAGCGGAGATATAGTGAATGGTAAACGATGGCCCCTCGGTGACCCGCCCCTCCCGCCTGGCCATGACCATGGGGATCCCGAGCGCCCGCGCGACCATGAGGGCGAACGGAATGCCCTTCGTCTCTACCGTCAGGACGACATCCGGCTGTTTTTCGAGGAAACGTGCCGCCATGATCGATCCGAGGCGGGCGCACCAGATTGGGTGTGTCAGGAGGTCGGTCATGTAGACGAAGCCTCCCGGCAGAATGCGACCCGGGTCTCGCAACAGGCGGCAGAGTTCCAAGAGGGTCTCCTGCTCCTCTTCCCGCGAGGGAAGCGGCCAGTACTGCACCCCGCCAGAAGCCCCTGGAACGGTGCGCAGTCGGCCTGAGCCGTCATTCTCCAGCGCCTCCTTGACGAGGGCCAGGTCTTCCGAAATGGTCGACTTGGCCGCGCCAAATCGCTCCGTGAACAGGCTGAGTGGCAGTAGCTGCCCCGGTTGCTCTGACAGGAGCTTCATGATCGCAATCAGCCGTTGGCTCCGGTTCATTTTCTCCATGCCTCTGGCCCCCCAAGAAAAACCCTGACCCGCAGGCCAGGGCTGGCGTATGGGTTACTTCAGCACCGACCGCATCAACTCAAGATCGCTGGGCTTGTCTACATCAACCCCGACTTCAGGCCACGGGCAGATCACCACGGCCCCCTTCAGTTGGAGCATGTCGGAGACCTTGTTCTCCAGCTCCTGGAGCGTCAGGTTCTTCAAGACCATGTAGCGGAAGGCGAACCACCAACCGATCACACCGAGCATCTTCAGAGGGCTCTTCCTGTATGCGAGGAATTCGTGGACCTTCCCGGCAGCATGAGCCGCGATGGAGGGGTGCCCGATAAAGATGTTCCCACCTGTGTAGGTTCCTTCGCGAAGGGTGACATAGGTCCGCTGCACATGGGGAAAGGCCGCCTCAGCGACGCTCCGTTCCACGATCGGGTAGTAAAGCTCTGCTGGCCTCTGGTGGCAGAGGGCAATCAGGTCGTCAACGATCTTGCCGGTAATCAAGGGCACGTCACAACTGACAGTCATGAACTCCTCATCCGGCGGGAGAATGCGGAGCGCCTCCAGCGCGTTTTCGACGATTGTACGGCGGCTTGGCACAAACTCCAGGTTATGGCCAGTGACGTGTGGCTCCACTTCGCCTGGCGGTGCAACCACTACGATGCGCTTCACTTCTTTGGCTTGCTCCAGGGCATCAATCACATATTGCACCATGGGCTTGCCGTTGATCTCAACGAGCGCCTCGTTGGTTGCTGAGCTTACCTCGCGTAACGGCCCGGTATTCGCTGCACCCGCCAGAAGAATGGCGTTCACGGCCATGCCTGTACTCTCCCTTGCTAAGCCAACATCGGTCTGTGACCCGAAACAAACAAGCAGAGTGCTTCTCGCCGCGACCTCCGAACTCCTGCCAAATGGCACGGATCAGAAGGGACTTCTCGGTCGGCGGCGAAACGTATTGAAACAGTTCCTGTCTACGATGGGGGGATCTAACGGTTGGCAAGGAGACTGGCCATATTTGTCATGGCCGGCGTGATATTCATTATGGCCACGCTTCCCGCCTCTGCTGCCACCCCTCCTGGGCTAGACGGCAGGGCACTGCTCCTTATGGACGGGCTCACTGGTCAAGTATTATACCAGCAAAACGGGACGAATAGAAACTTCCCGGCCTCCACGACAAAGTTGCTCACGGCGCTCGTCGCTTTGGAACACGGGGAGTTGAACCAGACGATCCGCGTGAGCCACGAAGCGGTCGACAAGGGACCAGACTCGGCCTCGTGCTATGTGAACGAAGGGGAGGAGCAGCCCCTTGAGTATCTGCTCTACGGCATGCTCCTGCGGTCGGGCAACGACTGCGCTGATGCAATTGCCGAAGGGGTGGGCGGCACACGAGAGCAGTTCGTGGTGTGGATGAACGAGACCGCTGAGCGCCTCGGCGCCAGCAACAGCCACTTCGTCAATCCGCACGGACTGCACGATGACAACCATTACACCTCCGCCCTGGACCTGGCGACGATCGCCCGCGCTGCCTTATCAAACCCTATGATCCGCAAGATCTCCGGTACCGCTGAGTTTGTTTGGCCCGGCAAGAACAACGGCACCTATTACCACACCAACAACATGGTTCACTACTATCAGGGTGTGGTGGGCGGCAAGAACGGTTACACCGAAGAAGCTCTCTATACCCTGGTCACGGCAGCCGAGAGAGACGGCCTCTTTCTCATTGGCGTCACGCTGGGTTACGAGGACAAGGTCCAGCTCTACACGGCCATGGAGGGGCTGCTCGATTATGGCTTCGCGAGTTTCGTGAGAGGGGAAGCCGTCCAGAAGGGGAGCCTGCAGGGGGAAGTCCCGGTAGCCGAAGGGCAAGAGGAGAAGGTCTCTGTCGTAGCTGGTGAATCCTTCTCGGTGGCAGAACCAATCGAGGGCAGGCAGACCGTAACCGTTGTGCCGAAGTTGGCGTCCGAGATACCCGCCCCCGTGGTCCAGGGGCAACAGGTGGGCGTTCTAGAGATTCGCAGTGGCGATCAGTTACTGGGAACGGTTCCAGCCCTTGCGAGCGAAGCTGTAGAGATCGCGCCCACCCTCTGGGCGGACCTTGGCAGTTGGATCTGGACCATTGGAAAATGGGTGCTTCTCCTGCTGTGCGGTCTCGTCGTGTTACGAACCACGGTCAAGACAATCCGCAGGCTGAGGCGGCGCAAGTACTCATCAGCGCTGGGAAGGACAGCCTCACGCGGGGTTGCCCCGGGCTACTCGCAGCGCATGCCCCGCTATAGGCCGTAGAGCCGGTTGACCCGGGTATCGATCTGCACGTCCAACCGTGCCGCCTCTTCGGGGGCGGCGCTTTCGCGCAGTTTGACAAGCCGTTCAAGGGCAGAGGCAGATCGTTTCGGGATCGTCGGTACGGGGAGCCTCTCGAGGATATCCAGGTCCACCTGGGCGTAGAGACGTCCCGCCTCCATGGTGAGGGCCTGGTAATAGCGCCCTAGCGCTGAGGAGTTGACCAGGGCCAGAATCGCTCGCAGGTTGGTGTCCGGGCGAGCTGGTACCAGCAGGTGTATGTTGTTCAGGCAATAAAAGCCGTCTGGGTCAAACACAGCACGAAGCGAGTCGGCTGTCTGGCGGAGCAGGAGCTTCGGCCTTTCGTAGTAGGCCCGGTTCCCGCCGCTCTTGAGGAGTGCAGGGTCAAGGCGCACGTAGGCGCCATCCCACGAAATGCGATAGCGATCAATCTCCCGACCCGAGCGCAGGAGGCGTCCGACGGGTCCAGCGTTGCCTTCGCCATCTGGCGACGTGATCAGAGAGGCCTGGCCCTGGCGTCCAATCATACCGCTATAGGAGCGAACCCAGTCCCCGAGGGCGTGCCCCGTCTCCATTCGCTTGAGGAAGCCCAGCGTCTCGGAATCTGGGACCAGGCGAAACCGATGGAGCGGCCCCCAGACAATATCGGGTATGGGGAGATCCACGCCGGTAGCGGTCGAAAGCTCAGCGGGACTGCCACAGATTCGCACCCGCACCCGGTGTTCCGGCCCCGCCGGAGCCTTTCGCACGAAGAGGACCACGCTCTGCCCCACCCGCCCATACTCCCAGAAGTCCTGCCGAATCAGGGTCAACTCCAGAAGTGTATGGCCTAACAGCAGCCTCCGCATGCCGGAGAAGTAGCGCCCCGTAAGGAATGAGTCGGGGAGAACAAACCCCAGCACACCACCAGGGCGCAAAAGCTCCAGACCTCGTTCCACGAAGAGCGGATAGGTGTTCAGCTTGAACTCGGCCGAGTGGGGATAGCGCTCCCGCAAGGCACGCAACTGCTCGGCCCCATGGTTCACGGCACCCCGCAGACCAGAGCTTATGTAGGGGGGATTGCCCAAACAAAGATCGTAGGCCTCGGCACCGCCCGAGAGGAGGGCATCTTTCTGGACCAGGTCAGCCTGTGGCACGGTCTTTCGACAGAGTAAAAGCGGAAGCGAGTCCAGGTCCCATCCGGTGAGTCGGTCGAGTTGGTCACCATACGCATGAACGGACGCTCGTAGGAACGCTCCAGCGCCGCATGCCGGGTCGATCACCGACCTCGCCTGCGGCTGATATCGCTTTGCTTGGCGCAACATGTAGCCTGTCAGAAGTTCACCCGTATAGTAGGCCCCGGCGCTTCGGTGGCTCGCCCGCTGCTTGCGGATCGCCAACCCATGCGGCCCGCAGAACACCTCGCGCCGAAGCATCTCCTGATACACGCGCTCGGCCTGATCGCCATTTGCCTGCACCCACTGCTCAAGCCATGGGTCACTGGCGCCAGCAGGCAGTCGCCCCGCGATCAGGCCATCGACGATCGCTTCGCGCACGGTAGCCGTAAGTGCGCGGTCCCCAGGGAATAGGCGAGCCATTCTGATCATCGCTTCGTCTAGCTCCACGGCTGAGCACCTCGCTACAGCACTGTCTCCACCACGTAGGCGCACTGGGCCAGTCCGCGAATTCGCTCCAGTAGGCCCCGGCCCGCCTCGTGATCGGGGACAATCCCAAGCACGGTTGGACCTGCGCCCGACATGAGCGCCCCGAGCGCGCCCCCCTGCAACATCGCCTCTTTGAGCTGCCGAATCTCAGGATGCCGAGGCAGCATAACCTGCTCAAAAACGTTGCCTAGAGCCGCTGTGACGCCCTCCAGGTCACCGGACGCTAGTGCGACCTCCATGGCATGCGAATCGGGTCGCTCAACCCTGGTCAGCTCGTCGAAGAGCTTGTAGACATTTCCCGTAGACTTCGCCACTGCCGGGGTGGCTATCACCATTACCACGGGACGCTTGACCGGTAACGGCGTCAGGCGCTCCCCAATTCCCTCTACCCGAGCGGGTTTGCTGGGGACGAAGAAGGGTACGTCTGAGCCAAGCCGAATTGCCAGCGTAACCAGTTGCTCTGGAGTCAGCCCTAGGCCCCAGAGTCGGTTAAGGCCAACCAACACGGCCGCACCGTTCGTTGACCCTCCTGCCAACCCGCCGGCGATCGGGATCACCTTGCGCAGGTAGATATGTGCCCCACCGGTGTAGCCTGTCTCCTGGCGAAGCAACTCGGCCGCTCTCCACGCCAGGTTGCTTTCCTTAGCTCCGGGGATAGGTGTGTTCGAATCCAGCGCAAGACTGTCTGCCCGTTCCAGGGTGACTGTATCGGCCAGGCTGATCGGCACCATGACCGATCGCACGTAGTGGTATCCGTCGGAGGGGCGCTTCTCCAGAACGTCAAGGGTCAAGTTAACCTTTGCATAACTCCGCAGCTCCAGACTCTCCACAGCGATCGCTCCTACTACGGATGATATGTATACATTTGAAAGAGCCAGGGCTTGTCCCTGGCTCCGTCATGCTTTTAGGTTAGCGGGAGTGAGCCTCAATCTTCGTCTCCAGTCCGCCAGACGAGCAGATGACCAACTCAACCGCTTCGGTTAACAGGTCGGCGTAGCTATAGCTTACCCGCCGTTCGCTGTCGGCTTCCTCCAGCCGCACGATGAAGATGTTGGGATATGTCCCCTCGAGGACCCCTTCCCGCTCCACAACCTTCTTGCGACCCTTGTTGGCCTTAAGGCGGATCTTCTCCCCCACGTACGCCTCTAGGTCCCGCTTAATATCCACAAGAACGCTTTTGGATGCCAAAGGATCACCACACCCTTCCCCGCTGGAACCCATGGTCAGGCTTTCCCTGTAGGCGAAAAGCCTCACAGTTCCATTATAGCAGGGGGTGGGTGTCGAGTCAAGGAAACCAATATTTTAACGGCCGTGCCGCAATCTTGTCAAGTACTTCTGATCAAGACAAGTTGGCCCTTGTTGTATATCACTTGGTATACCTGTCAGCCACCTTGGAGGCTCCATAGGAATTGGGTTTGATCTCAGCATGGAAGCCACTGCCCACAACCATGCCGACCACATCGCGAATCAGCTCGCGCGTCTCGCCATGCTCACCAATATCGAGGTGAATCTCTACGTTGAGGGCGCTTGCACTACTACTGGCCAAGCTAGTAGCCAGCCGCTCCGCCATGCCCAGCGAGACGGCGGCCTCATAAAAGATCTTCTGCCGCAGGCTCCGCATCTTGGGCTGGCGCTTCCGCCTGTAGTAGTACCGAGCCCCCTTGCCCAAACGATGCACGATAATGGCGGTCACGAAACACAGGTCGGTTCGAGTGTGGGAGTCCGTACCGACAATCAGCTTATAGGCAGCGTGCGGTTCCTCAGCGATATACTCCAGCAAGTCAGCAACAAGACGGTCATAACTCAGTGGCCCTTTCGTGGGGCTATGGAACACTCCATCTTGCAAGGCTGATCCCTCCCCACAGAGTTAGGCATGCCCTTATTAACAAGTATACCACTGTAAATCTCTGTTGGTTACCGTTGGCGCCTCGATTACGACTCTTCTGTGAAGAGAATTCGCGTCACCGCTGCAAACTCCTCCAAGGAGAGTGTCTCCCCTCGCCGATCGGATTCGATTCCAACTCGCTGCAGCGCCTCCTGTACCGCCTGCTTTTCCAGTCCCAATCCGTTGGTCAAGGCGTTGTTCAGGGTCTTCCGCCGCTGACCAAAGGCCGCCTTCACAACCCGGAAGAGCCCCTTACGGGGGGCTACGACCGGGGGCGTTTCTCGCACCCGCATCCCCACCACCGCCGAATCAACCTCGGGAGGAGGCAAGAAGGCGCCTCTGCCTACCCGGGTGATAATCTTCGGCTCGGTGTAGTACTGAACCGCAACACTCAGCGCTCCGTATTCCTTGGAGCCAGGAGTAGCGACCATTCGCTCGGCCACCTCTTGCTGGACCATGACGACAATCTGGTCCAAGGGCAGCTCCTCCTCCAGCAGGCGCATGACAAGCGGCGTGGTGATATAATAGGGCAGATTTGCCGCTACCTTCGCTCGTTGGCCCGCTGGCAGTCTCTCTGACAACAGCTTATGTAAATCGACCTGCGCTGCGTCTCCATGAATGACTTCCACATTCCGATGCTGGGCTTGAACTGTCCCCTTGAGAATCTCAATCAGGGTGCGGTCGAGCTCCACGCAGACCACGAGCGCCGCGGCACGGGCCAGGCGCTGGGTCAGCGTCCCGAGACCCGGCCCGATCTCAAGCACAACATCGTTGGGGCCAATCTCTCCTCCCTTGACAATGGCATCAAGGACGCGGGAATCCGTAAGGAAATTCTGCCCCAAACGGTGTTGCGGTCGGATTCCGTTGGTGGCCATAATATGCTTCAGCGTACCAGGGTTTGAAAGGTCCACATGCATCGCTCCTTCGTTAAACAACCAGGGCGCCAAACAGGAGGCCAGAGACCGGCTTGCGCCGGCCTCTGGCCCTGGTTTAGTCGCTCAATACGTAAACCTTCACAGGGCGGATGCCCCATTCCAGGGCCTCAGCGACCGTATCAAAGCAGAGGTCAATCTTGTTCCCCTTGACCGCTCCGCCGATATCAGCCGCGATCGCCGGGCCATACCCTTCCACGTAGAGGCGCGTGTAGAGTGGAATCACGCGTGGGTCTACCGCAACAACACCACGCACCGCCTTCATTCCAGTATAGGTGTGCCCAGTTCCGTTCGGATTACTCTCTTTTCCAGCCGTGTACCCGGTGGCGGTCATATCCAGTTCGGCCGTATACCGATACTCCCGGCCGCCACGCGAGACGACGCCAAGTGTACCGTATGCCACGATCTGATCCACCGGCTGCGTAATGACCTTCTCCGCCAGGACCTCCGTAGCGATCTCTCGCCCGTTCTCTAGCTGAATCTTACGCGTGACCTCCACGACACCGGCTACGCCCTCTTGGACCACGCTCGTCTCACCAATGAGAAGAGTCGCGTCCTCGTGCTTGACAGTATTGAAGGGAACCTCTTCGCGCACGGTGACAATCTGCTCGGAGCGTCGAGTCACCTCGACCTTCAGGCCCGCCGCAATAGGTGTATCAAGCGGAACCGATACAAGATCCTGTTCACCCATTTGGATCCCCAACTGATCAAGCATAGCTTTTACCGTGAGGGCAGAGGACTGGACCTCTTGAGGCTCCCCAGCTACCACCAGGCTCACCGGGACAGCCACCCGGACATTGACCTGCCATTCCTTCTGACCCCGTAGCTCGGTCGTTAGTGCCGGCTCAACGGCGTCATTTGCTTGAACAGAGAGCCCCTTCTCAAGCAGTGCCTGACCCAGTCTCTGTTCCGTTGTGACAAACGTGATCGGTTCGCCGAGTCCTGTGACCGTTATCGTGTGACGCTCGGGGGCTAAGAGCCACACACCAGCGATCAGCACTATAGTCAGGGCTAGTAGGGTTGCGGTCATCCCCTTTCGGGTCAGACCGGATAACACTCGCATGCGTGCCCTCCTATTCAAAGAAATTCGGTGGATGGAAGTCCCGCCGTCACTACTTCGACTCACGGGCGAAAAAAGCCTTCTTTACAGAATTAGTACATTGCCCCTACAAGAGGAGTATGTTGGAAATCCTCAAGACATGACAAGACCCGGTGATCAGATCGATCACCGGGTTCATGCAGTGGCGTGCCTACCAGGATTCGAACCTGGGGCCTCTTGCTCCGGAGGCAAGCGCTCTATCCACTGAGCTATAGGCACAGGGATGGTGACCCCAACGGGATTCGAACCCGTGTTACCGCCTTGAAAGGGCGATGTCCTAGGCCTCTAGACGATGGGGCCAGCAAGAGAAAACTGGCGGAGGCGACGGGATTCGAACCCGCGGTCTCGGCCGTGACAGGGCCGCATGTTAGGCCACTACACCACGCCTCCGAATATGGTGGGCGGTACTGGGATCGAACCAGTGACCCCTTGCGTGTGAAGCAAGTGCTCTCCCGCTGAGCTAACCGCCCATGACGCTGCAAGCCAAAGCAAGCAGCTACCCAAAACTTGATAAGGCTGGCGCCTTCAAAACTGAACAGTGGTGTGTGTGCAAGCTCACGTGAACTCTTGTGGATCAAGCCCTCGGCCGATTAGTACCGGTCCGCTCCATGCATTACTGCACTTCCACTTCCGGCCTATCTACCTGGTAGTCTTCCAGGGGCCTTACTACTTTCGTATGGGAGATCTCATC
>Ga0196970_1000630_pt1 | contig 37272 bp, 33 predicted proteins | sample S1v_513CmetaG_FD_148672 | JGI IMG/M metagenome (GOLD analysis project Ga0196970, IMG submission 148672) | Soil microbial communities from Anza Borrego desert, Southern California, United States - S1+v_5-13C | ecosystem: Environmental > Terrestrial > Soil > Desert | place: USA: California... | reverse complement strand
GAGCGCCTCCTCCAGCGAACCCGGCGCCGTCGGCACCTTGCCGAGCTCGTCCGGCGGCAGATCATAGAGGTTCTTGTCCATCGGTTCGCCCGGCGCCGTGCGGTTCTCGACGCCGTCGAGCCCGGCCATCAGCATCGCCGCGAAGGCGAGATACGGATTGCACGTGGGATCGGGGCAGCGGAACTCCACGCGCTTCGCCTTCGGATCGGGCGAGTACATGGGGATGCGGCACGCGGCCGAACGGTTGCGCTGCGAATAGGCGAGATTGACGGGCGCCTCGAAGCCCGGCACCAGCCGCCGGTACGAGTTCACCGTCGGCGCGCAGATCGCGATGAGCGCCGACGCATGCCCGAGCAGTCCTCCGATGTAGTTGAGCATCAGCGAACTTGTCCGCACCCACGAGTTTTCGATTTGATGGCGTGCGGCGGTTCATACCGGCGAGCAGCATCAATAATACACTTGCCCCCACCCCAACCCTCCCCCGCTGGGCGGGGGAGGGTTGGGGTGGGGGCAAGTGTGTCAGTGCTTTCGCTCGGCGATATCAATGGCGTCCCGGATCGAGCTTCGTCCCCCTTGCGGACCAGTAGATGTAGGTCTCGAGCGCCTTCATGGCCGGTGAGTCGTCGTCGATCTTCTCACCCTCGTTGGGCTTCTCGATGCACCAGTTGATCATGTCGCGCAGGGTGGCGAACTTGGCCATCTGCTCCTGATACTTCGGGAACTCGTAGGGGTGGACGTCGGAACCGACCGGGTGGCACATCGCGCAGGCCATCCCGGTTTTCGACAGCGTGACGCCCATGGCTTTTGCGGTGGCCTCGTCGCCGTGGAAGAGCAGGTCGCCGAGCCTCACCTGCTCCATGAAGATCGACTCAAAGAGCTTGAGCTGTTCAGGCGTGTGCTTGACCTTGTGCGCCAGCGCGCCGGGCAGTCCGGCGGCGCCGACCAAGCCGAGGCCTATCAGAGCGCCGGCCAGAACACGCGGACGGATCTTGCCTATCATGACGGGTCCTCCCTTTGGCTTTCCGACCGCGGCTCAGTAGGGCCACAAGTTGTCGGCAATGCGCGGATGCAGGATCTGGTTGACGTTGTCCCCGGTTCCCTTGTCATATTCGGCTTCGCCGTAGACGTCCTTCCGCCACATCATGTATTCGGTGTCGACCTTCATCAGGTCGTTCATGGTGAGCTTGCCCCAGCCGACGCCGTCGAAGTGATCACCGGGATCGACGCGGATCATGGGCCTGGTCAGCTTCGGCACGCCTTCCGGTGCATAAGGCCACGGCCAGGAGGTGGCGAGCATGCCGATCGAGCGCATCTTGCCGATCTCGTTGTAGAGCACCTGGTGGGTGTGGCCGTGGATGTTCGTCACATTTTCGAACGGCTTTACGATCTCGTGCACGTCGCGCCAATCGCGCACCCAGAAATTCCAGGGCGGATAGTATTCGTAGAGCGGGTTGTGGCTGAAGATCAGAACCGGCCGGTCCTTCGGCCAGTCGGACAGAGTCTTGCTCAACCACTCCAGTTGCTTGTGGCCGAGTCCGGCCCAAGCGCCGGCGACGGTGCCGTCGAGCACGGACATGTGGGCCATGCGCTCCTTGGGCGACATCTTTTTGGCCGACCAGTAGTCCGGGGCGCTGCCGACCGTGTCGAGCCCGATGATGCGCACGCCCTTGTGGTCGAACGTCCAGGGACTGGCGCCGAAGAACTTCACCCAGGTCTCGCCCATGTCGAGGTACCAGTCGTGCTCGCCGGGGATGAAGACCTTGCGGATCGTCACCTCCTTGAGGATCTCGTTGCCGAGCTGGAGTTCCACGGGGTCGCCGAGCTGGGCCAGGTCGCCGCCGAAGATCAGGAAATCGGCGGGCGGGTTCATCGCCTGGATTTCCCTGACCGCGCGCGTCGCCTTCTCGACGAAACGGGTGTTGACGGTCCTGGGATAGAGGTGGGTGTCGGACAGCCAGGCGAACTTGAAGCCGGCCGCCGGCTGCTGGGCGAACGCCACGTCGATCGTGTTGATCCGCGGGAACCAGCCGTAGTGCGCCGCCCCGGCCACCCCGATCCCCACCCCCGCGAGCAGCGACTTGTGAATGAAGGTCCGCCGCGTGATGCTCATCGAGCGGGCCGGCCGCTCGCCTTTGGGCCTGAGCACCCGATCCATCTCGCGTATTCTCTCGACCGGTGACATCTCGTCTTCGGACATGCTTTCCTCCCTGGAACGAGTCCACAAAACAGGAAAGGCGCTGGGCTTTACTTCTTCAGCTCGACCGCCACCTGAGACGTTTCTTTGGGCTTGACCGTGACCGGGATCTGCATCGGCGGGACGGCCGGCTGGTTCACGACGAGCGTGTAGTTTCCGGGCGGAACATCGGCGATGGAGAAGGTGCCGTCCTCGCCGGTGACCGCGTAGTAGGGGGTCTCGGCGACGTGAACCCACCCCCGCATCCAGCCGTGCGCGTCGCATTCGATCCGCACGGTTCCGGTCCTGGGCAACTCGGCATCGATGCGCTGGTCCTTGTTGGGCAGCGCAATGTTGAACGCCGTCCGTCTGCCGTAGAAAGCCTTCGTGTTGTGGAGCATGGGATCGGAGTTCACCACGGTGATCTTGCCGGGCTGTATGACCTGGACATGCGGTTGGAAGCGGCATTGGCGGTTGTCCAGTTCCGGCGCCTTCTCCGCTGTCGGCCAGGGCTTGCCGGTGGCGATCCCTTCCAGATAGACGATGGCCTCCCGCACACCGTTACCAGGACCGACCAGGATCTCGGGCTCCTCACGAGGGTTGCCGCACACCTCCTGGTCCTTGGTGGGAATGATCATGCGCTTGGGCACCGGGCCGTTGAACACGACCTTTCCTTGGATCGTGCCTCCGTCCGCGACCGTGGCCGTCTGGTACGCCGAGGCCGGGAACGGCCAAGCGATGAGGGCCACGCCCACCCCAAAGGTGTAAATCGATCGGAACATAGACAGGCCTCCACAAGCAGCTTAGGATTTTTATAATTCTAAGTTGCCGTACTCGCCCCACGCCCTGCCTAGCGTGCCCTTGGGGCTTGCAGAGAACAAGCGGCAATTTACCACGGCGCACTCAAATCGTCAAATAGAACAAGCTGCGCCAAAAGAATTATGCGTGCATTCTTATTAATAAGTACTGCTATGCACAACGCGGCGCCGTGTGCGGTCCGCGATCGCAGTCTGTTTGACTTTAAGTTTGTTCGTCCTGGAGAGGGAGGATTTCCATGGTCGAACGTGCGGCAGAGATCGACTACACCAATCTCGACGCCCTGGTGGATCGACGGCTCGTCCGCTTGTGGCTGTATTGGGGCATGTTCTGGCTCTTGTTCACGCCGTCCCTCGGCGTGACGATTTCCTCACTGTTCAATTTTCCCGATTATCTCGGGACGGCCCTGGAGCTGCAGTTCGGGCGACTTCGTCCGATGCATGTGAACGGCGTTATCTTTGGGGCCTTCTCGACGCTGTTCTTCGGGCTTTGCTATTACCTTGTGCCCAGATTGTGCGGAGTCCGTGTGTACCGGGAGGAGCTCGGCTATCTGCTCGCGTGGGTATGGAACATCGGCCTGATCATCGGGATGGCGGCACTGGCACTTGGCTACAACCAGGGCCTGGAGGCGGGGGAATTCCCTCTGCTTGTCGACGTCATCATCTTCGTCGTCGTCATGACGGTCACCGTGCAGTTCCTGATCACCGTCGCCCGCCGCGTCGAACCGCAATTGTACGTCGCCCTCTGGTATCTGATCGCGTCTCTGGTCTGGACCGACATGAACCTGATCCTCGGCACCTACATCCTTCCCTTTACATTTTCGGGAATCAACAGCGCCGCATTTCACGGCCTCTTCATCCACTACATCGTCGGCCTTTGGATCACCCCGGCGGGATACGTCCTCATCTATTATTTCCTGCCCGCATCGGCGCACAACCCGATCTACAGTCATAAGCTATCCCTGGTCGGTTTCTGGTCGCTCGCCCTGTTCTATCCCTTCGTCGGAATTCATCATTACTTGTACAGCCCCATCGCCGACTGGGCCGAGACCCTGGCGATCATCACCTCGATGCTGCTGATCATCCCGGTGTGGACGGTGCTGGTGAACTTCTTCGGGACCATGGCGGGGCGCTGGCAGGGCTTCGGGCAGAACCTCCCGGCGAAGTTCCTGATCATGGGCTCGCTCATGTATCTCGCCGGCTGCTTCCAGGGCTCGGTCGAAGCCCTGCGGTCGCTGCAGCAGCCGACCCACTTCACCGACTTCGTCATCTCGCACTCGCATCTGACGATCTTCGGCACCTTCGTCGTCTGGGCCATCGGCGGGCTCGTCTATGTCTGGCCGCGGCTGTGCGGCCGGCCGCTGTGGTCGTTCCGGCTGGCGAACTGGTCGTTCTGGCTGATCACCGTCGGCATCTCGGTAATGGGGCTGACCCTGACGGCCGGCGGGCTGCAGCAGGGCTTCATGTGGATGGCCGGGACGGAATGGCTGGATTCCCTGGTGCCCATGCAACCGTACTGGTTCGTCCGGACGCTCGCGGGAATCACGATGGACATCGGCATGGGCCTGCTCGTCTTTAATCTGATGAAGACCGCCCTTGCGGCCCATGCGGCTGCGCCGGCGCGTGAGCCGGTGCGACTCAAGGGGGCGGCCTGGTATGGAGCGACGCCATGAACGCCCGCAACGTCGCCCTGGTGGCCGGCTTCCTGTTCCTGGCGCTGGCCGCCTTCACCCAGGGGCTGCTGCCGATGCTCGAGCCGCAGTCCCGCACCGCCGCCGTGACCTCCGTCGTGCGCACCAACTATGGCGAGCTGAAGTGGGTCCGGCTCGATGCGACCGATTACACGGAGGAGCAACAGCTCGGCCGTGAAGTCTTCATCCGTGAGGGCTGCTGGTACTGCCATTCCCAGTTCGTCCGGCCGGTGACCGGCGAAACGCGCCGCTGGGGACCGGTGACGCAAGCCGGCGAGTACGCGTTCGATGTTCCGCATCTCTTCTCGACGCGGCGCATCGGTCCCGACCTGTCCCGTGTCGGGCTGAAGTTCGCCGATTCCTGGCATCTCGCGCATTTCTGGAATCCGCGGATGCTGTCGCCGGATTCCATCATGCCGCGCTACCAGCGTCTGTTCGATACCGCGGACCAGCCGGTCCGCATCGTCACCGACAGCGCCGGCAGACGCACACTCGAACGGACACCGACCTCCGAGCGGTTCTTCGACTTCACCAGCCAGTCGCAGCTTCTGCTGACGCCGAACGCCGAGGGTCTGCTCTTCGTGCCGGAACGCGGGAAATACCCCGTTATCTTCACCCCCAACGACGAATACAAGGGGGACAGCGTCCAACTGGTCGCGACCACGCCTGAACTGGACGGGCTGGTCGCCTATCTGCAGAAGCTCGGGACGAACCGGGGAAACTGGCGCGACGTCTTCGAGCCGCAGCGCCTGGAAGCGTCGGACGTGTCGCTTCCGCGCTCGGAGGAATGGATCGCCTACGGGCGTGAGGTCTATGAGCGACGCTGCGCCGGGTGTCACGGTGTGACCGGCGACGGCAACGGTCCGGCGGCGACCTTCATGCACCGCGACCGTCCGCGCAACTTCCAGATGGGCCTGTTCAAGTTCCAACTGACGCCGAGCGGTTCCATGCCGACGGACGGCGACCTGCTGCGGACCATCACGCGCGGCGTGCGCGGTACGGCCATGCCGTCCTGGCACGAACTCCTCGAGAGGGACCGCCTCGCGGTCATCCAGTACATCAAGTACGAGTTGGCGGCCGACCGCAGCGATCCGGAGCAGCCCTACCTTTACTTCGTCGAGGAACGGCCGAAGCCGCCGATCTTCATCGGCGATCCGCCGCCGCCTTCGGCGCAGCTCGTACAACGGGGGGCGCAGGTCTGGGAGCAGGCGAAATGCTGGGAATGCCATGGGCGCACCGGCCGGGGCGACGGCGAGAAGGCCCCCGGCCTGAAGGACGACGCCAAGTTCCCGATACCGCCGGCCAACCTGACCACCGGTCAGTTCAAGTCCGGTCCGGCCGTGACCGACATCTTCCGGACCATGACGAACGGTCTACGCGGCACGCCGATGCCCTCCTTCCAGGCGTCGTTGCCGGAGCAGGACCGTTGGGCGCTGTCCTATTACGTGCTGTCGCTGTCGGCCTTCCGCGATCCGCTGACCGGGGAGCCGCTGCCGGTGTCGCCGGCCGACCGCGCCGCGCTTGACGATCCGGGACTGAAGGCTGAGACGTCGAAGACGGCCTACGCCCTCACCCAGCCCGTCCCGTCCAACGCCTTCGCCGGGACCGCCTGGGCGGTCCGGAAAGGGATGGATGTGGTCCCCGCAGCCGGCGCGGCGCAGCCTTGAAGGAGAAGGAAAATGGCCGAGTTGACCTTCGTCCAGTTCATGGTCGCCCTGTTCATGGGGCTGGGAGCGCTCTGCGTCTTCATCTGGGCCGTTCTGTCCGGCCTGTTCGTCGACGTCGAGAAGATCGCCTATCGGGCCTATCGCGCGGAGGTCGGGGATGACGATACACCGGACTGACCCTCAGCACACGCCGCACCACGAGCAGGTCGAGGACTACGCGGGCGGCCACATCCAGGTTCGCCACGGCCGGGTCGACGCGTGGCTGCTGGTCGTCTACCTCGTCCTGTTCCTGTGGGCCCTCTACTACGGCTTCGTCTACTGGGGCGGACTCGGACCGGGGCTGGACCTGTCGCAATGAGATTTGGGGAGACTGCACGCCATGATCGTGCCACGGCTCGTTCTGGGGTTCGCCACCCTGATCTTGGCATTTCTGGTGTTCGAGCTTGGCCTGAACATCTTTGAGGCCACCTTTTAGACGGAGATGGCGATGGCATTCCTGGAGATGAGCCTGCCCGAGGCGATCGGATTTGTGGTCTTCGTGATCAGCACCGTCGCCTTCTTCGTCTGGGTCGCCTATCTGGCGCTTACGAAGTAGGCCAGCGCCGTCTCGATATCCGCGCCCTGCGGAAGGCGGACGCATGACCGACTACCTCGTGTTTTTCCTGGCCGGCCTCGCCGGCAGCTTCCACTGCGCCGGAATGTGCGGCGGCTTCGCGTGCGCGCTGGGGATATCGTCGCCGGGACATCGATGGACCATGATCGGCCGCCAGGCGCTGTACAACACGGGGCGGGTCGTCACCTATGCCTTCCTCGGCGCGCTGGCCGGGGCAGCCGGGCAGGCGATCTGCACCGCCGGCGGCATGGCGATCCCCACGCTCGACGGCGCCATGGGCACCGGCCAGCGCCTGCTGGCGACCGCGTCCGGCGCCCTGATGATCGTGATGGCGCTGCCCCTGCTGGGCTTGCGCCGGGTGCGCGTGGGCTTCGCAGCACCCGGCCTTGCCGGGATGGCCGGATCGCTGCGCACCGTGCTGGCCACGCCGGCATGGCCGGCGCCGCTCGCATTCGGTGTGCTGAACGGTTTCCTGCCCTGTCCGCTGGTGTATGCCTTCGCCGTCCAAGCGGCGGCCGGGGCCGATCCGGTGAGCGGCGCCCTGACCATGGCGGCGTTCGGGGCGGGAACCATCCCGGCGATGGCGGCGATCGGGGCGGTGGGGCGTCTGGCCGGTCCGATGGCGTTGCGGTGGGGGGTGCGCACGGCCGGCGTCTTCATCCTGGCGCTGGGCTTGGTCACGATCGGCCGCGGAATGCTGTTCCCGGCCTTCCATGGGCACCTGATGTCATGACCGCCATCGCAGACGAGCTGTGCAGTCAATGCGGGCTGCCGGTCGGGCGGTACGCCACATGGCGCGAGATCACCGGGGATCGGCATGCCTTCTGTTGCTACGGCTGTTGCCTCGCCTATCAGGTGCGCAACGGCCAGGCCGATGAATCCGAGGCGGCATGGCTGCTCATCCGCCTCGGCGTCGGTGCCTTTCTCGCCATGAACGTCATGCTCCTGAGCCTGTTCCTCTATGCGCGGGGGCTGGATTCCACGGAAACCGGGTTGCGGCAGGCCGTGCACCTGCTGCTGTGGGCATTGGCGACTCCCGTCATGGGCATTCTCGGCTGGATGTTGCTGCGCAGCGCGCTCCACGATCTGGCGGACCGGCGCCTCGGAGCCGAACTCCTCATCTGCCTTGGCAGCGGTGCGGCGTACGCCTATTCCGTGCTGAGCATCCTGGCCGGCGGCGAACACGTCTATTTCGACATCGCCGCGACACTGCTCGTCCTGTTCACCCTCGGCCGCTTCCTGGAGGCCCTGGGGCGGGCGCGCGCCATGCGCAGCCTGGCCCCGATGCTGGCGGCCGAGCGGGCCGAGGCCACCCTGCTGGCCGATGGGCGTGAGGTGCAGCGGCCGGCGTCCGAGATCCGCGCCGGGGACCTGGTCCTGGTCCGGCCCGGCGAGCGGATCGCCGTCGATGGGGTGGTGGTCGACGGCCGCTCGACGGCGGACGAGATGGTGCTGACCGGGGAGGGGAAGCCGGCGGAGAAGTGCCCCGGATCCATGGTGTTCGCGGGCAGCGTGAATCATGAGGGCGTCCTCGTCGTCCGCACGGCCGCGGCGGGCATGCAGTCCCGCTGGGCCCAGATCTGCCGCATCGTTCGCGACGCCCTGCGGCAGGAGACGCGCAGCTATCGGCTCGCGGACCGCATCGCCGCGGTCTTCATTCCGGCCGTGCTGGTGACGGCCGTGCTGACCATCGTTCACCATTCCAGCGACGGAACGTTCGAGAATGCCCTGCTGAACGGCCTCGCCGTCCTGGTCATCGCCTGTCCCTGCGCCCTTGGACTGGCCACTCCGATGGCCTTGTCGCTGGGCATCGGACGGCTGGCGCGCCGCGGCTGTCTGGTGCGCGGCGGCACCATTCTCGAGGCCTTGGCGTCGGTCCGGGGCGTCGCCTTCGACAAGACCGGGACCCTGACCTGCAGCCGTCTGCACGTCGTCGCGGTCGAGACGTTCGATGTCCGGGCCGATGCCGTTCTCCGGTACGCGGCAGCCCTGGAACGGCATTCGGGGCATCCGTTCGAGCGCAGCATTGTCGATGCCGCCCTCGCCCGGACCATCGAAGTGGACCCCGCCGACGGGGTGCGGTTGGTCCCGGGGTGTGGCGTCGTCGGGAGCGTCGGTGGAACACCGGCGGCGGCCGGCCGGCTGGACTGGTTGTCCGACCTGGGGTGTTCCATGCCGGCGGATCTCCCCAAGCGTGCGCGCGTCCTCGACGCCACCGGCTTGACCGTGATCTACGTCGCCTGGGCGGGGTGCGTGCGCGGCGCCATCCTGATCGACGCCCCGCTGCTGGCCGAAGCGACGGCAACGGTCGATGCGCTGCGCCGTCTCGGCGTGCGTACCATGCTGCTGACCGGCGACCTGCCGGCGGCTGGCCAGCGCGTGGCGGACGCCGTCGGCATCGATGCCTGGCAGGCGCGGCTGTCGCCCGAAGCCAAGCAGGATGCCCTTGCCGCGTGGGAGGCGCGGATCGGATCGGTCGCGATGGTCGGGGATGGCATCAACGACGCGCCGGTGCTGGCCACGGCCTCCGTGGGGATCGCCGTCGGCACGGCAACCGACCTGGCGCGGGAAAGCGCCGGGCTCGTTCTTCCGGAAGGTGGCCTGAGACACCTGCCCTGGGCGATCCGGCTCTCCCGTGCCGTTCGCACCACCATTGCCACCAACCTCGTCTGGGCCTTCAGCTACAACGCGATTGGCATCGCTCTGGCCGTCCAGGGCCTTCTCCAGCCGGTGATCGCCGCAGGCCTGATGGCGGTGTCGAGCGTCGTCGTCATCCTCAATTCACTGCGGTTGGAGTCGGCGGTCAAGGACTGATGCCGGCGAGTTGAAAGTCCTGCCGCACTTGCCCCCACCCCAACCCTCCCCCGCTTCGCAGGGGAGGGAGCTTTTTGTCCCTCCCCTGCGAAGCGGGGGAGGGTGCCCGAGCGTAGCGAAGGGTGGGTGGGGGCAAGTGCGGCACCCGTTCAAGCATCATAATAGAGGAAGAACTCGTAGGGGTGCGGACGCAGGCGGATCTCATCGACTTCGTGCGACCGCTTGTAGTCGAGATAGGTTTTGACCACGTCCTCGGTGAACACGTCGCCCTTGAGCAGGAAACGGTAGTCCGCCTCGAGGGCATTGAGCGCCTCCTCCAGCGAACCCGGCGCCGTCGGCACCTTGCCGAGCTCGTCCGGCGGCAGATCATAGAGGTTCTTGTCCATCGGTTCGCCCGGCGCCGTGCGGTTCTCGACGCCGTCGAGCCCGGCCATCAGCATCGCCGCGAAGGCGAGATACGGATTGCACGTGGGATCGGGGCAGCGGAACTCCACGCGCTTCGCCTTCGGATCGGGCGAGTACATGGGGATGCGGCACGCGGCCGAACGGTTGCGCTGCGAATAGGCGAGATTGACGGGCGCCTCGAAGCCCGGCACCAGCCGCCGGTACGAGTTCACCGTCGGCGCGCAGATCGCGATGAGCGCCGACGCATGCCCGAGCAGTCCTCCGATGTAGTTGAGCATCAGCGGGCTCGATCCCGCATAACCCTCGCCGGCGAAAATCGGCTTCGCGTCCTTCCAGACGCTTTGGTGGACATGCATGCCCGAGCCGTTGTCCCCGAACAGAGGCTTGGGCATGAAGGTCGCGGTCATACCGCGCTGGCGTGCGACGTTCTTCACCACGTATTTGTAGATCATCACATTGTCGGCCATCCGCGTCAGCGTGGTGAAGCGCATGTCGATCTCGCCCTGGCCGCCGGTGGCGACCTCGTGGTGGTGGGCCTCGACGGGAATGCCGATCCGCTCCAGCGTCGTAACCATGCTGGTGCGGGCGTCCTGCAGGGTGTCGGCCGGCGGCACCGGGAAGTAGCCTTCCTTTGGGCGCAGCTTGTGGCCGAGGTTCGGGCCTCCCCTGTCCTCAGAGCGCCAATTCGCCTCGACGGCGTCGATTGCGTAGAAGCCGTAGTTGGTGCTCTGGTCGTAGCGCACCTCGTTGAACACGAAGAACTCCAGTTCGGGACCGAAATAGGCGGCATCGCCAATTCCGGTGTTCCTCAAGTACGCTTCGGCTTTCTGGGCGATGTGGCGAGGATCCCGATCATAGGGCTGGCCGCTGACCGGGTCACGTATGTTGCCAATCATCACCAGGGTCGGCGCCTCGGTGAAGGGATCCAGGAACGCGGTGCTCGGATCCGGGACGATCAGCATGTCGCTTTCCTGGATCTCCTGGAACCCGCGGATGGACGAGCCGTCGAAGCCGATGCCATCCATGAAGCTGTCGGATCCAAGCGCACTGGGCGGCACTGAAAAATGCTGCCACAGGCCGGGAAGGTCGGTGAACCGGACGTCGATCATCTCGATCGCCTGATCCTTGATCACCTTCAGCACATCGTCTGGCGTCTTGCAGCCGTAAGACATTGGCGCTCCCCCTTGTTGCCATCCCCGCGGTGTCAGGGGCTGCCGGCATCGTCACAGGGGATGGTGGGTCTGGGACCGGCCTCTCTCTCGTGCCTTCAAGCGGCACTGAGCCGAAACAGCATGTATCCAAAATAATGTTGTGCAACTGCAAATAAGTGGGTGAGCTTCATTTTGGGTGAAGTATGCTGGTGATCATAGACTCTCTGGAAGGCGCAAGCAGCTATCCAAGATTGGTTATGATGATGTTTGACCGGATCACGTTTCAGTCTATTGAGGGGCGCCTGAACGCATCAACATCGATGGGACGGGTACCGGCGCCGCCACGAAGCGGCGGATTTTTTGCCGACGCAGTGTCGGCGGTAGGCATACTTGTTCGTCCTAGGGAAGACGAGGAACACCCCCATGCTCTATGCCATCCTCTGCTACGATTCCGAAGATGTCGTCGGATCCTGGACCAAGCAGGAGGAAGACGCCGCCATGGCCAAGCTCGCGGTTGTGGAGCAGAAGCTGGCCAGGGAAGGCAGGCTCGGGCCGGTTGCCCGGCTGCTGCCGACGACCGCGGCGACCACCGTCAGGAAAGGCCGCGAGCCCTTGGTGATCGACGGCCCCTTCGCCGAGACCAAGGAGCAGCTCCTCGGCTTCTTCGTGGTCGACTGTTCGACGCTTGAAGAGGCGATCGAAGCCGCTCGGGACTTGGCGCGCGCCAGCAGCTCGGCGGGTGCGTATGAGATCCGTCCGCTTGCCGTGTTCAAACCGGGAGGCAACGTAACATGACCGACCTCGCCTGGATCGATGCGGCGCTGACGTCGGCGCGTCCCCAGGCGCTCGGCGCGCTCCTGCGCTATTTCCGCGACCTCGACACCGCCGAGGAGGCTTTCCAAGAGGCCTGCCTGCGGGCGCTGAGTAACTGGCCCCGCAACGGTCCGCCGCGCGACCCTGCCGCGTGGCTCATCTTCGTCGGACGAAATGTCGCGATCGACCACGTGCGGCGCCGGGGCAGGCAGGAAGCGCTGCCTGCCGACGAGATCCTCTCGGATCTGGACGATGCCGAGGCCGCCCTCGCCGAGCGGCTCGACGGGTCGCACTATCGCGACGACATCCTGCGTCTGCTGTTCATCTGCTGCCATCCCGATCTGCCGGCGACCCAGCAGATCGCGCTCGCGTTGCGCATCGTCTCCGGCCTGACGGTCAAGCAGATCGCCCGCGCCTTCCTGGTCAGCGAAAGCGCCATGGAGCAGCGCATCACCCGGGCCAAGGGCCGCATCGCCGCGGCCGATGTCCCGTTCGAGGCGCCGGGCGCGGCGGAGCGGGCCGAGCGGCTGGCCGCCGTCGCGGCCATGATCTACCTCGTCTTCAACGAGGGATATTCGGCGAACGACGGGCCGGATGGCATCCGGGCCCCGCTCTGCGACGAGGCGATCCGGCTCGCCCGGCTGCTGCTGCGGCTCTTCCCGGGCGAACCGGAGATCATGGGACTGACGGCCCTGCTGCTCCTGCAGCATGCGCGCACGCCCGCACGGTTCGATGCGAACGGCAGCATCGTGCTTCTGGAGGACCAGGATCGCGGCCTCTGGGATCGCAAGATGATCGCCGAGGGACTTGCGCTCATTGACAAGGCGATGCGCCACAAGCGCCGCGGCCCATACCAGGTGCAGGCGGCCATCGCCGCGCTGCATGCCCGGGCCGCCAGGGCGCAAGACACCGATTGGGCGCAGATCGATATGCTCTACGCCGCACTCGAGACGTTGCAGCCGTCACCCGTCGTCACGCTCAACCGGGCGGTTGCCGTCGCCAAGGTCCGCGGTCCGGCGGCGGCGCTGGCCATGATCGAGCCGTTGGCCCCACGGCTCTCAGGCTATTTCTACTTTTTCGGGGTGAAGGGCGCGCTGCTCCTGCAGCTCGGCCGCACCGAGGAGGCCCGCGTCGCCTTCGACCAGGCCATCGCGCGGGCCAACTCGGCGGCGGAAGCCGCTCACATCCGGCTGCATCTCGACCGCCTGATGAAGGACGGAGCGCCGGCTGGAGACGCCAAGGCGTCATCGTGACCGTCCAGGATCTTGGATCGCCTCGACGATCACCTTCGCACACGGCAAGGCAAGGAGACGTGACATGACCGCGCGTACGACAGGAACAGCCGGCAAGACCACCGCATCGGCGGATCGGAAGTTCGTCAGAGGCGTGGTGCCCTACGTTAACGTCAGCGACGCCAACGCAGCCGCCGCGTTCTACACGCGGGCCTTTGGCGCCGAAGAGGTTTACCGCGTCCCTGCCGACGACGGGAGGCGGCTGATGCACTGCCATCTGCACATCAACGGCGGATCGCTGATGATCAGCGACCCTTTCCCGGAATGCGGTTACGAACTGAAGACGCCCCAGAGCTTCGTCCTCCACCTGCAGGTCGACGACCTCGACGCCTGGTGGCGGCGGGCAGTCGAGGCCGGGGCGGAGATCGTCATGCCGTTGCAGGAGATGTTCTGGGGCGACCGCTACGGTCAACTCCGCGACCCCTTCGGCGTCACTTGGTCCCTGGGCGCATCCAGCCGCTGAGAGCCACCTTGCGCAAGAACATCGGCGCGTTGCGGCACGCGATGCGTTCGGCGCTGTTGAGGGGCTGTGTTCCCCAACCTTGCGGAGGAAAGTCATGAGCAAGGCGGAATCGAAGAAACAGCAGATGGCGGCCGGTGCAGCCCTTGCCGCCAAGCGCGGCGAAAAGCCGGGATCGAGCCTCAGGGGCGCGTCGAAGGAGATGGCCAAGTCGATGAGCGAGAAAGAGCTCCACGACATGGCCGGCACCAAGCGCGAGGACCTGCCGACCCGTGAATCGAAGGATAAGTCCTGACCCCGGCACGGGCGATCCCTGCAGGGATCGCCGCTGACGGCGGCCTGGGGTGGCTCCGGGCAATCGGGATGCCGCCTGCCGCTGTCCACTTCAAAATATGATGGAGGAAACGATGCAGATCGACAACTTCAAGGAAATGTACTTCGCCGAACTGTCGGAGCTGCACGACAGCGAGCGTCGCATGGCCGACGCGCTCACGCGGATGGCCGCCAAAGCCAGCCATGACGATCTCAAGCAGGCGCTCCTGAAGCACCGTGACGAGACCCAGGCCCAGCGCGATCGCGTACGTGCCATCCTCGACGGCCACGGCTACAACCCGGATGCCCACCAGGATCAGGCTATGGCGCACCTGATCGAAGAGGCGGAGAAGATGATGGGCATTCTCCAGTCCGGAAACCTCGTGGATGCCGGCCTGATCGCGTCGGCCCAGAAGATCGAGCATTACGAGATTGCGGCCTACGGCACGGTCGCCAGCTACGCGGGCGTGCTTGGCCTGACCGGCGACCAGTCGGAGCTGCACGCCATCCTCGACGAGGAGAAGGCGACCGACCAGCGTCTGACCACGCTGGCCACGACCGTCGTCAATCAGGACGCGGTCGGCCGCGCCGCCTGACGGTGCCCATTCCGGCGGCGGGCCGGCGCCGGAACCCCCAGGGCAATCGCGTGAAGGCATTGCGTAAGGAAAGCCCCTCTCCCCTCGCTCTCGGCGGCTCTTCGAGCCGCCTGACGCGACAGGCGGGTCCTTCGGACCCGCTGAGAGCGGGAGAGGGGTTGGGGGAGAGGGGGCATGGCGCCCGGACGGGCGCAGAATGAAACCTCTTCTCCGGCTTTCCAGCCGTAATCACCCTCTCCCCATCCCCTCTCCCGTCAAGGGAGAGGGGCTTTCAAGCGATTGCCCTGCCAGAACCCCTCACAGCCCAAGGACCGGAAGACCGATCGCCAAGCACTTGCTCCCCGATCACCGGGTCAGCAGGACCGCCACACCGGTACCGATCAGGGCCCCCGCCCACACCCAGTCGAAGTTGACCCAGCCGCGCCGCAGAATGCCAAGGCCGACGGTGTCGAAGACCACCAGCGCCACGATGGCAATCATCGCCAGCATTGCCGTCATGTGCACCAGGACCACGGCGGCGCCGGCGGCCACCGACCCAAGCACGGCGATCGTGCCCGTCATCTCGGCGCCCGGACCACAGAGCGACAGCACCAGCATCTGGGCCGGGGCCAGCATGCCGATCAGCAGGGGCAGGATCATCAACCCGGCGCCGTGAGCCGACGCCATCACGAACGACCACAGGGACAGCCCGGCGAAGCTGGCGCGCATGCCGACCCGGACCCGGTGGCGATAGCCGCGCACCAGCCGGTAGCCGCCGAAGCCGATCAGGATGGCCGCCATGGCCGGCTTCAGGATGTCGGGCGCCGCGAGGAGGTGGACGATCCCGAAACCGAGCGCCACCATCAGCACCGACAGCGCGTGGCCGAGGGCGATGGGCGGCAGCGCCTCGATCACCGCCCCGCGGCGTCCCTCCTGGAGGCCGAGGGCCACGGCGAAGAGCCATCCCATCGCCGGATTGACTCCGTGGAAGGCGCCGAGGCCGATCAGCGCTGCCCACTGCCAGGGGTCGGTCATGGATAGCAGTAGGAGTCCGAGGATGCGTCGCCGCCTTCGAGCCGGATCTGATGCCCGCGGAACCCGTCCTCGAAGCGCAGGAAGAACCGTTCATCGACGCTGAGGCTGCCGTCCGGGGCCGCATCGAGCTTCACCATCCAGCTCTTGATGCCCTCGGGATAGAACTGATCGTCCCAGCTCCGATACAGCGAGTTGGTGAAGTAGACCCGCTTGCCGTCGCGGCTCACCTCGACCATCTGCGGTCCGCCGTTGAGGTCCCCGCCGTCCCCAGGATGGGGGCTGTGCCCGACGATCCCGCCCAGGCGGACCGAGCCGGTCAGTTTGGGTTGGAACGGGTTGGACACGTCGTACCGCCGCATCTCGCCGGTCCCCCAGCACGACACGTAAAGCCAGCGGTCGTCGAGCGACAGGTCGATGTCGGTGACGAGCGGCGGCACGGCCTTGAAGCCCTTGAGCATGGGCGGCAGTTGATCCGGCTCCGCCGGTTCGGCCGGGATGTCGATCACCTTCCGCATCGCCCACTGCCCGTCCTCGCGGTGCCAGAGCCAGATCGACGAGGACAGATCCTTCAGGTTGACCACGACGTTCATGAAGCCGTGTGCCTTGGTCGGATCGTGCGCCGGCCGCAGCTCCAGGGCGATCTGGTATTCGGACCCGAGATCGACGGTCTGCTGGTGCCGGCGCTTCCTCAGATCCCAGAAATGGACGTTGTGGCCGTACTTGGCGCCGAGCAGGAGATCGGGGTTGAGCCCGTCCTCGATCATCTCGGGCGTGCCCCACTCGCTGGTGATCATCGTGTCCTGGCCGAGGTGCCACCACGCGTCGTAGGCCAGGAACTGCGGCCCGCGGTCGATCTCCCATTGGCCGAGCACGTCGAACGTCTCGTGGTCCATGAGGAACACGCCGCCCGGCCCGCCGCCGTTGCCCTCGCCGTTGCCGAGCGCGCTGACATAGATGCCCTCAGGCCCGCAATGCAGCGTGTGGAGACGGGAGTAGTTGGCGCGCGCAGCCACCTCCTCCGGCTCGATCACCTTGACGATCTTTGGGCTGGCGGGGTCGGGCTTGGTGTCCAGGATGTGAATGCGCGACGACCGCAGCCCCGGCACGATGAGGTAGCGGCGTTCCACGTGCGGATGGGGAGCATAGGGGCACAGGGCGGAGCTGCACGCGTTCCAGCCGAAGTGGTGCAACTCGTCGCCGGTATTGGGCATGTCGACACGGGCGACGATCCGGCCGTAGGTCGACGAGGCCGGATCGACGTCGACGACGCCCAGCGCGTCCGGGCGAGCGTTCGTTTCCACATTCAGCATCGCCACGTAGGCCAACCGCTCGGGCTGGGCCTGCATCGCCATGCGGGGAGAAGGATAGAAGGTGGGGTCGGGAGTCCAGGTCGCCATCGGGTGTCCTCCCTGATCGATGTGCGCCGATTCAAATGAAAATAGTATCGCGACGTCGCACAGCGAACCAAAAGTAAATAGGGCGAATTTCATTCTCATGTGACGGATTTCCAATCCCATTTTGGTTCAGGACGGCAAAGTAGCCACGCGGCGAGCTTGCTATTAATTTCTTGAAAAATGCGGAGCGCGCCGGTGATGATAGTATGTGGGGAACAATGGGGAGGCCCGTCATGTCCCACCGCGCACCGACTGCAGCGCTCGCCACCCACACGGTGACCAACCAGCCGCCCGACTTCGCGCCACGCGACCTGTGGCAAACGGACCCGGCACTTCGCGAGGCGGTGCGGCGGGAGGGAGGCGGCTGGGCGGAGGATGCGCTGGCCGCCTTGGGAGGCGAGGCGGGCAGCGAGCGGGTGATGGAATTGGGCGACCTCGCCAACCGCAACCCGCCGGTGCTGCGTGCCTTCGACCGCTATGGCCGGCGGCTCGATGAGGTCGAGTTCCATCCAGCCTACCATGCGCTGATGGACATGGCGCTCCGCCATCGCATCCACGCGGTTGCCTGGAGTGCCGGGCGGCCGGGCGGGCATGTGGCGCACGCCGCCATGGGATACCTGATGACTCAGGCTGAGGCCGGGGTGCTGTGCCCGGTCGCCATGACCTACGCCGCGGTACCGGCGTTGCGGCGGCAGCCGGAGGTGGCGGCGGAATGGCTGCCGCGCATCCTGTCGGATCGCTACGACCCGCGCTCCATCCCGGCGGCGGAGAAGGCCGGGGCCACCATCGGCATGGCGATGACCGAGAAGCAGGGCGGCTCCGACGTCCGCGCCAACACCACGCGGGCCCGGCCGCTCGGGGCCGGAGGGCCGGGTGGCGAGTACGCGTTGACGGGACACAAATGGTTCTGCTCGGCACCGATGTCGGACGCGTTCCTGACGCTGGCGCACACCGAGCGCGGCCTGTCGTGCTTCCTGGTACCACGCTGGCGGCCCGACGGGTCGCGCAACGTGTTCCGGATCCAGCGCCTGAAGGACAAGCTCGGCAACCGCTCCAACGCGTCGGCCGAGATCGAATACGACGGCACGTGGGCGGTGATGGTGGGGGAGGACGGGCGCGGTGTCGCCACCATCATCGACATGGTGCACCACACCCGCCTCGACTGCGGCTTCGCGGCCGCCGGCTTGATGCGTGCGGCCGTCGCGCAGGCGCTGCACCACACGGCACACCGCGCGGCGTTCGGGCGCCCGCTGATCGGGCAGCCGCTGATGCGGACGGTACTGGCGGACTTGGCACTGGAGAGCGAGGCGGCGATGGCGTTGGTGCTGCGCGTGGCGCGCGCCTTCGACGAAGGGGACGCCGACCCGGAGGCCCGTGCCTTCGCCCGGCTGGCGGTGGCGATCGCCAAGTACTGGATCACCAAGCGCTGTCCGTCTCTGGTCTATGAGGCATTGGAGTGCCACGGCGGCAATGGCTATGTCGAGGAAGGGGCGATGCCCCGGCTCTATCGCGAGGCACCCCTGAACGCGATCTGGGAGGGATCCGGGAACGTAATCTGCCTGGACGTGCTGCGCACGCTGGAGAAGGAGCCGGCGGCGCTGGCAGCGCTGGACGCGGAGTTGGGCGCGGTGCGCGGGCTGGATGGCCGGCTGGACGCGTGGATGCACGGCACGCGGGAGATGCTTGCCGACCGCAAGTCGCTCGAGGTGCAGGCGCGCCGGCTGGTCGAGCGGCTGGCCTTGGCGTTCCAGGCGGCACTGCTGCTGCGCCATGCTCCGCCCGCCGCGGCCGAGGCCTTCTGCGCATCGCGCCTGGGTGGGGACTGGGGGCACGCCTACGGTACCCTGCCGCCGGGGACGGACTGCGACGCGATTCTGGCGCGGGCGGCGGGAGAGGGATAGCGGCACGGCCAATCGCCGACTACGTCCCTTCACTGGGCCCCCACCCAACCCTCCCCCACTGACGCGGGGGAGGGCTCTTAACTCCTTCCCCCGCGAAGTGGGGGAAGGTTGGGATGGGGGCCCAGCGCGAGTACGCTTGTCACCCACCGACGGATCGGCGTGCCCCGCCCGTATAACCGGGTGTGGATCAACACCTCGGTGGCCGTGCAAAGCCATGATCATCCGTTGGAAACCGGCAGTCACCGGCCTCGCCGTCGCCCTGGGGCTCGCCTCCGTCGGTATTGCCGTGCAGCAGCAGCTTGCCCAGCAGCAGGCCTCCCAGCCTGCCGGCGGGCGGCACAACGGCGGCGGACCCGTCCCGGTGGTGGCCGGGACGGTCGGGCGCGAGGACGTGCCGATCTGGCTGGACGGCATCGGCACCGTGCAGGCGTTCAACAGCGTCGTCGTGCGCGTGCGCGTCGACGGCGAGCTGCAGCAGGTCGCCTTCACCGAGGGGCAGACCGTCCAGGCCGGCGACGTGCTGGCGCGCATCGACCCGCGACCGCTCCAGGCGCAGCTCGCCCAGGCCGAGGCCAAGAAGGCGCAGGACGAGGCGCAGCTCGCCAACGCCCGGCGCGACCTCGAGCGCAACCTGGGCTTGCGCGAATACGCCTCCAGGCAGCAGGTGGATACCCAGCGTGCGCTGGTGGCGCAGTTCGAGGCGCTGGTCCGCTCCGACGACGCGGCCATCGAGACGGTGAAGGTGCAGCTCGGCTACACCACGATCACCGCACCCATCGGCGGACGGATCGGGCTGCGCGGCGTGGACCAGGGCAACATCGTGCGAGCGGGCGACCAGAACGGGCTGGCCAGCATCACCCAGGTGCAGCCCATATCCGTGCTGTTCACCCTGCCGGAACAGGCCCTGCCGGCGGTGCTGGACGCACAGGCGGCGGGGGCCGTGAAGGTGGTGGCGTTCGACCGCGCCGGCAAGGCGCCGCTGGGGGAGGGGACGCTCAGCGTCGTCGACAACCAGATCGACCCCGGCACCGGCACCGTGCGCCTCAAGGCCACCTTCCCCAACGACCTGCAGCGGCTGTGGCCGGGGCAGTTCGTCAACGTCCGCCTGCTGGCCTCCACGCGCAAGGACGGCACCGTGGTGCCGGCCTCGGTGGTGCAGCGCGGGCCGCAGGGCACCTACGCCTACGTCATCAAGGAGGACCAGACGGTCGAGCAGCGCACCATCAAGGTGGCCCGCAGCGAGGAGGGCAAGGCGCTGATCGACGACGGGCTGAAGCCCGGCGAGCGGGTGGTGGTGGACGGCCAATACCGCCTCCAGCCAGGATCGCGCGTCGCGGCTTCGGAGCCCGGCGCCGCCAGCCCGCCGTTCGGCGACGCGCCGTCCGGCGAGCGGCGCCGTGAGCGGCAAAACCGCTCATGAACATCTCCGCCCCCTTTATCCGGCGCCCGGTCGCCACCTCGCTCCTGATGGTGGCGGTGGTGCTGCTCGGGCTGCTCGGCTACCGGCTGCTGCCGGTGTCGTCGCTGCCCACCGTGGACTTCCCGACGGTGCAGGTGACCACCCAGCTCCCCGGCGCCAGCCCGGACGTCATCGCCTCCTCGGTCACCGCCCCGCTGGAGCGGCAACTGGGGCAGATCGCCGGGCTGTCGTCGATGATCTCCACCAGTTCCTTCGGCGTCTCGACCATCGCCCTGCAGTTCAGCTTGGCCCGCAACATCGACGCCGCCGCGCAGGACGTACAGTCCGCCATCAACGCTGCCGCCGGCAGCCTGCCCAAGGGATTGCCGAACCCGCCCACCTACAGCAAGGTCAACCCGGCCGACACGCCGGTGATGGTGCTGGCGCTCAGCTCCGACAGCCTGCCGCTGGAGGTGGTGTCGGACGCCGCCGACACGCTGCTGGCGCAGAAGCTCAGCCAGGTGGACGGCGTCGGCTACGTCGGCATCGAGGGCGGCCTGCGTCCCGCCGTGCGCGTGCAGGTTAACCCGGCCGCCGTCGCCGGCCTCGGCCTGACCATGGAGGACGTGCGGACCACCATTTCCCAGGCCAACGTCAACGCCCCCAAGGGCAGCTTCGACGGCCCCCGCCAGTCCTTCGCCATCGCCGCCAACGACCAGATGGCCTCGGCGGCGTCGTACCGGCCGATCATCGTCGCCTACCGCAACGGTGCGCCGGTGCGGCTCCAGGACATCGGCACGGTGGTGGATTCGGTGGAGAACACGCGCCTCGCCGCCTGGCACGACGGCAAGCCGGCGGTGCTGCTCAACATCCAGCGCCAGCCCGGCGCCAACATCATCGAGACGGTGGACCGCATCAAGGCGCTCTTGCCGCAGCTCCAGGCCGCCATCCCGACGCAGATCCGCGTCTCGGTGCTGACCGACCGCACCGACACCATCCGCGCCTCGGTGCGCGACGTGCAGTTCACGCTGGTGCTGACCTGTGCCCTGGTGGTGCTGACCATCTTCCTGTTCCTGCGCAAGGCGTGGGCGACGGTGATCCCGTCCGTGGCGCTGCCGCTGTCGCTGATCGGCACCTTCGGCATCATGGCGCTGTGCGGCTTCAGCCTCGACAACCTGTCGCTGATGGCGCTGACCATCGCATCAGGTTTCGTGGTCGACGACGCCATCGTGATGATCGAGAACATCGTCCGCTACGTCGAAAAGGGCGAGCGGCCGCTGGACGCCGCGCTGAAGGGCGCCCGGCAGATCGGCTTCACCGTGGTGTCGCTGACCGTGTCGCTGATCGCGGTGTTCATCCCGCTCTTGTTCATGGGCGGCGTGGTCGGGCGGCTGTTCCGCGAGTTCGCCATCACGCTGTCCATCGCCGTGGTGGTATCGGCCGTGGTGTCGCTGACGCTGACGCCGATGATGTGCGCACACCTGCTGAAGCGCGAGACCGGCGGAGAAGGGCGGCTGTTCCGCTGGAGCGAGCGCGGGTTCGATGCGCTGCGCGACGCCTACGCCGCATCCTTGCGCGTCGTGCTGCGCCATCAGCCGGCGACGCTGCTGGTGGCGGTGCTGACGCTGGCCGGCACGCTCTATCTCTACGACGTGGTGCCCAAGGGCTTCCTGCCACAGCAGGACACCGGCGTCATCATCGGCGTCACCGACGCCGCCCCCTCGATCTCCTTCAAGGCCATGGGCGAGCGTCAGCGCGCCGTCGCCGACATCGTGCGCCGCGACCCCGATGTGGTCGCCGTGGCGAGCTTCGTCGGTGCTGGGACGGTGAACGCCACCAACAACACCGGCCGCCTGACCATCGCGCTGAAGCTGAAGGGCGAGCGCACCGCGTCCGCCGAGGAGATCATGGCCCGCCTGCGCGACGCGACAGCCGGGGTGCAGGGCGTGTCGCTGTTCATGCAGGCGGTGCAGGACGTGCAGATCGACGCCCGCGTCAGCCGCACCCAGTACCAGTACGTCCTCCAGGCGGCCGATCCGCAGGAGCTGGCGACCTGGGCGCCGCGCCTGCTGGCGGCGCTGCGTGCCCGGGGCGAACTGACCGACGTCGCAAGCGACCAGCAGCCGGACGGGCTTCAAGTCTTTTTGCGTATCGACCGCGACGCGGCGTCGCGCCTGCACGTGCTGCCGCAGGCCATCGACGACACGCTGTACGACGCCTTCGGCCAGCGGCAGGTGTCCACCATCTACACGCAGACCAACCAGTACCGCGTGATCCTGGAGGTGGAGCCGGGCTTCCAGATGGCCCCCGACACGCTGTCGAAGATCTACGTGAAGTCCACGACGGGCCAAGCCGTGCCGCTGAACGCGCTGGTCAGTGTCGAGCGCACCACCGCACCGCTGGTCATCACCCACCAGGGGCAGTTCCCGTCGGTGACGCTGTCCTTCAACGTGGCGTCCGGGGTTTCGCTGGGCCACGCCGTGCAGGCGATCCAGGAGGCGCAGGCGGCGATCGGCATACCCGACACGGTGACCGCCACCTTCAGCGGCACGGCGGCCGAGTTCCGCTCCTCGCTGGCCAACCAGCCATGGCTGATCCTCGCCGCGGTGGTGGCCGTGTACATCGTGCTGGGCATCCTCTACGAGAGCACGATCCACCCCGTCACCATCCTCTCGACGTTGCCGTCGGCGGGCATCGGGGCGCTCCTGGCGCTGATGGCGACCGGGCACGACCTGTCGCTGATCGCGCTGGTCGGCATCGTGCTGCTGATCGGCATCGTCAAGAAGAACGCCATCATGATGATCGACTTCGCGCTGGAGGCCGAGCGCGAGCACGGCATGACGCCGGAACGCTCGATCTACGAGGCGTCGCTGCTGCGCTTCCGGCCGATCATGATGACGACCTTCGCGGCCTTGCTGGGCGCACTGCCGCTGGCGCTGGAGAACGGCACCGGGGCGGAGCTGCGCCGGCCGCTCGGCATCGCCATCGTCGGCGGGTTGCTGGTGAGCCAGATCCTGACGCTCTACACCACGCCGGTGGTCTACCTGTACATGGAGCGGCTGAGCGCCTGGCTGAAGGGTGAGCGCGCCCGGCCGGCGGATGTCCCCGGCGCTTCGCGCCGGCCGGCGGAGTAGCGTCCCATGGGCATCTCCACCCCCTTCATCCATCGGCCGGTCGGCACCTCGCTCTTGATGGTGGGCGTGCTGCTGCTGGGGATCGTCGCCTACCGATTCCTGCCGGTGGCGTCGCTGCCGCAGGTGGAGTTTCCGACCATCGTCGTCTCCGCCTCGCTGCCCGGCGCCAGCCCGGAGACCATGGCTTCCTCGGTGGCGACACCGCTGGAACGCCGTCTCGCGCGCATCGCCGACGTGACGGAGATCACCTCCTACAGCACTCTCGGCTCCACCTCCATCACCATCCAGTTCGACCTCGGGCGCGACATCGAGGCTGCGTCGCGCGACGTGCAGGCGGCGATCAACGCCGCCGGCGGCGACCTGCCGAAGGACCTGCCGAACCCGCCGCGGTTGCGGCGCATCAACCCGGCCGACGCGCCGATCCTGGTGCTGGCGGTGACCTCCGACACCATGGCGCCGGGCGACGTCTTCAACCTTGCCGACACGGTGATCGGCCAGCGCCTCTCCCAGGTCGAGGGGGTGAGCCAAGTCCGCATCAGCGGCGGCGAAAAAACCGCCGTGCGCGTGCGGGCCAACGCCGCGGCGCTGGCCTCCATGGGCCTCAGCCTGGAGGACGTGCGCACCGCGATCTCCCAGGCCAACGCCAACGGGCCCAAGGGCAGCTTCGATGGCGACGCTGAGACCTGGGCCATCGGCGCCGACGACCAGCTGTTCGGCGCCGACGCCTACCGCCGCCTGATCGTCGCCGAACGGAACGGCGCCGTGGTGCGGCTGGACGCCGTCGCGTCGGTGGTGGACGCCACCGAGAACAGTCGCCTCGCCGCCTGGTACAACGGCAAGCGCGCCGTGCTGGTGCAAGTGCAGAAGCAGACCGGCGCCAACGTCGTCGAGACGGTGGACCGCGTCTACGCCGAGCTGCCGACGCTGGAGCGCTGGCTCCCGCCCGGCGTCCACGTCTCGGTGCGCACCGACCGCACGCCGACCATCCGGGCCTCCATCCACGACGTGCAATTCACCCTGGCCGTCACCGTGGCGCTGGTGGTCATGGTGATGTTCCTGTTCCTGCGCCGGGTGTCGGCGACGCTGATCCCCTCGGCGGCCGTGCCGCTGTCGCTGGCCGGCACCTTCGCCGCCATGTGGGCGTGCGGCTACAGCCTCGACAACCTGTCGCTGATGGCGCTGACCATCTCGGTGGGCTTCGTGGTGGACGACGCCATCGTCGTCGTCGAGAACGTCGTGCGCCACATCGAGGCCGGTATCCGCCCGCTGGAGGCGGCGGTCAAGGGGGTGCGGCAGGTGGCGTTCACCGTCGTCTCGATCAGCCTGTCGCTGGTGGCGGTGTTCATCCCCATCCTGTTCATGGGCGGCATCATCGGCCGCTATTTCCGCGAGTTTGCCGTGACGCTGTCGGTCGCCGTTGCCGTCTCAGCCTTCGTGTCGCTGACGCTGACGCCGATGATGTGCGCCCGTCTGCTGCACGCCGACGCCGAGCGTCGCCCGTCCGGCCGCCTGGCGCGCGGGCTGGAGCGCGGCTTCGACGCGGTGCACCGGGTGTACGCGCTGGGGCTCGATTGGGCGTTGGGGCACCGGGCGGTGATGCTGCTGACTACGCTTGCCGCCGTGGCGGCCAGCGTCTGGCTGTACATCCAGATCCCCAAGGGCTTCTTCCCGCAACAGGACATCGGCCTCCTGTTCGGCACCACCGACGCGCCGCCGGACATCTCGTTCCAGGCCATGCTGTCCCGCCAGCGCGCCATCCAGGACGCGGTGGCCGAGGACCCGGCGGTGAAGGGCGTGGGCTCCTTCATCGGCGGCGGCATGGCCAGCAGCACCGGCCGCCTGTTTGTCACCCTGAAGCCGCGCAGCGAGCGCGAGGACATCGACGCCGTCATCAACCGGCTGCGCGAGCGTACCCAGCGCGTGCAGGGGGTGCAGCTCTTCCTCCAGCCGGTGTCGGATATCCGCATCGGCGGCCGGAGCGGCAAGGCGCAGTATCTGTACGCCTTGCAGGACACCGATCTCGCCGAGTTGAACGCCTGGGCGCCGCGTTTGGTGGACAAGCTGCGCACCCTGCCGGAGCTGCGCGACGTCGGCAACGACCAGCAGAACGGCGGGCTCCAATCCATGGTGACCATCGATCGCGACGCCGCCTCGCGCCTGGGCGTGGCGTTGCAGGACATCGACGCGGTGCTCTACGACGCCTTCGGGCAGCGCCAGGTCTCCACCATGTACGCCGCGCAGAACCAGCACCACGTGGTGCTGGAGGTCGACCCCGCTGACCAGCTCGGCCCCGAGGGGCTGAACAAGGTTTTCGTCAAGGCGCGCGACGGCCGCATGGTGCCGCTGGGCGCGGTGGCGAGCTTCCAGACGCTGTCGGCGCCGTTGTCGGTGCAGCACCAGGGGCAGTTCCCGGTGGCGACGCTGTCGTTCAACCTGGCGCCCGGCGTCTCGCTGGGCGAGGCGACGGTGGCGGTGCGCAAGGCAGCCGAGGAGATCGGCATGCCGCCCACCGTGCGTGGTGGCTTCGCCGGCAACGCCCAGGCGTTCAGCGACTCCCTGTCCACCCAGCCGCTGCTCATCGTGGCGGCGGTGATCACCATCTACATCGTGCTGGGCGTGCTGTACGAGAGCACGATCCACCCGCTGACCATCCTCTCCACGCTGCCCTCGGCCGGGCTGGGGGCTCTGCTCGCGCTGATCTTCACCGGGCAGGACCTGTCCATCGTGGCGATGATCGGCATCGTGCTGCTGATCGGCATCGTCAAGAAGAACGCCATCATGATGATCGACTTCGCGCTGGAGGCCGAGCGCGAGCGCGGTCTGTCGCCCTTGCAGGCGATCCGCGAGGCGGCGCTGGTGCGCTTTCGCCCGATCATGATGACGACCTTCGCGGCCCTGCTGGGCGCCCTGCCGCTGGCGCTCGACACCGGGACGGGGGGTGAACTGCGCCGGCCGCTGGGCATCGCCATCGTCGGCGGTCTGCTGGTGAGCCAAGTGCTGACGCTGTACAGCACGCCGGTGGTCTATCTGGCGCTGGAACGGCTGGCGCAACGCCGCGGCGCGCGGCGCCGGCTGGTGCCGGCGGAGTAGGGGGATGGTTATGCGGCACGCGACCACCTATTCCTTCTACGTCATCCCCGCGAATGCGGGGATCCAGGCCCATAGGGAGACGTTTCGGGGTGGCTGGATTCCCGCTTTCGCGGGAATGACGGGAAGCGCGTGGAGGGACCATGGCGGCAGCGGATTGCCGATGAGCGTCGCGCCGGACAGCGATGACGCGCTGATGGACCGCGCCGCGGCCGGCGATGCCGCCGCCTTCGAGGCGCTGGCGGCCCGGCACATGCGCCGCGCCGTCGCCTTGGCGCAGCGTCTGACCGGCAATGCCTCCGACGCCGACGAGATCGCGCAGGACGCCCTCCTGCGCGTCTGGCAGCACGCCTCGCGCTGGGAGCCGGGGCGGGCGCGCTTCGGCACCTGGCTGTACCGCATCGTCGTCAACCTCGCCATCGACCGCAAGCGCCGGCCGGAATGGCAGCCGCTCGATGACGCGGCGGAGCTGCCGGACGTTGCCCCGGACGCCACCGAACGGATCGCCGAACGGCAGACCGCTGACCTCGTGGAGCGCGCGCTGCTGCGCTTGCCGAACCGCCAACGCGCCGCCGTCGTGCTCTTTCACCAGGAAGGCCTGAGCATGCGTCAGGCCGCCGAGGTGCTGGGGGTCAGCGAGACCGCTTTCGAATCCTTGCTTGCGCGGGGCCGGCAGGCCCTGAGGGCGGCGCTGACCGCCGGGAGGACATCATGAACCACGAGCGTTTCACGACCCTGCTCGATACCTATGGCACGGATCTCGCCCGCTGGCCGGCGCCCGAGCGCGGCGCGGCCGAGCGGCTGCTCGCCACCGCGCCGGACGCGCAGGCGGCGTGGCGGGCGGCGCGCGACGTGGAGCAGCTGCTGGCCATGCCGCCGGGGGTCGATGGCGCGCGCATCGACCGGCTGGTCGCCGCGGTGGCGCGCCACGCGCGCGAGATCCCGCGCGCGACATTCTTGATGCTGCTGTTCGGCCGTATGCCGGTACGTTTCGTCGGCGTGCTGTGTGCCGGGCTGCTGGCGCTCGGCTGGATGGCGGGCAGCCTGCACCCGCGCTTGGTTCCTGCAACCGACGTGGCGCTGCTGACCGACGACGTGCCGACGCTGTTCGATGGAGGCCCGCGATGATCGCGCTGACCCGGCCACGCGTGTCGTTCCGCCTGCTGGCGCTGGCGTCGCTCGGGCTCAACCTGTTCCTCGGCGCCATGCTGGTCAGCGCCTATCACCATCAGCAGCCGGCCCCCAGCCTGCCGATGCCGGACCGTCTGGTCGAGCGGGTCGCTCCCGACCTGCCGGAAGCCGACGCCGAACGCGTACGCCGCGCCTTCACCGCCAAACGCGCGCAGTTCGCGGCACTCGACGAGGAGTACCGCCAGGCCACCCAGCGGGTCCGCGCCGCCGCCGCGCGTGAGCCGCTCGACCGCGAGGAGCTGCGCGCACTCATAGATTCCGCCCGCGCCGCCCGCCGGCGCATCGGCGACCTAGTCGAGGAGACGATGCTGTCCCTGCTGCCGGAGCTGTCGCTGTCGGCGCGCGAACGCCTCGTCGCTGGGCGCCGCTAGTCCCGTGTCAGTGTAGATGTGAGGGGTGGTGTTCGTAGGTTGGGTTGAGCGTCAGCGAAGCCCAACATCCTCAGCGCCGCGGCCGCGTTGGGCTTCGCCTGCGGCTCAACCCAACCTACGAGATCCCATCACATCATGGCTGACGGAGCACTAGGCCGCTTCTGCAAAGGTCAAAGCCACAGAAGGATAGCCGCGCCGGTGCGGTTGATCCAGAGGATGCCGTTGAGGATTCGGCGGTGAGAGTGATTCGGCCGCCCAGTAGGCGGCTTCTCGGGTGGGAGCAGCGGCTCCAGCCGCTTCCACTGTGCATCCGTCAGTTCAAAGCGTCTCATCCGAACCAGATGGGGAGCACGACGTGGAGGCGATCGGATCGTCCGGCGCCGGAGAGCGGACGGTGAACGCTGGACCGCACAGCCCTACCGTTATCCAGAAAACCCGTTACCCGACCTGTTCGGGAATGCTTCAAGCGGGTCGCTTCAGACAAACGCCTGGGCCGACGTCTCCAGCGGGAATGAGCAGGACGCCAGCCTCGTCCAGGGTCCGGACGAGCAGTTGCTCAGACGACGGATGAAGGTCATGACGACCCTTCTCGAAATCCCGGACAGTGCTGCGGGATAGCCCCGCCCGCGCGGCAAGTTCATCCTGCGTCCAATCGAGGAACCCCCGCGCGGCCCGGCACTGGCCGGGCGTCAAAACCTTCGTGTTCGGCATATTCACACGGAAAAAGGTCAACCAACTGATTGATTGGTGTGAGGTGCTGGTCCTAAATGCAAGGGGCAGCCCCGCCATCCCCAACCTTGTTGGAGAAACATGCACCACGGCCCCCTGGTCGCCATGCTCGTGGCCAGTTTCGGCCTCGCTTTCGTGTTCGGTGCCCTGGCCCATCGCCTGCGCACCTCGCCGCTGATCGGCTACCTGTTGGCGGGCGTAGTGGTCGGGCCGTTCACGCCAGGTTTCGTCGCCAATCAGGCCCTGGCCAACGAACTGGCGGAGATCGGCGTCATCCTGCTGATGTTCGGGGTCGGCCTGCATTTCTCCCTGAAGGATCTGCTGTCGGTCCGGACCGTAGCCGTTCCCGGTGCCATTGCGCAGATCGCCGTAGCGACGCTGTTGGGCGTCGGGCTTGCCACGCTGCTCGGCTGGTCGTTGGTGGCGGGGCTGGTCTTCGGCTTGGCCCTGTCGGTCGCCAGCACCGTCGTGCTGCTGCGGGCCCTCCAGGCACAGCGGCTCGTGCAGACGGAGCGCGGGCGCATCGCCGTCGGCTGGCTCATCGTCCAGGATCTAGCAATGGTGCTGGCCCTGGTCGTCATCCCGGCCATCGCGAGGGTCATGACCGGCGCCGTTCCCGACGCCGGGTCGGGAGTCTCGGCGAGCACCGGGCCATTCGGGCTCGGCATCTGGGGCGTGCTCCTGGTCACCCTCGCCAAGGTGTCGGCGTTCGTCGCCTTCATGCTGATCGTCGGGCGCCGGGTGATCCCGTGGATCCTCCACTGGGTCGCGCACACCGGCTCGCGGGAGCTTTTCCGGTTGTCGGTGCTGGCCATTGCCCTCAGCGTGGCCTTCGGCGCGGCCGCCCTGTTCGGCGTGTCCTTTGCGCTCGGTGCCTTCTTCGCGGGCTTGATCCTCAGCGAGTCCCCGCTCAGCCAGCGGGCGGCGGCCGAGACGCTGCCGCTGCGCGACGCCTTCGCCGTGCTGTTCTTCGTCTCGGTCGGCATGCTGTTCAACCCGGCCATCGTGGTACGGGCGCCCTGGGAGCTTGCCGCGACGCTGGCCATTATCCTGATCGGCAATCCGCTGGCCGCCTTCCTCATCGTGAAGGCCTTCGGGCGCTCAACGGCGACGGCGCTGACGATTGCGGCGGGCTTGGCGCAGATCGGCGAGTTCTCCTTCATCCTCGCCGGACTGGGTGTCGGGCTCGGCATTCTGCCGGAGGCCGGGCGCGACCTCATCCTGGCCGGGGCAATCCTGTCGATCCTGGTGGACCCTATGCTGTTCGGGCTGATTGCCCGGTTCGTCCCGCTGGAGGAGACAGCGATGCCGCGCCCCGCGGCGGCACCGGCGGCACAGCCGGTGGCGGCGGCACCGGCCGCGAGCCGGCCTGTGGCACCCCAGCCCGCCCACGACATTCAGCCAACGAGCCTGGAAGGGCACACGGTCCTGGTTGGATATGGCCGTGTGGGCGCTTTCGTCGGTGCCGGACTGAAGAAGGCGGGCACCCCCTTCGTCGTGATCGAAGACCGCTCCGAACCGGCCGACCACGCGCGCCAGGACGGCGCCGAGGTCCTCTTGGGGAACGCCGCCGACCCCAACGTCCTGAAGGCCTCCAATCTTGCGGCGGCCAAGCACCTGGTCGTTGCCATTCCGGAGGCCTTCGAGGCGGGCCAAGTGGTCGAACAGGCGCGGGTGGCCTGTCCGAACCTGGACATCGTGGCCCGGGCGCACTCCGACGCCGTAGTGGAGCACCTCACGAAATGCGGTGCGACGCACACTGTCATGGGGGAACGGGAGATCGCGCGCTGCATGCTCGACCTCGTGTCGGAGGGGCCCTCAAGGCGGACCGAAGAGACGCCCGCGGTGCGGAGTGTGCGCTGAGCCTGAGCTGACTATCCTTTCTCGCGTTCTGGTAGGTACCGGAAGGCCCGTCTTGCGCAGAATGAACGTCACGGATAGCGCCGGAGCCAACGGAGCTGGTCAACTCTCGGTAGGTTCCTGGATGGGGTGCATCTTCAACTCGGCGCTCCTTTGTAGAAGCGCCTGTAGAAGCGCCCTAGTCGATCAGCTTGCCGCCCTCGAAAAACGGACAGGGGCCCAGCCAGTCGCCGATGACCGCGGTGTGGCTGACCAGCCCGGTCTCCGGCTGCCAGAGGTGGAGTTGGTAGCCCGGTGGCTCCAGCATGAAGGCAGAGGGCGCCTCCTCGCGTAGGTCGAGCGCCACCTGATGGCTGGTGCCCGGCGCCGTGGAAGCAATGGTGCCGGCCCAGCGCACCTGGATCGGCCGGTGCATGTGGCCACACAGCACGCGCTCCACCTGCGGGTGGCGCCGCACGACGGCGGCGAAGCTATCGGCATTCAGAAAACCTTGCCGGTCCATGTGGCCGATCCCGGTACGGAAGGGCGGGTGGTGCTGGAATAGTACCGTCGGGCGCTCGGGCTGTTCGGATAGGCGGCGGTCCAGCCAATCGAGGCGCGCTGCGCAGAGTTCGCCGCCGCCCTGGCCGGGCAGCACGGAGTCCAGGCCGATCAGTCTCACCGGCCAATCCTCCACCGCGTACTGCACGAAGCCGTCACGCGGCAGATGCGAAATGTCGGCGAAGGCCGCGGCCATGGCGGCACGTTCGTCGTGGTTGCCCGGCACCGGCAGCAGGGGCGCCTTCAGTGGCTGCAGGATCTCGCGCAGCAGGCCGTATTCCTCGGGCTTTCCGGCATCCACCAGATCGCCGGTCAGCAGCACCACGTCGGGCGGGGTGATCAGCGCGTTGACAGCATCCACCGCGCGTGCCAGGGCATCCGCGGTGTCCACGCGGCGGTAGGCAAGGCGGCCGTGCGGCTTGATATGCGGGTCGGAGAGCTGGGCGATCAGCATAGGGGTTACCTTGGCAGGGTGAGCAGGCGGGCGGGATCAAAGGACAAAGACACCGCCGCTCCGCGTACGAGATCGGTACGGCCGGGCGTATCCACGGTGACGGAGCGCCCGTCCGCCGTCTCCGCCAGCACGCGCGTGCGATCGCCGAGGAAGACCGCCGCCGCGACGCGCGCGTCCAGGTGCCCATCGCCGGTGCCCATGATCACGTCCTCCGGCCGCACCAGCACCTCGACGTGTCCCTCCGGGCCGCTCCAGGGCAGGAGCTCGCGACCGATCGCGAGCATGCCATCCCGCGCTTCCGCCGGTAGGCGGTTCATGATGCCGACGAAATCCGCGACGAAGGAATTGGCCGGGCGGTGGTAGATCTCCCGCGGCGTGCCGACCTGCGCCACCCGCCCCTTGGACATGACGACGATGCGGTCGCCGAGTGCCATGGCCTCGGCTTGGTCGTGAGTGACGTAGATCGCGGTGATGCCCAACTCGCGCAGCAGCCGGTCGATCTCCAGCCGCAGCGTGTCGCGCAGCTTGGCGTCCAGCGCAGTCAAGGGCTCGTCCAGCAGCAGCACGCGCGGCCGCACGACCAGCGCGCGTGCCAGCGCCACGCGCTGCCGCTGCCCGCCGGAAAGCTGGTCGATGCGCCGCCCCGCCAGATCGGCGATGTGCATCATCGCCAACATCTCGTCCGCCCGAGCAATCCGTTGGGCGCGCGCCACGCCGCGTACGCGCAGTCCGTAGGCGACGTTGTCGATGACGGTCATGTTGGGGAACAGAGCGTAGCTCTGGAACACCATGCCGACGTTGCGCCGCTCGATGGGCAGGTCGGTCACGTCATCCTCGCCGAAATACACCCGCCCGCCGGGATCGGGGCTCTCCAGCCCGGCGATAATGCGCAGTGTCGTCGTCTTGCCGCAGCCCGACGGTCCCAGGAACACCAGCGTCTCACCACCCGCAATGGCGAGGTCCAGCGGCTCCAGCGCGCACACGCCGCCGTCGTAGGTCTTGCCGCAGCCCTTCAGGCGGATGGGGACGGCGTCGAGATGGAAGGTTTCGTTCATGCGCGCTTCCGATTGGCGAGGATCTGAAGGACGATCAGGCTTGGGATGATCATCAAGAAGAACACCAGCGTGTAGGCGCTGCCGATCTCCAGCCGCATGGAGGCGTAGCTGTCGGCCAGCCCCACGGGCAGGGTCTTGGTTAGCGGCGTGTGCAGCAGCCAGGTCAGGTTGAACTCACCCATGGACAGGGTCAGCACCATCAGCGAGCCGGCGAGGATGCCGGAGAGGCAGTTGGGCAGCACCACGTGGAAGAAGCGCTGCAGGAAGCCGGCGCCCAAGCTGGCTGCCCCTTCCTCAAGCGTCGCGAAATCAATGGAGTGCAGCACCGCCAGCACCGACCGCACCATGAAGGGTAGGGTGAACAGCACGTGCCCGACGAGGATGAAGACCCAGCTGCGCCGGAAGTCACCAAACCCGCCATAGGTGACGATCAGCGCCAGCGAGGTCGCAAGGCCGGGCACGGCGACCGGCATCACCAGCAACTCCTCGATGGCGCGGGCCACGGCGCCCGTCCTGCGCGCGAGCACATAGGCGGCCGGCACCCCGAGCAGCAGCGTGCAGGCGAGGCAGGCGAAGGCAATGCGCATGGACAGCCAGATGGTCTCGGCGTAGAGCCTCCAGACCTCCTCGACCCAGCGCAGCGTCAGGCCGCTCTTGATGCCGACGAAGTAGTTCACCGTCACGCCCGCCAGCATGGACAGCACTACCGGCACCACCAAGAGCGCGCAGACCAGCAGCGTGAAGGCCAGTTGGGCCCAGAAGGAAATTCCACGCTTCGCCATGGCTCACCCCGCCGCCGCGACGGAGGTGCCGGCGAAGCTGCGCGCCACCGCCAGCGCCGCCCAGGTCACGGCGCCCAGAACGAAGCTGAGCGCCGCCGCCATGGCGATGTTCGCCGCCAGCGTGAATTCCGTGTAGATGGTCATGGGCAGCACGTCGATGCGGGTGGCGAGCGTGAAGGCGGTGCCGAAGGCGCCCATGGCCGTGGCGAAGCAGACGGCGCCGGCCGACAGGAAGGCGGGCTTGAGGGCTGGCAGGATCACGTGCCCCACCACCTGCCACGGCCGCGCCCCCAGAGAGCGCGCCGCCTCCTCCAGCCGCGGGTCCAGCTTCTCGGCCGAAGCCATGATTGTGAGGATCACCCGCGGGATCGAGAAGTAGACGTAGCCGAGGAACAGCCCGGCCATGGAATAGGCGAACACCAGCTTGGAGCCGGCAAGCTTGAAGGTTAGGTCGCCGATCAGCCCCTGCCGGCCGGCCAGCATGATGACCATGAAGCCGATCACCACGCCGGGGAAGGCCAGCGGGAAGGTCAGCATGGCGTTTAGCAGGCTGCGCCCGGGAAAGCGGTTGCGCACCAGGAACAGCCCGGCGACGGTGGAGACTACCAGCGTCACCAGTGTCACCCCGGCCGACAGCAGCACGGTGGACACGAGGCTTTCCAGATGTCGGGGGTTGGTGATGATCGAGGCGTAGGCGCCCCAGCCCTCCGCACCCGATCCGCCGATCAGGAACAGCCGCAGCATCGGCAGCAGGAAGAACGCGCCAAACACCACCGCCGCCGGGGCCATCATGGCGGTCAGGACAAGGGGATCGCGGCCAAGCGTGAGTTGCCCCCACCCCCAGCCCGTACCCTGCCGTTGCAGGGGACGGAACTGGGAATCCGCAAGGGCGGAAGCGTTGGGTGGGGGCAAGCTCATCACCGCACCTCGGCTTGGTAGCGGTCGGTGAAGCCCTTCTGCGCGGCGGCCATCTTGGCGAGATCCACCGGCTTCACGCGGGCGTAGTGGGATGCGGGCAGGAACTTCGCGGCCATCTCCGGGGAGAGCGCGCCGGCGCGCACCGGGCGCATGAAGGCGTTGCCCCACAGCGCCTGCCCCTTGTCGGACAGCACATAGTCCAGGATCTTCTTGCCGTTCTCCGTGTTGGGGCCGTTCTTCACCAGGCTCATGACGTAGGGCACCGACACCGAGCCCTCGGCCGGGATAACGAACTCCACCGGCGCCTTGTCGGTGTACTTGGCGCGGTAGGCGTTGAAGTCGTAGTCGATGAGGATCGGGATCTCGCCGGACAGCACGCGGGCGTAGGAGGTCTGCTTCGGCACGATAGGCTGGTTCTTCTGCAGGTCCTTGAACCAGCCGATGGCCTTGTCGAAGCTGTCATAGTCGCCGCCCAGCGCCAAATTGACCGCCACCGCGCCGACGTAGCCGACGGCAGCACTGGTCGGATCGAGGTAGCCGACCATGCCGGCATACTCCGGCTTCTTCAGGTCGGCCCAGGAGTGCGGCACCGGCTTGCCGGCCAGCGCGGCGGTGTTGACGAAGAAGCCCAACGTGCCGGAATGGATGGCAAACCAGTTACCATCGGCGTCCTTCTCGCCGTCCGGGATCTCGTTCCACTTCGCCGGCTTGTAGGGGGTGACGACGCCCGCCGCCTTGGCCTGGATGCCGACCGGGCCGCCGAGATAGACGACGTCGGCCACCGGCTTGTCCTTCTCGGCGATCAGCGCCGACATGGCCTGGCCGGAGTTCTTGTTGTCGAACGGCACGGAAATGCCGAGATCGTCCTTGATGGCCTTGAGCTGCGAGGCCCAGTCTGCCCATTCCGGCGGGCAGTTGTAGCAGATGGCGCTCTGCTGCGCGGCGGCCGGGGCTGCGACCGCGGCGGCGATGAGCGTGGCAACGCCCAGAAGGAACGGTTTCAGCATACGGGTCTATCCTCTCTGCGTGTGCGCTTCGGATGCGCGGGACCCAGGGACTCCCCCGGGCGGATCGTGAAGGGAAGCAGCAAGGCCGGCTCCGGGTGCTCCCCCTCCAGGGTAGCGAGCAGGTGGGCGAAGGCGCCTTCGCCCATGGCGTAGGCCGGCTGCACTAGCGTGGCGATGCTGGGCGAGGTGAGTATCCCCATCTCGATCCCGTCGAAGCCGGTGACCGAGACGTCGCGGGGCACGCAGAGGCCGAGGTCGCGCAGCGCGCGGACCGTCGCCAGCGCCAAGAGGTCGTTGGAGGCGAACAACGCGGTGGGCCGGTTTCGTCCGGCCATGATGGGGGCGAGATGCTGGTCCAGCCGTATGTCGGCGAAATCCACCTCAATCACCGGCCCCGGTACCAGCCCGGCAGCGGCGAGCGCGGCCAGGAAGCCGTCGCGCCGCAGGCGCGAGCGGTCGGACTGTTGGAATCGCCCGGCCACCATGCCGATGCGCCAGTGCCCGAATTCCAACATGCGCTCCACCATGGCGCGCGCGGCGGCGACATTGTCCACCGACACGAAGGGGCGCTTGGCGTCCCGTGGCTGGTTGTAGGCGAGGACATAGGGTGTGCCGGCGGCCTCCAGCGCCTCCAACACCGCGTTGGTATCGGCCTCGGCGACGGTCAGCACCAGCCCGTCCACCTGGTGAGAAAGCAAAGTTTCAACCGCCTTGCGCTCGCGTTCTGGGTCGTAGTCGGACGAGGCGATCAGCACCGAATAGCCGGCCGCGGAGGCGGCATCCTGGATGCCGGCGACGCTGTCGGCGAAGACCGGATTGCGCAGTGACGGGACCAGGACGCCAATAGTGCGCGTGCGTGCCTCCTTCAGGCTGCGGCCAATGCGGTTAGGGCGGAAGCCCAGCGCGGCGATCGCTGCGCGGACGCGGGCGGAGGTGTCCGGGGCGGTGGGCGTGCCGCCGTTCAGGACACGTGAGACGGTGGCGATGGACACGCCAGCGCGCGCCGCCACGTCCCTGATCGTCACACCTTTGCCCATGCGTCCCGGCTCCCTCTTTCGATTGGAGATCATCGGGGCGCGGGGTTGCGGCTTGATGACGTTATGAAAACGTTTTCATGACGCTGTCCCTGCGTGAAGGGCTGAGGTTGGTATGGGACTTCGGTCAAACAAAGCGCCGTCGCGCCACGTTTGGATGGACGTCGGCGAAGTGGCAGCGGCGCCTTGCCGCAGAGAAGGCTGCCGACCTCCTCATTGATCTTGCTCGATCACCCTAGTGGGGCACTTGCCGACAGTGTGTTTGCCTAACGCCTTGTTCCACCACGGGATTCCGGTGCCACTATGGCCACCCCCGTGGCAGATGCCCCGCTAGAGCAGATCAGGGGGAAGGAGGCGGCGAGGATCTGCCGGGAATCGAAAGCGGCTTGCCTTTTTCGGCATTTTTATCTAGGATCGTTATCCTATTGCGCCTGAGGTGCGCCCGCAGGGGAAGGAGAGTGAACTGAACACCCTGGACTGCACCCCATGGGTGAGACAGCGCTAAACTGTTCCGGTTCGCTCACTCACCGGGCCCGGCCGGCCGGCCGGGCCCGGTGAGTGAAAATTTTCCTCGAACTCGGCGGGCGGCCTGTAAGCCAG